>WNFY01002069.1_pt1 | contig 20966 bp, 11 predicted proteins | sample 5400091 | NCBI WGS metagenome assembly WNFY01 (sample SAMN13153364, study PRJNA577476) | soil metagenome | isolation source: 60 cm soil or saprolite under grassland replicate 1 | place: USA:California | collected 2016-06-15
CTGGCCCGCGACGCCGAAGGCTACCGGCGGCTGTGCGCCGTGATCAGCGCCGCGCAGCTGGCCGGCGGGGAGAAGGGCCGCCCGGTCTACGACATCGAAGCGCTGGCGGACGCGCACGGCGGGCACTGGGTGGTGCTGACCGGGTGCCGCAAGGGCGCAGTGCCCGCCGCGCTCGCTAACGGCGGCCCGGAGGCGGCCTGGCGGGAGCTGGCCGTGCTGGCCGGGATGTTCGGGCACGAGAACGTGATGGTGGAGCTGACCTGCCAGCACGACCCGGGCGACGACGAGCGCAACGACATGCTGGCCCGGCTGGCGGCGCTGGCCGATCTCGGCGTGGTGGCCACCGGCAACGTCCACTTCGCGGCGCCCGCGCAGGCCCGGCTCGGCCAGGCGCTGGCCGCGATCCGGGCCCGGCGCAGCCTGGCCGACATGGACGGCTGGCTGCCCGCGGCGGGCACCGCCTACCTGCGCTCAGGCGAGGAGATGAAGGCCCGGCTCGCCAGGTACCCGGGCGTCCTCGAGCGCACCGTCGAGCTGGGTCGCCAGTGCGCGTTCGACTTCAGGGTGATCGCTCCCCGGCTACCCGACTTCCCGGTCCCGCCCGGCCACACCGAGACCTCCTGGCTGCGCGAACTGGCCGCGCGCAAGGTGCCGGCCCGTTACGGGTCTATAGGGGCCGAACGGGTGCCAGGCGCGCACGCCCAGATCGCCAGGGAGCTCGAGGTAATCGAGCGCCTCGGGTTCGCCGGCTACTTCCTGATCGTGCACGACATCGTGGCGTTCTGCGAGGACAACGACATCTTGTGCCAGGGCCGCGGGTCGGCGGCGAACTCGGCGGTCTGCTTCGCGCTCGGCATCACTAGCGTCGACCCGGTCTCACACCACCTGCTGTTCGAGCGGTTCCTGTCCGAGGGCCGGGACGGCCCGCCCGACATCGACCTGGATATCGAGCACCGCCGCCGCGAGGAAGTCATTCAGTACGTCTACCGCACCTACGGGCGGAACCGGGCCGCCCAGGTGGCCAACGTGATCTCGTACCGGCCGCGGATGGCGCTGCGGGACGCGGGCCGCGCGCTCGGGTTCGCGCCCGCCGACGCCGACGCCTGGGCGCGGGAGATCGGCCCCGACCCTTGGAGCCCGCCCGCCGAGGGGGAGGCGCTGCCGGGCGGCGCACCCGCCGCCGTCAAGGAGCTGGCGGCCAGGATGCAGCGGCTGCCGCGGCACCTGGGCATCCACTCGGGCGGCATGGTGATCTGCGACCGGCCGGTGGGGGAGGTGTGCCCGGTGGAGTGGGCCCGGATGCCGGGCCGCACCGTGCTGCAGTGGGACAAGGACGACTGCGCCTACGCCGGCCTAGTCAAGATCGACCTGCTCGGCCTGGGCATGCTGGCCGCGCTGCACGACTGCTTCAACCTGGTGACCAAGCACCACGGCGAGCACTGGACGATGTCCTCGATCCCGCAGGAGGACCCGGCCGTCTACCAGATGCTGGCCGAGGCGGACACGGTGGGCGTGTTCCAGGTGGAGTCCCGGGCGCAGATGGCCACCCTGCCCCGGCTGCGCCCGCAGCAGTTCTACGACCTGGTCATCGAGGTCGCGCTGATCAGGCCGGGCCCGATCCAGGGCGGTTCGGTGCATCCGTACCTGCGGCGCCACGACGGTCTCGAGGACGCGGCCATGCCGCACGAGTCGATGCGGCCGGCGCTGGGCAAGACGCTGGGCGTGCCGCTGTTCCAGGAGCAGATGATGCAGCTGGCCATCGACTGCGCCGGGTTCACGCCGGACGAGGCCGACCGGCTGCGCCAGGCGATGAGCGCCAAGCGGGCCCCCGAGCGGATCGAGGAGCTGAGGCAGCGGCTGCTCGACGGGATGGCGGAGCGCGGCATCGGCCCGGCTGTCGCCGAGGACATCTACGTCAAGATCCTGGCCTTCTCCAACTACGGCTTCCCCGAGTCGCACGCGATCAGCTTCGCCTACCTGGTCTACGCCAGTGCGTGGCTGAAACGGTATTACCCGGCCGCGTTCACCGCCGCGCTGCTGCGCAACCAGCCGATGGGGTTCTACGCCCCGCACAGCCTGATCAACGACGCACGCCGGCACGGGGTCACCGTGCACGGCGTGGACGTGAACGCCAGCGACGCGCTGGCCACGCTGGAGGGCACGCTGGAAGGCTCGGCCCAGCCCGCGATCAGGCTCGGCCTGTCCGCCGTCCGCAACCTGGGCACCCTGGCGGCCGAACGGGTCGCGGCCGGCCGCCCCTACCGGGACCTGGAGGATTTCGCCAGCCGGACGCGCCTGCCGGCCGCGGCGCTCGAGGCGCTGGCCACCGCGGGCGCGTTCGGCTGTTTCGGGCTCAGCAGGCGCGCCGCGCTGTGGGCGGCCGGGGCCGCCGCCTCGCTGCGCGAGGGGCAGCTGCCTGGCACCGCCACCGGGCTGACCGCGCCGCCACTACCAGGCATGACGCCGGCCGAGGAGACCCTGGCCGACCTGTGGGCCACCAGCACGTACGGCACTCACCCGGTGGCGCACCTCCGGGCCGCGCTCGACAAGCACCAGGTGCTCACCGCGGCCTCGGTCAAGACCGCAGCCGACGGCGCCCGGGCGGCCGTGGGCGGGCTGGTCACGCACCGGCAGCAGCCGCCCACCGCCCGCGGGGTAGTGTTCCTCAGCCTGGAAGACGAGACCGGGATGGTGAACGTCATCTGCCCGCCCCAGGTGTGGGAACGGCACCGCCGGGTGGCCGTGGTCGCGCCCGCGCTGCTCGTCGAGGGCCGGATCGAGCGGGCTGGCGGTGCTGGCGGCGCTGGCAATGCCGCCGGGGCCGGCGGGGCCGTCAACCTGGTCGCCACCGCGCTGCGTCCGCTCCGGCTGCCTCTCACTGGCGCTGCCATCGCCAGCCGCGACTTCCGCTGAACGTCGCGGGCTAAGACCTGACCGGCATGGTTGCGCTCCCTAGTTACCTAGGGTAGTGTACTGATTACTGAGAGTGCGCGACTCTGCAGTCGAATCTGCACCGGGCTTAGTGGGGAGACCGATGTTGACATCCGCATGAGCCCACCCACGTCTTACATACCATCCGGGTGGCGTCGCGGGCTGTGAGCGCGGGCGTCACCCGGCGATAGTGCTGGCCTACCCAGGGCCGGCATGGCCGCAAGCTAGATCCCATCCATTGCTCCGTGGGATACGAGCCACTTGCGGCGCCGGGGGGGTGAGGGCACTCCCGGTACGGGGCGCGGGGTCCCCGTCTTTACCCTTCGGGACGGGGACCCCGCGGTTACCGCGGTGAACGTGAACTTACGTCGCCGCGGCGCAGAGCGGAGGCTGCCGCCGGGAGCAGTTCGCGGCAAGCGAAGAGCGGGGTAGAGAGGTGTGGCCGGACATGTTCCGCACTCGCCCGTACGGCCGGCCGGTCATCTCGGCTTTGAGTTCACCGCCGCGACCGGCGGCAGGCCTCTAGCGGGGCCCGGTGGCCTGTGGGCCGGGCCTGATCGCGGGCGCGCCGACTTCAGCGGAGAAGTCGGCGCGCCCGTTCATCTGTCCTGGTCATCGGCATGCCGCACGGCGAAGGCCGCCGCCTGGGTCCGGCGCTGCATCCCCAGCTTGGTCAGCAGCGAGGACACGTAGTTCTTTACCGTCTTTTCCGCCAGGAACATGCGCTCGGCGATCTGGCGGTTGGTCAGCCCTTCGCCGATCAACTCGAGTACCCGCTTCTCTTGATCGGACAGCGCCGCTACCGGATCGGCGGCGGCGGCGTGCTCCCGCAGCCGGGCCATCACCTGGCGCGAGGCGAACGGGTCGAGTATCGACTGGCCGGACGCGACCGCGCGCAGGGCGCTGACCAGGTCGGTGCCGCACGTCTGCTTCGACACGTAGCCCGCCGCGCCCGCCATGATCGCGCCGAGCAGCGCCTGGTCGTCCCCGTAGGCCGTGAGCATCAGGCACGCGGTTTCCGGCAGCGCGGAGCAGATCTCCCGGCAGACCGTGATACCGTCCCCGTCCGGCAACCGCACATCGAGAACCGCCACGTCCGGCCGCAGCGCGGGCATCCGGGCCATGGCCGCCGACGCGGTGGCCGCCTCGCCGATTACCTCGATGTCCGCCTCGCTGGCGAGCAGGGCCCGTATACCCCGCCGGAAGATTTCGTGGTCATCGACCAGGAACACGCCGATCCTGCCCGGCTGCGGGCTGTGTTCGTTCAATCGCCTTCTCCGTTCCGCGTCCGGCGGACGCCATGGCCAGCGGTATGGTTCCCGCCGAGTGGCGACCAGCCTAGGCAGCTAGGCGTCTAGCTCTGTTACTATTAGTAATGTAGCAGTTCCGAGCTGTTATGAATGGCTGGTCGGCCGCCACCGTCGCCCGGCGCCAGACCCGGCGGTCAGTGCCGCGGAGGTGATGATGAGCGAAGACGCACGGCGTCCTACCCCTGGAGTCCTGGCCGGGGACGCCGGCGACGCTTGCGGTGCCGGAAACGCCGCGCCGCAAGCGCTGCTCGACATGGTGCGCCGGGTCCGTGCCCGCGAACGCGGCTACCTGGCCAGCCTGCTGCATGACGGGCCGATCCAGGAGCTCGCCGCGGTGGCTCTCGAGCTGGGCGAGGTGTGCCGTGCGATGGGAGCATCGCCGAGCGATAAGCCGGACGGCCTGGTAGGGCAGGTTCATGCGGCCGGCCGCACGCTATGCCGTCTCCAGGAAGAGCTCTGGCCCTTTCCCCGGCGAGGGTCCGGCCTGATCGAGACCCTGAAGCAGCGGACCGCCTGGCTACTGGCCACCCCGCTCGCCGTGGCGGCCGACGAAGGAGCGGCGGAACTCTCGGAAGCCGACGTCGAAGCCGTGGCCGACGTGACCGAATTGATCCTGGTCGGGCTGGGCAACGCGGAAGTGTGGGACCATCCGATCGTCGCGGTACGGGCCGACCAGGACCTGATCTTCCTGCAGCTGAACATGACGCCGCCACCAGGGTGCGGTCCGGCCTCAAGCGGCCCGGCGGCCGGGGTGTGGCTGCACCGCCTGGCGGCGGCGATCCATGCCCGCGCGGATGTCGTCCTCGACGACCGCCGCCTCCGGATCGGGATGGAGCTGCCCAGATGTCAGATCACCGACCGGGCGCCCGGGCCGGGGCTTGATGGCGATCCGATCCAGGGAGTCAGGCGTGCAGGTTGCCGATAGCTCGTTTGGCGGGCTGCTCGAAGGAGCACCGGACGCGATGATATGCGTGGACCGCCGCGGGCGGATCGCGCGGGTGAACGCCCAGACCGAGCGCCTGTTCGGTTACCAGCGCGACGAACTCGCGGGCGAGCCGGTGGAAATCCTGATCCCCGAGATGGTGCTTTCCGCCCGCCGCCGTGACGGCAGCACGTTTCCCGCCGAGATCTCGCTGTCGACGATCGATAACGACGATGGCCTCGTGGTCATCGCTGCGGTCCGCGACGTGACCGAGCGGCTGGAACTGCGGGCCGAGCGCGAGCGGCCGGAGAGCCTGGGCCAGCTCGCCGGCGGGGTCGCCCAGGACGTCAGCAACCTGCTCGCCGTCATCTCGAACTACGCGGCGTTCGTCGGCGACGAGGTGGCCAAGGATGGCGCGCAGGTCAACTGGCAGTCGATCCGCGAGGACGTCAGGCAGATCCAGCTGGCCGCCCGCCGTGCGGCCGATCTCACCCTGCTCCCAGCCACCGGCCAGGGCATCCAGGCCGAGCCGATGCCGGAGCCGCAGCCAGGTGGCGGCGCGGGCGAGACCGTGCTGATCGTCGAGGACGAGCCCGCCATGCGGGAGGTAACCCGCAGGATCCTGTCCCGCTCCGGCTACACCGTCATCGCCGCCGCCACCGGCCACGAGGCCATCGAGATCGCCGCAAGCCATACCGGTGACATCGACGTACTGCTGACCGACGTCGTCATGCCGCAGATGCTCGGCAAGGAAGCCGCGGAGCGGATCCGCGCGCTCCGGCCCGGCGTGAAGGTACTGTTCATGTCTGGCTATGCCCGGGGAGTCCTGGACCCCCAGGGGGTCGTGGAAGCCGGCGCCAACCTCATCCAGAAACCGTTCAGCGAAGCAGAGCTGCTCGCCACGCTGAGGCGTACCATCGCCCGCGCCACGCCACATCGAGCACCCTAGGCGACAACGCTTCCACACTGGCAGTAACCTAGGGTGCTGGTCAATGGTTCAGATGCACGCCGGCGACGTCTCCCAGCATCCACCGATAGCCCTAGGCAGCCTGGAGTCTTGGACGGTGACCTAGGGTTTTCGCGTCTTTAAGTGATGGTGACAACCCATGGATGGTGACTCGGCCATACCGCCGTACGCCTGGATAGCCTGGCAGCTGCGGGACGGTATCCGGGCTGGGGCGCCCGGCCTGGGCGAAGCCATGCCCAGCGAGAGCGAGCTGGCCGCCCGGTACGGCGTATCCCGCATGACGGCGGGCAAGGTACTCGGGCAGCTGGCAGCCGAGGGGCTGATACGGCGCCGTCGTGGCGCCGGGTCGGTCGTGGCCAGGCAGATCACTTGGGAGCGTGTCCCCGTCGAGCCCGGGACGCTGGTCAGCGTGCGGCTGCCCACGGTCAGCGAGCGCGCGAGCGTGAACGCCCCCGCGTTCGTGCCGGTGATCAGCATCAAGGACCCCGGCTCGCCCGAACGGCTCTATGCGGCGGACGCCGTGATCGTGGAGGTCGCCCAACCGTCGAAGCCAGCCGACTGAGCAGAGTTCCGTCAGTACTCCGGGGGGACGTCCAGGATCGCGCGCACCTTCTCCACCAGGTCCTTGGCGGTGAACGGCTTGTTGATGACCTGCCCGCTCTCGGGTCCGAGGGCGGCGACTTGCCCCCCGGACATGCGCAAGATCCGCATTCCCGGTTTGGTTTCTCGTATCCGGTCCGCGAGCGGCTGTTCCGGCATCTCACCTAGCACGCTGTCGGTCAGCAGCAGGTCGGGGTCGTGCATCGACAGCAGCGATAGCGCCTCCTCGTAGCTGCCGGCTTCGAGCGTGTGATAGCCGTTGTGGCGCAAGATCCGCGAGACTACCTCGAGGACCGCGGGCTGGTCGTCGACGACCAGGATGGTCCGGATGTTTCCCGGCGATCTCATGAGCGCCGAGCCCTGGGCCGGGACGTAGGCCGCGGGCAGGTAGATGTGGACGGTGGTGCCCTTACCCTCCTCAGAGTCGAGGGCGATGCCGCCGCCGGCCTTGGTGACGATGCCGTAGACGGCGGAAAGCCCCAGGCCGGTGCCCTGGCCCGGCGGCCTGGTGGTGAAGAAGGGCTCGACGGCGCGGGACATCGTCTCCGCGTCCATGCCGTGGCCGGTGTCGCTGACGGTGAGTTTCGCGCATAGCCCCGGCCGGGTCTCGGACCACACCACGCCGGGGGCTTCGCTGAGGTCTGCCGCCCCGGTGGTGAACGTCAGGATGCCCCCTTCGGGCATCGCGTCGCGGGCATTCAGGGCCAGGTTGACCAGCATCTGCTCGATCTGCCCGCGGTCAGCCAGCACCGTCGGCAGGTAGGGCGCTGTGATGAGCCGCAATTCGATGTCCGCGCCGATGCTGGCCTGCAGCAGGTCACGCATGCCCGCCAGGACCGCGTTCAGGTCGACCCGCTCGGGCCGGGCGGGCTCACGCAGGCTGAACAGCAGAAGTTCTCTGGCCAGCCGGGCAGCGCGCCCGGCGGCGGCCTGGATCTGATCGACGTCGGCTCGGACCAAGGGGTTATCGGCGATCGCCTCGGCCGCCGACGCCGCGTACCCCATGATCGAGCTGAGCAGATTGCTGAATTCAGCGGCCATCCCGCCCGCGAGCCGGACCGCGGTCTCGATCCGGGCGGATTCCTGCCGTCCGGCCTCGGCTGCCCGTTGCTCGGCTTCGGCCCAGTTACGCTCGGTGACATCCCGGATAACCCCGGCCGCCCCGACGATGGCGCCGTCTTCCCCGCGGATGGGGGAGACCGAAATCGACACGTCGATGACGGTGCCGTCCTTGCGTACCCGCCGTGTTTCGAAGTGATGCACCTGCCGCCCTCGGCGTATCTGCGCCAGAATCGGCGCAAGCTCCTCGGTACGGTCCGCAGGGTAAAGCACAGATACGTGACGGTCAGTCATCTCCTCGGCGGTATAGCCGAAAATGGCCTCCGCGCCGGAATTCCAGCTCGTTACGATCCCGTCCAGGGTCATGCTAGCGATGGCATCGACGGACGATTCCACGATGGCCGCCAGCAATGATCTCCTCTGGGCGTCGTCTGCTGTGCGGTTGGTTTCCCCGGTCGCCACACGCTTTCCTTCCGCCTCATTACTCTACTTGTCTAGGCGGCTATGTTAGCTACAGTCTGTAGTCGACTTGTCGAGGTGCCTGTAACAGTTCTGTTACGGTGGTATCGGCTAGGCGGACCCGGCCGAACCGGGTCCGCTGCGCGCGCGACGGTAGTTCGTCGCCGCCCGCGCGGTACGCGGGACAAAAGGGGCGGAACATTGAGTGCTGCGCAGGAACCACTTGTGTGCGGCACCCGCGAGACGGTAGATTCCTGCATTTCGCGCCTCATTCTCGAAAGTGGACAAGAAGGTCCGGCGGTATTCTGATGGCCGGCGCTGGCTGCGGAACCAGGCAGGCTCCGGCCAATGGAGGAGTTCAAAGCAACACTGCCGAGAATAGCGCAAGCAAAAGAGACGCGGGGCGAAAGGCTAACCTGACCTGAGCCGGTTTCGCCGTATCTTAGTCTTGTTTCAGGCACGGCTCTTCTGGCCGGCGGAGATTCGGCTCAGGTGCCGCGGTGAACTGGACACAGTATCCAGCATGATCAGCATTTCGGTCGCAAAGCTGATATTCAGCCGTTGCAACGAACGGACAGTGGCTCGAGTTGATCACGCCCCGGCTCACACCCGGCTCACGCCCCGGGGGCGCCAGTGCCCGCAGCGTCGGCTGAGTACGTTCGCGTGGGCACCTAGAGACACGTGTGGCTACTGATGTAGATCAGACGTCGATTCCTGATCGGGTAGCGATTTCGACGCTCCCCGCGATCGCGCTGGGGTCGGTTATCTCAACCGTGGAGAGGGAATAGCCGGGTCACCCGTCCGGCCAGCCAGTGATCCGTCGCCCGAAGTTCGCGACCTGCACGTCCGGGTTCCGGAGAGTCCCATCCGATAAAGCCGGACGCGCGTGCTGGCGTTCTGCGTCGCGGCGAAGATCCCTTATCCGCAGCAGAGGGCACCAGAATCGATGCGCATCATTATCGAGCGCGGATGGCGGGTTCACGGTTACGCGACGGCAGCCCGGTCGGTGTCCTGGCCTGGCTGGCGCCGTGAAGGGGCGATGACCACCTGCTGCCGAGAGCAGGCTTGGATGGGAACCCGATGCTCGTTCGGAATCTGCCCAGAAAGCCATTTAGTGTTCAATTCATGTCAAACTGTCCACCAGGCGGCCCGCCAAGGGGAGCGCGCATACGGTGACGTGCGCGGGAAGTACTACAGTGCTTTCTGGAACCAGTGCTCAGAGCAGCTGAGCATAGGGGGTGGCCGTGGAATTGCGGCGATATGCGCTCGGCGGCTACGTCATTTGGTGGGCGGTCCTGGTCGCGCTGTATTACGCCCAGCCCGGCCTGCGCGCCGAGACGTGGGGCCTGATCGGCCTGAGCGGGGTGAGCGGCATCGTTGCGGGCGTGACGATCAACCGCCCGTCCCGCGCGCTGCCGTGGCTGCTGCTCGCGGCCGCGCTGACCAGCCTCACCGCCGCTCAGGTCAGCGTCCTGGTGGCCCAGGTCACCGGGATCCACCTCTCGTTCCCGTCCTTCGCGGACGTGCCGTACCTGCTGACCTATCCGCTGTGTGCCTGCGGGCTGCTGACCTATCCGCTGTGTGCCTGCGGGCTGCTGATCTTCATCAGGTGCCGCACCCCCGACCGGGATCGGCGCAGCCTCATAGACGCGATGACCCTGACCGCAGGACTGGCCCTGCTGTCATGGATCTACCTGATCCTGCCCTACGCGCATAGTCTGCAGCTTTCCTGGCTGCAGAAAAGTGTCGCCATCGCCTACCCGCTCGGCGACTTGCTCGTGCTGGCCCTGCTGGCCCGGCTGCTCGCGCCGGGGGCGGGGCGGACCAGGACCGTGGAGTTCCTGACCCTGGGCGTCCTCGGGGTACTGACCTCGGACGTCGCCTACGGCCTGATCCAGGTGCACGGGATGTTTCACAACGGCACCGTGGTCGATCTCGGCTGGGCCGTGTTCTACGGCGGGTGGGGCGCCGCGGCGCTGCACCCCACGATGACCGAACTCACCAGGCCGGTGCCCCGGCAGCGGGCTCAGGTCTCGCGGGTGAGGCTGACCGTGCTCATGCTCGCCTCGCTGATCGCCCCGGTCGTGCTGTGCATCGAGTCGTTCCGGTTCCAGGGCGGGGATCTGATCGTGATCGCGGTGTTCTCCGCGCTCCTCTGCCTGCTCGTGCTGTCCCGGCTGTCGGATGTGGCCGCCTCGCCCGGCCGGGCGCTCGGCCGGGAGCGGACGGTGCGGCAGGCCGGAGCGTCCCTGGTGTCGGCGGTCACCGTGGAGCAAGTCGGGGCGGCCGTCAGGTCAGCGACCGACACCCTGTCCGGCCGGAGCCCGCGCGGCGACGTACTGCTCGCGGTGCGGACCGACGGCGCGGTCCGAGCGGTGGCCACAGCCTCCGCCGATCCGGCGCCGGTAAGCCGGCTCACGGACCTGGCCGACACCTGGCTGCCCCTGCTGACCGGCCCCGCGCCGATCCTCGCGCCAGTGACCAGCCTGCCCCCGCATGCCGCGGCGATCGTTCCCGGGTACGACTGGATGCTGCTGTGCCCGCTCACGCTCAGCGACCGGCCGTCAGGCGATCCGCTCATCGGCGTGCTCGCGATATTCGGCGAGCAGCGTATCCTCGCCGACCTCGCCGCTACGCTGGAGATCCTCGCGCATCAGGTGGCCCTCGCGGTGGAGCGGATCATGCTCCGCGAGGAAGTGAACCGCCAGGGCAACGAGGCGTACTTCCGTACCCTGGTCCAGAACACCTCGGACGTCATCGTGATCGTGGACGACGACGGGAAGGTCAGGTACGCGTCGCCGTCGGCGACCAGCATCTTCGGTGACATCGCCGTGGTGGAGGGGGTGTACCTGCGGGACCTGGTCACGGACGGGCACCGTGATGAGCTGGCCGGCGTCCTCAGCCAGGCGTCGGCCGCCGGCGGCTTCAGTTCGCGCTGCGCGGACCGGCGGATCACCCGCCGCGACGGGGTGAGCGTGCAGGTCCAGGTCAGGTCTAGCGATCTGCGCGCCGATCCCACCGTGGCCGGCCTGGTGCTGACCCTGCGGGATGTGACCGAGCAGCGCCAGCTCGAGGAGCAGCTGAAGTACCAGGCCTTTCACGACGCGCTGACCGGGCTGCCCAACCGGCTGCTCTTCCAGGACCGGATCTCGCAGCAGGTCGGCGTGGCCCGGCCGGACGGCGCGACCGCCGGCGTGCTGTTCGTGGACCTGGACGACTTCAAGGTCGTGAACGACACGATGGGCCACGGCGTCGGCGACGAGCTGCTGGTGGCCACCGCGGTGCGGTTGCTTGGCCTGATTCGCGACTGCGACACCGCCGCGCGGCTCGGCGGTGACGAGTTCGCGCTGCTCATCACCAATGCCCCCGACTCCGCGACGGTCGAGGCGGTCGCCGAGCGTGTCGTCCGGGCGTTCGCCGAGCCGCTCGTACTCGCCTCCGGGACCGTGCTTACCACGGTCACCGTCGGGGTCGCCACGACCGAGGACGGCACCGACACCGACGAGCTGCTGCCGCACGCCGACCTGGCCCTGTACGCGGCCAAGGCGGCGGGCAAGCGGCAGTGGCGCCGTTACCAGCCGGTGCTGAGCGCCGGGCTGGTCAGGCGCCAGGAGCTGCAGGCCGCGCTGGAGAAAGCGGTGGCCCGCTCCGCGTTCACGCTGGCCTACCAGCCGATCGTCGCCCTCACCACCGGTGAGCCGGCCGGGTTCGAGGCCCTGGTCCGGTGGCCGCATCCGCAGTGGGGGATGATGCATCCTGGCCAGTTCATCGCCCTGGCCGAGGAGACCGGCCAGATCGTGCCGCTCGGCTCCTGGGTACTGGCCCGGGCGGCCGCCGACACCGCGCGATGGCGCCGGGATTCGCGCGGCGACTCACGCCAGGGCCGGGCCCCCGATGGTGGCGGGGTCCCTCGTGGTCTGTACGTCAGCGTGAACGTTTCGGCCCGGCAGTTCAGCGCGCCCGGTTTCGTCGACGGCGTGCGCAGGGTCCTCGACTCGTCGGGTCTCGAGCCAGGTGGGCTCATGCTCGAGCTGACCGAGAGCGTGCTGCTGCGGCGGGACGAGCGAATGGTGTCCGACCTGACCGAGCTGAAGGCCATCGGCGTGAGGCTGGCGATCGACGACTTCGGCACCGGGTACTCCTCTCTCAGCTACCTGCGGGAGCTGCCGATCGACGTGGTGAAGCTGGATAAGTCGTTCGTGGACGGGATCGCCGTCTCCGAGCAGCGCCTGGCGCTGGCCGAGGGCATCGTGCAGATCGCGCGGACGCTCCGGCTTGAGGTCGTCGCCGAGGGGATCGAGAGCGAGGTCCAGCGGGACCTGCTGATCGCGATGGGCTGCCAGTTCGGGCAGGGTTACCTGCTGGCGATGCCGATGCCGGCCTACCAGGCGGAGACGCTCGTCCGGATCGGGTCCCGCCTGGTGCCCAGCCTTCCGCGCCACGTCCCCGAGCCTAGGACGACCGAACCGGCCCAGCCGACGTCTAGATAGCCCGTAAACGGTGAGACCGGCGCTTGGCCGCGGCCCGCTCGTAGGCGGCGAGCAGCCTCGGCACCTGCGACTCCCAGCTCAGCAAGCTCCGCAGCCGCCGGGCGCCGAGCTGCCCCATCCGGGTCCGCTCCTCGGGATCGTCGATGAGTTCGACAATGCACTTGCCGAGCGAGACCGCGTCGTTGCGCGTCGCGTACAGGCTCGCGTCGCCGGCGGACACGCGCCCCTCGTGCAGGTCGAACTGGACTATCGGCTTGGCGAGTGCCATGTATTCCATGATCTTGTTCATCGTGGAGATATCGTTCATCCGGTTGGCCTCGTCCGGGTTGACGCAGACATCCGCGGTCGCGAGCACGGTGCCGAGATCGGAATCTGACAGCCGCCCGGTGAGGACTACCTGATCGTCCAGGCCCAGGGACCTGACCCGCTCACGCAGCCGCGGCAGTTCGGGACCCGAGCCCACGAGCACGAACTGGATATCCGGGCGCAGCAGCTCCGCTATGATCATCCGGGCGGCCTCGATCAGGTAATCCAGGCCGTCCTGGCGGCCCATCACGCCCACGTAGCCGACCAGGTATCTCCGGCCGCGGCGCCACTTCTCGTCCGGCCGCGCGCCGGTGAACCTGGTGATCTCCGGCGCGGATCGCACCACGAACACGTCCTCGCGCGACATCCCGCCGCGTCCGAGAGCGATATCGCGATAGCTCTCGTTGGTCTCGATCGACACGTCCGCACAGCGGTAGGTGAGGCGCTCGAGCAGCCTGGCCAGCCGGAAGGCCCGGCCGTCCTCCCGGTGGCCCTTCGCGATCATCAGCTCCGGGCATGCGTCATGGTGGTCATAGATCAGGCGCGACCCGAGCGCGACTAGCGGCAGGGCAGCCAGGAAGAGCAGGTCGGGCGGGTTGCAGATCTGCACGATGCCGATGCGGTACCTGGCGCGGATCGTGAGTGCGAGGCGGAGCTGAGCCCCGATGGCAACCGCGTACTCGACCAGGTAGCCCGTCAGTTGCCGCGCCTCGGGCCCGGGCCGGTAGCGGTAGATGCGCACGCCGCTGATCGTCTCGCGGCGGAGGGGATGCTCCCTGGTCCGCGGGCAGACGACATGCACCCGATATCCGGCGGCGACGAGGGCCAGGGCCTCCTGCCAGACCCGCCGGTCGAACGGCACGGGAAGATTCTGGACCAGGATCAGGACATGCGGGCGCTTACCGCGCGCTCGCCGGCTAGTAGGCACCGGAGCCTCGGATGACCGCAGATCCCGTCTTCCAGAGAACCTGCAGGTCCAGGGCGAGCGACCAGTTCTCCACATAGTGCACGTCGAGCCGTTCTGCTTCCTCCCACGACACGTCTGACCGGCCGCTGACTTGCCACAGGCCGGTCATGCCCGGCTTGACCACGAGCCTGCGCCGCATGTGGCCGCTGTAGTCGGCCACCTCAGCCGGCAGGGCCGGCCTGGGTCCTACCAGGGACATATCGCCGATCAGCACGTTGATGAGCTGCGGCAGCTCATCAAGTGACCAGCGGCGCAGACAAGCACCCAGGCGGGTAACCCGTGGATCCCTGCGGATCTTGAACAGGGCCCCGGTCGCCTCGTTGAAGGCGGCAAGGTCGGATTTGCGCTGTTCGGCGTCTGGCACCATGGTCCGGAACTTGTAGACGGTGAAGCCCTGGCCGTTCTTGCCGATCCTGGTCTGGCGGAACAACACGGGGCCGTGATCGGCGAGCCGGATTGAAATCGCGATGACAGCGAACAAGGGCGCCAGCATCAGCAGCGCCACGGCGGCGCAGGTCTTGTCGAACATGCTCTTGACGGCTTGTCTGGTCCCGGCCAGTTCCGGGTGGTCCACGTGCAGCAGCGGCAGCCCGGCCACGGGGCGGATAGTCGTCCGAGGGCCGGCCACATCGAGCAAGGTTGGCGCGACGAACAGGTCGGTGCCGGTCTTCTCGAGTTCCCATGCCAGCTCGCGCAGGCGGCCGCCGTCCATCTCGGGGCAGGCCAGCACCGCGACCGTATCCGCGCCGAAACGGCGCACGACCGCCGCGATGTCGCACAGGCCGCCGGCCACGGGCACGCCGGCCACGGGCACGCCGGCCACGGGCACGCCGGCCACGGGCACGCCGGCCACGGGCATGTCGGCCACGGGCGCGCGGGCTGCCGGTACGCAGGCTGCGGGTACGCGGGCTGCGGGTACGCGGGCTGCGGGCGCACCGGCCGCGCCATCAGGCCGGCCACCCTCCCGCGCGTCGACCAGGCAAGCGGCGACCACCGCAAGGCCGTGGTATGTGTCCCGGCGCAGGACGGTGACCAGTCGAGCCACTTCTGTCGTGTGGCCCACCGCGACGACTCGCCGCACGCACCAGCCTCGGACGCGCCGCCAGTGCAGGCGCTTGCGTAGCAGGTACCTGGCCGTCAGGTCCATGACGGTCGCGGATGGCAGGGCGACCGCCATGTACCCGCGGGCCAGGTCGAGCTTGGCCGCGTAGGAAACAACGGCCACGCCTGCGGTCAGGTTGACCGCCGCGCCGAGGATCCGGCGGAACTCATCGGAGCCGAGCCCAATGAACCGGGTGTCGTACCCGCCGATCAGCAGCACCGACATCCACCACGCGACGGGCAGTCCGCACGTGAGGCTCAGGTAGGGAAGCGGGAGGTAGGCCGGGCCCCCGAAACGGACCGTGGCCGCCAACGCGCCCGCCGCCAGGGCGCACGTCCAGTCGGCCAGCGCCGCCTGGCGAAGGTAGGCGCTCGTCCACGCCTTCATGTCCGGGATGGCGGTATTCCTGTCGGTCGGCATGCGCCTATCGGCCTCGACCGCACTGTCGGATACGCTCATGCCGCGAACTGCCCCCATAGCGTCCTGGTCCCGTCCGCCAGCTATATGCCGCAGAACGCGAAAGGCTCGCTCAGTCAACGGAATGGTTCCTTTCCGAATTCAATGCTGATGTGTCCGTTATCGTCGGGAATAACGTAAGACTCTGCGGAATCTGGTCTTTGGCCTGCACATACGATTCCGAGGGTAAGTTCCCTAGACATCTAGCAGGGTATACATTAGCAAGCCTGCGGCGCACCGCTTCCCGTCGGCGTAATTTCGGCTTCGTCTGCTCCGGATAAAGCGGATAATCTCGCGGCTGGATGTATATCGCGCCACTTGGAATTAGATGTCTGTAAACAGAAGGAGACTGAGGCATGTTCTGCGCTAGGTCGGCGGCCATGGATGCTGGCTACCCGCGGCCCGGACCGGCCGCGGGTAAGAATGCCGCAATAGAGGCTTTCACTCAGTACTTCGCATTCATGATTCACGTCGCTTGTGCGGCATTCCTGGCCGCGGGCAGGTGACCAGCCGCGGCGCTAGCACCGGGACCGGCGGCCCGAGGCCTCGGTCCCGCCTCCGCTTCCGTGCCGCGGGGCGACGGCACCTGCGGCCCGCGGACGGCTCCGGGCCGGCCGGGACCACCCTGGCGGCCACGGCAGCCCGGGCGCTTGGCTGGACCTTCATCAGTACTGCCGTGAGCAAGCTGGGCACGGTCGGGATCGGCGTCGTGCTGGCGAGGATGCTCGGCCCGCACGCGTTCGGCACCTACGCGGTCGCATGGGTGGCCCTGCAGGCGATGCTGAGCCTCAACGACCTGTCGGTGAGCCTGGCTATCGTCCGCTGGCCGGGCGATCCGGCCGAGATCGCGCCGACCGTCACCACCATGGCCGTGACGGGCAGCACCGCCATGTATGCCGTCTGCTTCTTCGGCGCGCCCGCGTACGCCTCGGCGATGGGATCGCCGGCGGCCGCCGGCATCGTCCGCGTTCTGGCCCTCAGCATCGTGCTCGACGGGCTGGTCTGCACGCCCGTCGGGCTGCTGGACCGGAGCTTCCGCCAGGACCGCAGGATGATCGCGGACCAGGTCAACGGCTGGATCGGGGCCCTGGTATCCATCGGCCTGGCCTGGTCAGGGCTGGGCGCGATGAGCCTGGCCGTGGGCCGGATCACCGGCGCGGTAGCGGCCGCGGTCTTGTATACAGCGTTCTCGCCCGAGCCGCTACGGTTCGGCTTCGACCGGGCCAGTGCCCGCGCGCTGCTGCGGTACGGGATGCCGCTGGCCGGGTCGACGGTCGTGGTGTTCGCCGTCACCAACGTGGACCAGCTCGTGGTGGGCCGCGTGCTCGGCCCCACCGTCCTCGGCTTCTACGTGCTCGCGCTGAACCTCGCCACCTGGCCCGTCACCATGTTCTCGCTGCCAGTCCGCAATGTCGCGCCTGCCGCGTTCGCGCGCCTTCAGCATGATCATGAGGCCATGCGCACGGCTTTCCTGTCGGCGGCGGCGCTGCTCTGCGCCGTGGCCCTGCCGATATGCCTGGTGATCGGGGGGTCGGCCAGACCGCTGATCATGTTCGCTTACGGCGCGCGCTGGCTGCCTGCCTCCCGGGTACTGCCGTGGCTGTCCATGCTCGCCGCACTGACGATCTTCTTTCAGCTGACCTATGACTACTTCGTGGTGCTGGCCAGGACCCGCGTCGTGTTCACCGTTCAGCTTGGCTGGCTCCTGGCCCTGGTCCCCGCGCTCATCGCTGGCGCCCGCCTCGCCGGCATCGTCGGCGTGGGCGTGGCCGAGGCCGCGGTCGCCGGCGGCGTCATCCTGCCGTGGTACCTGCACGAGCTGAGGGGGGCAGGCATCCGGTGCCGCGTGCTGGGCTCTCGCCTGGGGCTTCCGCTGGCCGGTGCTGCTGCGGCGGGCCTCGCCGCAGCGGGCGCGGCGCGGGCGTTGCCGAACGACCTGGCCGCGCTCGCGGTCAGCGGCGTGGGGGGGCTTGCCGTCGTCGGCCTGCTTGTCTTCCGGATGAGGGCCGCGCTCATCCGGCTGCGGCAGGGTCACCGTGAGACAGCCGCCACGGGAGCCTCGAAAGTCCCGGCCGTCCCAAGCAGCAGCCCAGTTTACTCAGCCGCCTCGGACGTACCGCCACACGGGCCCGGTCCATCCACGCGCCCGGGGGCCGCTGACGCCCAGAATCCGCCCGGGGCCAGGACCGAGACGGCAGGCTCAGCCGGATTCCCGCACGACGGGGCCTGCTGCCATGTCAGGCCGCCGTGGCTTGCCCACCCGGACGCGACGGGACCGCTGCCCATCTTCGACTCCGTCGTCAGACGGCGGTACCCGCGCTGCGATGACCAGGCGGCACCGGTGTGCTGGCCGCCGGCCACCGACATGCGGGCCGGCGACGGGGATTCGGGTGCGACCGGAGCTCGCGTAGCTCGTGAGGAGTTCGCGGTAGAGCGTGCGGCGCCCGATGATGATCGCTGGCAGCCCTCGGCTGATGACGATCCGAGATCCCAAGGCGGTAGTCCGGCCAGATATATTACATTATGTTTTATAAAGTCACAATTAGCTACGAATGGATGGTGTTGGCCTTGACAGATCGGCGCAGAGCTGGCCTCGGTAGGGCGGTTCCGGTACAGATCGGGGCGGCGGGCTCCAGCCCTCAGTCGCATGTCGCGTTCTCATGGTGCCGGACGGTAATCGACGCGGCCGTGTTGCGCGTCTCAGTCTCATGACCGCGTCAGCCAGACTCCGGGGCGCCGCCACGGCGCTGGCATACCCTCCCCCCTACGCTCGTCCCGGCAGCTACCTGTCCCCCCTGACCGGCGAGGACGACATCCGCCGGGCCCTGTCGTGGCGGGACACCCCGCCGGGGATCACCCTGCGGGAAGACAACCAGGAGGAGTTCGCAGCAGCGGCCCGGCCGGTGCTGGAATCCCCGGAGCCCGGCCCCCGGTACCGGCTGGAGGGCAACACGATGTTCGGGCCGCCCGACGCCGCCGTGTACCGGGCGGTGATCGGCCGGTACCGGCCCCGGCGAATCCTCGAGGCCGGGTCAGGATTCTCCACTGCCGTCGCGCTCGACGAGGCCGCGGCCCTCGGTCTGGACACGGACGTGACCTGCATCGAGCCGCATCCGGAGCGGCTGGAATCGCTGTTGTGCCCGGGAGACCCGGTGACGCTGATCCGCCGCCCGGTGCAGGACGTCCCGGTAGCCGCGTTCACCGGGCTCGCCGCCGGGGACATCCTGTTCATTGACTCCAGTCACGTCGCCAAGGCCGGGTCGGATGTGACATGGCTTATCCTGCGGGTGCTGCCGCTGCTCACCCCGGGGGTGCTGGTGCACCTCCACGACGTGTTCTGGCCGTATGGCTATCCGGCGGCGTGGCTGCGCGAGCGCCGGGACTGGAACGAGTCGTATTTCCTGTTCGCATTCCTGAGCGGGAACCCGTCGTGGGAGATCCTGCTGTGGAGCTCATGGCTATGGCAGGCCCGGCCGGACGTGATGCCTTGCTCTTTGAGGCCAACCCCCGCGCCGCTGCAACTGCCGGGCCGGTCCGCAGGCCGGCTCGCCGATCCGCAGGGCTCCGCCTCCGGTGGCCTCCGCCTCCGATGGCCTCCGCCTCCGATGGGCTCTGCCTCCGATGGGCTCCGCCTCCGATGATCAGCGCGGCCCCGTATCGGCAGCAACCAGGCATCCAGCCGCGAAAACCAATGTTCGGTGTCGGATAGCTAACCTCCGGGATTCAACTCCAGGCCGATGATCAGCGGTTTTCATGGGGCCCAAGGTGCTGAACTGCGGGTTAAGGGACGTGGCGGTGGCGCGGGGCTGCACCCGCTGGGTGCGGCGGGTTCAAAGTGCCTGGCATGACGCGTGCCCGCGTCCGCGGGCAAGTGGGAGCGACGCAGCGCAGGTAGCGAAGAGCGCCCCGTTCTGGGAGATTACGCGGTAACCACACCGTTGTGATCTGCCGAAACTGGAGCGCTCCTCATGGCGAAGGATACCCGCTGGGACCGGAACTTGTCCGTGGCTGCGGACGCTGACGGGCTGATCGGTCATGCCGGGGCGGTGCTGCTGCGCAAGCTGGCCGATCAGTGCGGCCTGACGCCGGCGCTCGGCGCGGCGCTGGGCCGGAAGGGGAAGTTCCCGCTGATCGACCGGGGGATAGCGCTGGTCTCGATGGCGGTGGCGATCGCGCTGGGGGCGAGGAGCATGAGCGATATCGCCGTGCTGGCGCACCAGGAACCGGTGCTGGGGGCCGCGCCGAGCGATACCACGGTGCGGCGGACGCTGGAGCTGGCTGATCCGGCGACCCTGGACAAGATCGCCCGGGCGCGGGCGGCGGTCCGGGCGCACGTGTGGCAGCTGATCTGCGCGAGGCCGGCCGGGTTCCCCTGGCTGGCCATCGCGGGGAAGCTGCTGGCGGGCTGGCTGGTCATCGACCTGGACGCGACGCTGATCACCGCGCGCAGCGACAAGGAAGGGGCCGCCCCGACGTTCAAGTCCGGGTACGGCTTCCACCCCTTGGGGGCCTGGTGTGCCAATACCGCCGAGAGCCTGGCGATGCTGCTGCGCCCGGGCAACGCCGGATCAAATACCTTCGCTGATCACCTGGCCGTGCTGACCGCGGCGCTCCGGCAGATCCCTTCCCGCATGCGGTCCAAGCTGCTGGTCCGCGTCGACGGGGCCGGCGCCAGCCACGAGCTGATCACCCACCTGCTGTCGCTGTCGTCCCGGCGCCGCACCGTGCTGTTCACCTCCGGCTGGATGATCACCGCAGCGGACGAGGAGGCGATCCGCCTGCTGCCGGCCACCGCGTGGCAGGCCGCCGTGGACCAGGACGGACTCGTGCAGGAGGACAAGCACGTCGCCGAGATCACCCACCTGCTCAGCCGGGCTGGACGCTGGCCCGCCGGACTACGGTGGGTCGTGCGCCGCACCAGGCCGTCGCGCCGTCAGGCCAGGAACCTGACCGCCTTCGAGCGCGCCACCGGCTGGCGGTACTCCATCATCTGCACGAACATCCCCGCGGCCGGCGGGATACCCGGCGTGCCCGGCAGCCACCACGCCCAGTTCATCGACGTGCTGCACCGCCAGCACGCCGTCGTCGAGGACGGCGTGCGCGCCGGCAAATCCATGGGCCTGCGTAACCTGCCGTCGAAGACCTGGGTGGTGAACTGCGGCTGGGTCCTGGCCGCCAACCTCGCCGCCGACCTGGCCGCCTGGTGCCGCCTGCTCGGCCTTTATGACCAGGAAGATCTCAAGGACGCCGAGCCGGACACGCTGCGCTACCGGCTGCTGAGCCTGCCTGCCCGGCTGGTCCGCCACGCCCGGCAGCGCGTGCTGAAGATCAGCCGCACCTGGCCCTGGAAACAGGCATTCCTAGCCTGCTGGCAGCGGCTGTGCGCCCTGCCCGCAC
>WNFY01005989.1_pt1 | contig 20965 bp, 25 predicted proteins | sample 5400091 | NCBI WGS metagenome assembly WNFY01 (sample SAMN13153364, study PRJNA577476) | soil metagenome | isolation source: 60 cm soil or saprolite under grassland replicate 1 | place: USA:California | collected 2016-06-15
CGGGCATTGGTCTGAGAAACGTTCGCGAACGTTTGGACGCAAGCTATGGAAGCCGTGCCAGATTTGACGTCCGCACTAACCACAACCGCTTTCTTGTGTCTCTGAATCTCCCTGCGGAAAAAGAATCATGAACAGCGCGCCAGGCAACAAAATCCGGGCGCTTATTGTGGATGACGAAGACCTGGCTCGGCAGGTCATCCGGGAGATGCTCGCGCCGCATCCCGAGGTGGAGGTCATCGGAGAATGCGCCAACGGTTTCGAAGCAGTGAGAATGGCCGCTGAACTGAAGCCTGACCTCATGTTCCTCGACATCCAGATGCCGAAGCTCGATGGATTTGAGGTGTTGGAACTTATTGGCACGGACCTCGCAGTTGTCTTCGTCACCGCCTACGATGAACACGCACTGCGTGCATTCGAGGTTCATGCGGTTGATTATCTAATGAAGCCTTTCCGCGCCGAGCGCTTTGAGGACGCATTGGATCGCGCAAAGCAAAGGATCGGTGGCGCCGCACCATTTCGCCCGGAGGAATTGACAGCGTCATCCCGCAGCGCGGGCCGGTTTGCAGAACGCATTGTTGTAAAAGACGGAACCCGCGTCCACATCATTCCTGTCCCCAAGCTGGATTACGCCGAGGCCCAGGACGATTACGTTGCATTGGCTAGCCAAGGTAAAAAATATTTAAAGCAACAGACGATATCGAGCCTGGAAGCCGCGCTTGATCCAAAGGACTTCGTGCGCATTCACCGCTCTTATCTGGTGAAATTGGAACGCGTGACCCGGCTTGAGCCGTATGGGAAAGACACGCATGTTGTGATTCTGAATGACGGCGCGCGCCTGCCGGTTAGCCGATCCGGATACGCGCGCCTGAAGTCTTTTCTGGAGCAGCAGGCGTAAAAAGCAGATCGGCTCCGTGAGATTTTATTCGGCTGATTTCCTCCGAACACCTTCCAATATGCTTCTTTGACGAGAGAGCCTTTAATTCGCCGCGACCTTGGCCAACTCGTCAATTCTCCTCTCAAGGCACCGAGCCTCGTAGGCGTTGAGCCTCCAAACAAGTATCAAACAGAGGGCAAACAATGAGTTCACGAACGCGGCTCGCCAAGGATTGTTGTGGCCGCCTACGATGGAGGCAACAGAAAAAGCCATCAACCCCGGGACCATCGGGCCCAGATACCATCTCCAGATGTGACGAACGAAATCCAGCTGCCGTTCCAGCTCGGTACGGTGGAACTGCAGTGAATTTGTGGCACCCAGGTCTGCGGGCATGCTACGCGCCGATGCCCGGTGATGTAGCTGATACGCCATATAAGCCAAGCCCGCAATCATCAGAGCACAAGCTAACCGGAAAAGGCTGTCGTGACCCTTAATGAAGAATGATACGAACAACGCAACTGCAATCGCAGTTGCCACATATTCGCGAACGTTTCGCCACATAATCTTCCTTTCAAACTTTGTTGCACGCTTGCGGATTTCTTCGGTTGACATTTTGATACCCTCCAATGTCTGGCACTGCCAGAGTTCCTTCATGTTCGGATTGGGAGATTCATTGCTCATCTTTTCCTCCCGCATTGAAACGGCGAGTGAGAATGCTTTTGATCCGGTGAACTTTGGTCGCTACGTTGCCGGGCGAAAGTCCTGTAATTTCTCCAATCGAAGCCGCGTCCAAGCCTTCGAGGTAGGAGAGAATGACCTGCCGGTCGAGCGGTTTCAGCTGCTGAATTAAATTCAGCAGCTGGTTGAGAGCCCGGTCGCGATCTGCGACTTGTTGGCCGCTGTTTGCGTCGGAGAGATTCTCCAGTTCCTCGAGTCCGACGAGGGCTTGCGATCTCGCACGCCTCTGCTTAATGACATGCGAGGTGGCGGCATTGTGCGCCACGCGGTAAATCCAGGTACGAAGCGAGCATCGCTGATCGAATCCCGCGAAGCTGCGCCACAAGGCTATATGAATGTCCTGTACTAAATCGCGTCTCGCATCTGGATTAGCTTCGTACGCGCGCGCCAATCTCTCGATCGCAGAACCATATGTTGCTGCCGTCTGTTGATATAGGTTGTCTTGGGAGGAGCTTTGGGCCGTTATGGCTGCGATATGGCTCACATTTGCAATCCCGCTCACATGAAGGTAGTCGCTGAGGAAGGGAATTTCTTACAGTGAGCTCGCAAACTGCCGGAAAGCCAGGATTAAGCTACTTGCTCAACGCCCTGCTCTAGCGCCGCGAAAATGCCTTCAAAGGTGACGAAAAAGCTTTCGACGCGGACTTCCGGGAACTTGTCCTGAATCAAGTGCGCCGCACGGTGCAATTCCTGCGTGTGATGGAGCGCCTCTTTCTCAGGATCGCCGCCGAACGCGGCCAGACCGCCGTAGGTGGCGCAATCCGAGTGGCTCATCAGAAAGATGCGCTCGGTGCGATGCAGCAAGATGGACATGCGCACTTGCTCAAGAATGAAGTCGCGTTCAAAATCATTGCGGGGCGACGCCAATGTTTTTGCCCCTCCGGCGACAACAATCATGTCAGGACGTAGAATGCCTTGCTTCTGCAGGAACTTGTACACGGCGAGCCGGATTCGTTGATCGAAGCAGCAGAGTACGGCGGCATCAGCCACGTAGGGTTGCGGAGGCGAATCGAAATGGAAGACCTTTTCCATGTACGTTCAAATTTATCATTGAGCAGGATTCGCGAGTGCACTCGAAACAGCGCAACTGCCAATAACTCAGGAAGGATTGCCAGCTGCGTTTTGGACGCAGCGACGAAGGAAGGATGGATAAAGGATAAGGGTTCGGCGTCCGCTTTACTGGCCACTCGCTGTTGCCATCTGCTTTTCTTGTGGGCTCATCTGGCGCCACAGTACTTGCAGGTCGGCAGAAATGCGAGAATTTTGCGGATCCTGATGCAGCGCGCGCGCAAACCACCGATAAGCGACAGGCAAATCGCGGCTCACGCAATGTCCAGTAGCGTACATGGTACCGAGCACAGTTTGCGCCTTTGAGTTCCCGTGCGTGGCCGCGGTCCGTAAACTGGACTCCGCACGTGGGCAATTTTGCGGCACGCCGTTGCCGTACAGGTATCTTTCGCCGGTCAGCTCGAGATCTGAATCAGGAGAAGCTGCAGCTGTCGCGGGAGTTTTCTGTACCGGGGTGCGAACGGCCGCCTGCTTGGCAGCATGGGATTTTGCCGGAGTTGCCGGTTCCGTAGTGTTTTCACCCGCACCTGACTTGTCCGGCTCGGCGTCTTTTTCAGCGACAGCATTCTTGTCCGCCGCGTCCTTGTCAGGAGCAGGTGAACCGGTATCGTTTGCTTTCGCGGCAGGTTCAGCTGGCTTATTTTCGGTGTTAGCGGACTGAGTTTGCTGCGGCTGCGGCGGAATCGGCTGGACAGTTCCCGCGCCGCCTGTCATTGGTTTTTCGATGTGGGTTTGCTGGTCTTGGGTTTGCGCCGGCGCTACCTCCGATGGCGAAGCCGACGTTTGTCCTCCACCGCTTGATCCATTCGCAACCTGCCGATTGAACGGAAACCCGCCATTCTTCCACTGCCAGCCTAAGTACCCAGCGGCCCCCAATATCAGCAGCAAAAATACGACGAGTCCCACGTGGCTGCGGGGCTGCTCATCTTCGTAAAGGTAATGAAATTCGACTTTGGGATCTTCCGCTAGGCCGAGGAAAGAGGGCCCGTGTACATTGTCAGGCGTGGTCTTTTCGCCGCCATTTGTTGGTGGAAGAACTTCCCTCACCGCGGTCGCCTGGCTGGCAGGAGGATGCGCTAAGGATGCCCCGCACATCCCACACAAACGATACTCAGGGCTGTTGTCGTACCCGCAATGGGCACAGTGTACGTACATGGTCTCCAGCATAGTGTAAAGCTTTTGATGGCAGAAAAGCTGTCGGCGTTGGAAGCAGGTTTAGCACGCGTGGACCTTTCGACGCGACCGGCTATTCGCTCTAGGGATTCGTGTAATTAAAAGCCCAGCGTCTTTGAAATGAACAACATTGCGAGTAGCCAGGGTGGCTCGATGAGCAAGAACATGATATCGCAGGGAGTTTTAAGTGGAAGAGCGGCCATTTATGGCCGCGTCACATTGTGGGTTTGAGGAGGGCTTCAGCCCCGGTTCTGAGGGGGGCCCTTAACGACTTTACACGGCTCTGAAAGAGACGCTCGTTACACGCCACAGTTCCTCAGAGTCTCTTGCGATAGTGCACACATCGATCCACAACCTCGTAGCCCAAGGCCTCGTGTGCACGCTGGGATGGCTCATTATCGATGACGGCATCGGAAGCCATCTCGACACACCTGTGACCGCGCGCCCAATCTTCTGCGCTGGCAAGCAGCTTGCCGCCTACTCCGCGCTGCCGGTAATCGTCGGCAACGTACCAGCCCTCGATGTAGCCCACAGGTTGTGATGGGTTGCAGCCGTCCGCATGCGAACGTAAATCAACTTCCACGAAACCGGCCAATCTCCCATCGTTGGCTTCGGCGACGAAGATGGCAAGTGGCATCGTTAAGACCAGATCAGCCTTGCCTCCAAGCAGCAGCCGGAGCTCTTTTGCGTGCTCCTCGGCAGAAGACTTGGGCCACAAGGCCGCGAGCAAAGGCGCCAGTTGGTCGAGATCGGACGGACGGGCGGCTCTGATCTGGAGATCTTCCACGGAGCTTTATCGTATCAAGTGGGGCATTGGCTCGCGGATCAAACGGACTGATGCCGCGAGATTCGAGAAAACACCATGCGCCGTTAATTCTCGGATCCAGAGGTTCGAACTTAATAGTTCGCCCACGTGCCTGGTGTCACGAGTTCTACGAGGTTGTTGTCGGGGTCGCGGAAGTAAAGACTAGCGCCGCCGCGTTCCCAACGCACTTCCGATTCGATCAGGATTCCGAGCTCGTGCAGCCGGGCACGCCAGTGCTCGAGATCATCAGACGCTACGGCCAGGGCGAAGTGTCCGGCGCCGTAGGTTGCATGAGGCGGGATTACACCCCCGGGTAGCCGGACTGGCCCCTCGGTTCCGTTTTCCTTGAAGAGCAGAAGAACATTGTTCTCCACCCGGAACGCGCAAAAGCGCTCATCGCCTGCCATCACCTCAAAGCCGAACAGCGATTGATAGAATTCGCGCGCGCGGCCCACATCTGCGACGTTGATGCAGGTCTCAACAACACCGCCCACTCTCGGAACCATTGATGCGGGCTGCTTCACGGGGAAAAGAGTTTACCAGACGGACGGTTGACTTCGGGAGTGTTGTATTTGCCGGGGTGCCCCACTTCTCGCCGGTTTGCGAGAAGTGGGAATATAAACGAGGGCGGACATCATGGGCGGGGCCAGGACACGAACCAATTTGCGCTGACTTGACCCACTGTTCCCACTTCTCCCAAATGCGGGGAGAAGTGGGGCACCCCTTTTTGTGAAGTGATGCGAAGAGGTGGGCCCACCCGGCTACTTGGCCGTAATCTTCAGATTGGAAAAGTAGCCCTCGGTGCCAGGTCCGACCCACAATGCGACTCCTCCGTCCCGCGGATCGAGCTTGAGATCATTCACGATCAGGCAGGGCTGCTCCGCTCCGTTCACGTAGAGCCGCGCTTTGCGGCCTTCCACCTCGATCTTGTACTTGGTCCAGACACCGGGCTGCAAATCGACGTACGACTCATACTTTTCCGGAGCCTCCTGCCGCGACCGGGCGAAGTCAAAATCCGGATACGAACTGTATTGGGTGGAGTGGTTCCTCCTGACTTGATCGTCGGCTCGACCGTTCGTGGGCCGGAGATAAATGTACTCGTATCGTCCGTCGTCTTGGACCCGAAATGCGATGCCAATAAATCCGCGCGCCCCGGCAAATGCACCAGAGGCAGGTTGGCCGGCCAAATCCACTTCGATCACGCCGTCACGAAAAGACACGTCCTTGACTAAGGCATACGACGTGGCGTTTGCGGCATCAGGCTTCGCTATCACCTGGATCGCACTCTGGCCTTTGTAGTTGGTCTGCGCGATCGATACGTTCTTCCCTACGAGTCGATTGGCACTTTGTGCTGCAACCGGAAGAGCGAGGAGAGCGAGTAGAGGCGCGCGCGCCACAGTCATAACTACTACTGATGAGAAGCGTGTGCTCATGTGAGCAATTGTAAAACCGGGCTGACCCTTCTTGCTCCTGATCGGCCTCGCGCATCGCGGAGGGCACTTCGCTAAAGCGGCCGTCAGAAATCCGAGTGGCTGGAGGGGTTCGTGGTCCCGACCGTTTTCTCTCCCGAAATGGAACGAATTTCTAAGTTTGTTTTTAGGAATTTGCCGCGTCTTGGCGTGGCGAGAGTTATGCTTGGGAGGTGTGGCAGACATCGTCGCATAGGTCGTTACTGGAGCACTGGCGCATAATGCCGACGTACCATTGACGAGGCTGAAACCTTAGGGTAGCCTCTAGCGTCTAAACGTTTAGGGACAATCGCATGCCCACAAATATCCAATCCGATGCACGCCTAAATGCGTTGCGAGGTGCGCCCATGGACAGGTGGGTCGCTTTGTCAGCGGATGAGAGCAAGATCGTTGCTGTCGGCGCGACTTTCGAGGAAGTTACACGCAACAGCGAAATTGCCGGGGTCGAAGACCCGTTAGTGATTAAGACCCCCAGGTCCTGGCTGCCTCTCTCGGTGTGATTCTGAAACTACCGTATAAAACGTTCCCGCTACCGGGTGGCGGTATTTCTACAACCGCCGTGCTGAGCGTAAACATCGCCCTGCCAGAAACGAACGCTCCAAGGACAAAACGCTTTGAAGCCATCATTGACTCGGGGGCGTCGCGTTGTATGTTTCATGCGAGCATCGGAAGGTTCATTGGTCTTGATATAGAAAAAGGGGAAGTTGAAGACACCGCTGGGATCACGGGCGACGCGCGCACCTATCTCCACGACATCACGCTCTACATACCGGGCGGGCCGTTAGTCATTCGAGCGGCATTTTCCGAGGAGCTTCCGACTGCCGGTCTTCTTGGGATGAACGGCTTTTTTGAACATTTCAGGGTGACATTCGATCCGACAGGAAAGCGTTGCGAATTGGAACGCATCTACCAAGCCTAGTTAAAACAGCCAATCGCCGGCGCATCGTGGAGGGGCGCTTCGCTAAAGCGGCCGTCAGAAATCCGAGTGGCTGGACGGGTTCGTGGTTCCCCACCCCTTGACTGCGCTCAGGTCGGCTTTGGGTCGCCAGCAGCCTGCATTTATCGATTTCCTCTGAATTCTCGTCCACCCACTTGACAGAGATCACTGCCGAGAGCAGAGTTTGTTGGTCCGCAAGAACCCAGTCCAACTCGTCACGCAGCGCTAGGATGCAGCGCTATCCTGGCGTCGCATAAGTCAACCTATTTATCAGCGCACAATCGCACGGAGGATCGTTCCCGTCGGACACTCCTTCCATGTCTCCTTGTCCTGAAAGTTGGAGAAGGAAATGAATTTCAACTCGCACGCGCCAAGAGCAGCAATCACCTTCAGCGGCTCGTCAGCGTTGAAGACTCCTGAAAAACAAACCTCAAGACTACACAAAGGAGAACACCATGACGCAAACCAGTGCTGCACAAAAGGGTAGCGAGCAGTCAGCTGAAGCGATTCGTCCATTTCATGTGAACTTTCCAGAAGCAGAACTTACGGAATTACGCAGGCGCATCAACGCAACAAAGTGGCCGGACCGGGAAACCGTCGCGGATGCAACGCAAGGCGTGCAACTCGCGACGGTTCAGGCACTCGCGCACTATTGGGCGACAGAGTACGACTGGCGGAAGGTGGAGGCACGCCTGAATGCTCTGCCGCAGTTCATCACCGAAATCGATGGTCTCGATATTCATTTCATTCACGTTCGCTCGAAACATGAAAATGCGTTGCCTCTCATCGTCACGCATGGATGGCCCGGCTCAGTCATCGAACAGATGAAGATCATCGATCCGCTGACCAATCCCACCGCACACGGCGGAAATGAATCCGATGCGTTCCATCTGGTGATCCCGTCAATACCGGGGTACGGATACTCAGGCAAACCGACCACCACCGGGTGGGATGTTGCCCACATTGCCCGTGCCTGGGTCACGCTAATGAAGCGCCTTGGATACACGAAATTCGTAGCGCAGGGCGGCGATTGGGGTGCGGTCATCACCGAACAAATGGGCGTGCAGGCGCCTCCGGAGTTGCTCGGCATTCACACCAACATGCCCGGCATCTTTCCAGCCGACATTGACGGGGCGGCTTTTTCCGGGGCACCGGCGCCATCGGGTCTGTCAGCCGATGAGAAGGTCGCTTACGAGCGTTTGCAGTTCGTCTATCAAAAGGGCATCGCCTACGGGTTCCAGATGGGTCTCCGACCGCAGACGTTATACGGAATCGCGGACTCACCCGTCGGCCTGGCCGCTTATTTCCTTGATCATGACGCGCGCAGCTACGAGCTGATCTCACGCGTCTTTGAAGGACAGGCTGAGGGCCTCACGCGCGACGACATCCTCGACAACATCACGATCACCTGGTTGACGAACACGGCGCTTTCTGGCGCCCGTCTCTATTGGGAGAATTGGGGCAAACTCGGGTATTTCAATGCCAAAGGCGTCTCCATCCCGGTTGCCGTGAGCGTGTTCCCTGACGAACTCTATCCAGCCCCGCAGAGCTGGGCAGAGCGGGCGTATCCCAAACTGATCCATTACAACAAGGTCGATAAAGGTGGACACTTTGCCGCCTGGGAACAGCCGCAGCTCCTTTGCCAGGAGGTGCGCACGGGCTTCCGATCACTGCGGTCAGTCGCGGCGAAGTCGGCAGCATAATGTGATTTGCACGGGTTGAGGAGTGCTATTACCCCACCCTTTGAAAACCGAGGCTGTTACGAAACTCAGATGGGTGTCGCGGCAAAGGCCCTAGAGATGACGTACGGTTCCATCAAAGAATGGATCAGCGAGTGGCAAGAGCTGTTCTCAAGGCCGCTCCGCCCATCAGGTTCAGCATGCGTTTTAAGTTGTAAGCCATCGTCGCCAAGCTCATCTCGGATCGAGTCCCTTCCAATCCTCGCAAGAGAAAACGGGGATGGCCGAAGATGGCGTATTTGAGAATGGCGAACGGATGCTCCACCGTGCGTCGTCGTAACTGCATCGCCGCTGGGGTCGCGCGTTCCTGCATACGCTGCAAAGCTCCTTCATGCACGTGCCGTTTGACCGTGCGCCGTGAACCCAGCGTGCACTGCGACTTGAGAGTGCAGGCTCCGCACACTTTGGCGCGTCCGAGATAGATGATGGCGCGTCCGTTCCGGCCGTCACTGCGTAGAGTATGTCCTGCGGGGCAGAGCATGGTGTTGCTCTGCTCCTGGTAGTGGAAAGCGGTACGATCAAACAGCTTGCCATCGCCTTGAGTGTTCACTCCTCGCTGGGCGGGCACGTGCGGCAAAATGCCTTTGCTTTCGCAGGCTGCAGCTTGTTCACCGTTGGAGTAACCGGTATCGGCTACCACATGGATCGACGATGTTGACTCGCCCAAGGCTTGTTGCGCCGCTTCAGCCATAGGCAGCAGACTACGCTTGTCATTGGGTTCGTCGATCACCTGTTGCGCCACGATTAAGCCATGCTCGGCATCGACCGCCGTCTGCACGTTGAAAGCGGGGAGCATTCCCTGCGTCGTCTTCATAAAGCCGACTTCCGGTTCCAGGTGACTGCGCAACTTCTCCAGAGCCGCCGCTACCGCGCTGTTTTCCACGACCGGTTCGTCTTCGCGGTCGGCGATTTCCAGACTCTCCAGATAACGCTCCACCGCGGCCCGTTCCTGCACGCTGCTTACACTGCTGACCGCCCGAAACTTGGAGCCGTCGATGGCAATCCATTCTCCCCGGATCAGCCCCACCGAACGCGCGAACTTCACCAACTCGGCGCCCGCTTGCGTCACCGCATGGCGATGGACCCGGCGAAATTCAGCAATGCTTTTGTGATCGGGACAGAGCCGTCCCACCAGCCACATCAGCTCCAGGTTGCGCCGACACTCGCTTTCCAAACGCCGCGAGGAACGAATCTGTTGCAGATATCCATACAAATACAGTTTCAGCAAATCCCGCGGATCGTATCCCGGACGCCCCGTCTCGGCCGCTTCCGCCCGCGCGAATCCTAGCCCCTGCATATCGAGCCGATCCACGAAAGCATCAATCACCCGGCAGAAATGATCCTCAGAAATCAACTCTTCCAAGGTCACCGGAAACAGCGTCCCTTGCCCCCGAGCATCCCCTTCGATGAATCCCATCCCTCACCCCAACCGCATCTTGCCATTGATGCCGCGCTCCCCGCTAGTAGTTTCGTAACAGCCTCATGAAAGCAGTTCCTCATAGGTGGAAGTCCCGCTCGACCGTCTTGCTTTGTATTGAAGAATTCGCAACGGTGGCCGGTCCTCCCAATCCACAACCTTCCAGGAAAGCAGCGGATGCTTCGTCTCGGAATCGCAGATAAAGGCGGCGTACCTCTTGCGGTAATCCTTCTCCCAATCTGCCAGCTGCTGCTTGCATTGACCATCGCGCATGCCACGCAGGAATTCGCTGGCCGCACGTTCTGAAGAGCGGTCGCGCAAAGGATTCAAGTCGATCGAAATCGGAACCTTTGTGAGCGGATCAACTTCGGGTGACTTTGCAAGAACCGGCGGCTGGCCGTTCAGCCACATCAGGTAAATAAAGAAGCCCAACAGGACCAGGCACCCGGTCCCGGCGGCGATTGCGATTTGGACCTTTGAGAACTTCATGCGACTAAGCAGAGTTTAGCCCGGAAAATCCAGATGAAAAGGTTACTTCCGTGACGCGATACGTCCCTGTACCGCCGGACACTGCAAGGCTGAATTTGGTCCAAGTTACTTACAGCTAGAATTGACCGCAGTGGACGCCATCACGCAATTTGCCGATCCGGTCCTGGCGTACGACCGCGTCTCACGAATCTATGCCGTGTTGGCTCAAAAACGAGCGCGCTACCTGGCCGCTGTCGAGCGGGAAATTCTTCGTCGCATTCCCGCTGGCACCTCGTCCCTGCTCGATGTCGGCGCCGGAGATGGCAGCCGGGCATTGGGCATCGCGTCTCAAGCCGGAATTACCCGGATTGTGCTGGCTGAGCCCAGTGAAAAGATGCTTCCTCGAACCCCCGATGGGGTAGGAGTTTGGCGCGACCGGGCAGAGGAGTTGGGAACCCGACAATCCAGCGAAAAGTTCGACGTCATAACTTGTTTGTGGAATGTCCTCGGGCACATCCCAGGGATGACTCACCGCGCGCAGGCGTTAAATGCCGTCCGGGACCTGCTTTCCGAAAAAGGCAGGTTCTTCCTGGATGTAACCCATCGTTATAACGTGCGTTCTTATGGCATGGTTCCGACGGCGGCACGCATGCTCTATGACTTTTTTGTGCATCGCGAATCGAATGGTGACGTGATAGCCAATTGGGATATAGGCGACGCTAGGATCAGCACCTACGGCCACGTATTTACCCAAAGTGAAGTCGTGCAGCTTGCGCACCACTCTGGCTTGAAATTGGAAGAATGCGTTGTAATTGATTACGAAGATGGAGAAATCCGCGGCAGTGCCTTGCAAGGGAACCTGCTTTACGTTTTCCGCCGTAGCGACTGAATTGCGTCTTTTAGGGTGCTGCACACCTCGTCGATCTCACTGGCGATGATCTCATTGAAAAATGGCAACGCAATTATCCGATCTGCGACGAACTCAGTGTTCGGGAGTACAGCAATGTCTATGTTGAATTTCTGCAAAACTAGCTGCCGATGCAGTGGAGCGAAATATCTGCCAGTCGCAATGCGTTTTCTTGCGAGGTACTCGCAAATCCAGTCACGGTCATTACGAGTGAAGCTATCGTCAAGTCGAACCGGATAGACAAACCAGCTAATCCGGCCAATGCTGCTTGTCAATCGCGGGCGAGCAAGATCAGGAATACACGCGAGTGCACGGTCGTAGATTTCTGCCAACTTTTGGCGTTTTTCAATCACATCCTCAATCCGCTTAAGCTGCGATATCCCCAGCGCACAGTTCATGTCGGAGAGCCGATAACTAAAGCCAACTTCACTGTGGTCCTCCCAACCGAGAGCTGCGTCTCTCCCTTGATTACGTAAAATTCGTGCGTGCCTGGCCAGCTGCTCATCGGATGTGACCAGCATTCCTCCTTCCGCAGTAGTAATTTGTTTATTGGGATAAAAGGCAAACAGTCCTGCCTCGCCGAGCGTTCCCACTTTACTTGCGCCGACTTGTGCCCCCAGTGCCTCGCAAGCATCTTCGATTGAATAGATCGTGTGGCGCGGGCGCCCTGCCCGCGAGACTCTGTCCTCCAGCACCATGCGAATTGATTGGACATCCACTGGAACTCCAAATGTGTGCACCCCAATCACCAGCCTGGTCTTTTCCGTAAGGGCAGCAGCGATCATTTCCGGAGTGGTGTTATAGGTCTCTGGATCAATGTCTGCAAACTTCGGCTTCAGCCGTTCCTGCAAAATCACATTCAGCAGAGCAGAAAAAGTAAACGACGGGAGGATCACCTCAGATCCCGGCTCCAGCCCCAACGCGCGCACAGCGACCTGCAGCGCCGAGGTGCCCGAGTTCACAGCAACCGCGTATTTGCTTCCGGTGTAATCACAGATCGCTTGTTCAAACGCCTGGACCTTCGGACCCGAGCTCAAATCCGACGTACGAAGGACCTCCATCACCGCCTCGCGGTCCGATTCCGTGATCTCAGGCTTGGCCAGCGGAATGCGCAACTTCATTCGCGGGCCCGCTTGAACAGGAGCTTCTTGCCGAGCGGCACATTCAGCAGCGTTTTCGTAATGATCTTCGCAGCGTTGCCCCGACCGTAGGGGTTCTCTAATTCGCGAACACTTCGGCGAAATTGCGGCGTCAGCGCGCGGTCAATGGCTTTGCGGATCGCTTTGCGCTCAGCAGGAACATCAATCACATTGGCGGCGTGTTCGCGCCCAAGTTGCCGGATGCCGACATTCACCGCGGGGACCTCGAGCGATGTGGACTCGATAATGCCGCTGCTGGAATTTCCCACCAGAACTCCGACATTGTTCAGCAGGCCGAGATAGGTGCGATGATCAAGGTTAACCAGCACTCGCGAACCCTGCCTGGCTGCGAATTCCTCTGCTTTGCGGATCAGTTCCCTGCTACCAGCATCTGCATTCGGATAGACGAAGACGATCGGCTGCTCCATATCTGCCAAAGCAGCAAAGAGTTCGTCCGCCTCTTCTGTAGTGTCCCTCAACAATGTGACCGGGTGGTAGATGCAGAGAACGGTTTCTTTCCCCAGAGGCATACCGAGCTTTTTCTGCAGCAGGCTCTTGCTTAGCAATCGCTCCCGGCGCAGCGAATCCAGTGAAAGGCTGCCGCTAAACGTTATCCTCCAATCTTCCTCTCCCATGCTTTCAATTCTTCTGGCTGCGCGCCGCGTGCACGCAAAATGCAAGTGACTCATCTTCGTCAGCGCATTGCGGACCGCATCGTCAATCGCGCCAGAAGTAATTTCGCCGCCTTCAACATGCGCAATCGGAATACGCAGCGCCAATCCCACAGCAGCCGGTGCAAGCATTTCATAGCGATCGGCGATGATCAGCAAGATGTCGGGCCGTAGCCTCGCCAGCGCATCCGCAAAGCCAAGAGTCGCCACACCGATCGTCTTGGCCATACCAACATCGCTGTCGGAATCAAGCAGGCATTCGATGTTCGTCGTCTTCGCAGCAGAAACCTCCGCCCCGGTGTGCCCGAACGCCGGAGAATAGTGCGGCCCCATCGCGATAACCTGCAGCTCAATCGCAGGCTGGCGCGCAAGATCGTGAAGCAGCCAACGCAAGTGGGCATAGTCCGCCCGCGACGAAGTGACGACAGCAATTTTTCGTTTCAAGTCGGTTTCCGTAGAAGCAAGATTCTAACGGTTGCACGTTTCAAAGTTTCAGTGTTTCGAGGGTTTCAATGAGACACTGACGAAAGACTAACCTCGCAACCTAGAAACCTGCTTCTGAATCATTCGTAAGGGCATTCTTCGCGTGAGAATTATGCCGAAGCGGCCGAAATCCTTGGTCATGTAACGGTTTATCTTGGTTGATGTGTTCGCTTTGGAGTTCGCTGACGTTTTTCATCTCCATGCCGATTTGGCGGCAGTCATACTTCTCGAGTAGTTCATCGAGTAGGGGATGGCGCGGTTGTTATAGAAAATGAGGTCGCGGATGAGAACGCCGGATTCGGCGCGCGACTGCGTAGAAAAGCGCCGCGGCACCAAAATCTCAAGGCGCATCGGTTCGTGGTTCCCATGTCTCGAAAACCACGAGACATGGGCACCCATTAAGATCTTGCCCAAGGGAGACGATATGAGCTGGTTTATCTGGGCTTTGCTTTCGGCATTTTTCGCCGGGCTTACGGCCGTGCTGGCCAAGGTCGGAGTCGCCCACGTGAACTCCAACCTGGCAACCGCCATCCGAACCGTCGTCATTCTGATCTTCGCCTGGTCCGTGGCTTTCTTAACCAACACTGAGCCGCTTTCCAAAATCGAAAGCCGCACCTGGATCTTTCTGGTCCTCTCCGGCATTGCTACCGGACTGTCGTGGCTGTGCTATTTCCGCGCCTTACAACTGGGCCAAGCTTCGCGGGTCGCTCCCGTGGACAAGCTCAGCGTCGTGATTGCGATCGCGTTGGCCGCAATTTTTCTTCATGAAAAGATGACCTGGCATCACTGGTGCGGAGGTCTGTTGATCGTCAGCGGCGCGGTGGTGCTCGCTCGCGCGTGATCGTTTTGGGATAGTCCACTGTTTGTTTTCTTCTCTCTGCCATCAAAACCGGGGCGTGTCGGAGGGTCGTACGGGGGTGCCCCATGTCTCGCCGGTGTTGCGAGACATGGGAATTTCAGGATCTTGGACGGCCTGGTTAGGGTGCTCGTGGACGGATCTTGATCACTAAGATCTCAGTGTCATTGATGCGAACTGGATCTTGCTCACCGCATGAGTACCAGCGAAAACTGCTCCACCGCCATTGCTCCGGTGAGGACACCAATCCTCTCCTCACCGGATTTCGATGAATATAGCGCAGCTTCTCAATACGTTTCTTTTCGGTCCAAACGTTGAAATCATAAAACCGTGCCTGCCAGAAATGATTTGCCGTTCCCACTTCTCGCAAAGACGGCGAGAAGTGGGCACCCCAATATTTGTTTTCTTCTCTCTGACATCACAAAGCTGGAGGGTTCGAGACTTGGGAACACGACCTCCGCGCCTCACTTCCAAGCTTCGAATAAAACTGAGCTTCAGCGCCTGCATGGCAGTCGAGAGCGTGTCCCGCTGAGGCTCGCTCACGAGTAAGTGAACGTGCTCTGGCATAACCACGTACCCCAAAACTACGAGCCGATAGCGCCGGCGAATGCGCTCAAGAGCCTTGAGGAATAAATCGCAGAGAGCCGCATCTTTGAAGAATGGCTTCCGCCGGAAACAACTGAACGTGATGAAGTGGAGATCGCGTCCGCCGTAGGTTCGGTGCAGACCTTGGGTCATCGTGACAGGGTAAGGAAACCGAAAACGATATGTCTGTGACGGATGAACATCAGGGTGATTCCCACTTCTCGCAAAATCGGCGAGAAGCGGGGCACCCAGCCGCGCTCATCCGAACCCACACCGGGTCTAAGTACCTCGGTAACTTGTCCCTTGTCTCGCGGCCTTCGAACATCTCTCTATGCGCCCGATATGCGGCGACAGAGGCCTTGCCAGTGCCAAACTGGCGAGTGCTCACGCAGAATGGGTTTCGAAAAGGAGAAATAAATGAACAGAAAGATTTTGATTTCGGTGTTGGCATGCATGCCTGTGATTGCGATGGCGCAATCTGATAACGCGAAGCAAAAGCCTGCGAGCTCAACGCCAGTTGCGGCGCCTCGAGATTCGGCTTCCGGCATGGCGACCGGGAAGCGTCAGTATGCGCCGGTAATCATCAGGAAAGTTTCGGACGATAGTGTTGTGGCGCCACGCGATGCACAATCCGGACAGGCCAGCGGCAAGGTTGCAGCGTCTGCGCAGCCGGCGATAACAGACAACAAAAAGACGCCATCCGCGAAAGGCCAAGACGGCAGCGGTCAAACGCGGGTCGCTGCGGGAGACGTGAACGGCGATGGCAAGGCTGATGTGACAACTCAGTCCGGCGTGACCAGCCCGAGAGACAGTTCAACGGGAATGGCGACGGGAAAGCGTCAGCACAAACCATTAACCATAACCAAGGAAGTCGACGCCACTTCGCCGCAGAAGTAGAGTCGAGTTTTCGCAAGACCGCCCTGCCTGATGGTAGGGCTTTTTATTTGGCGCTGACATGATCTGGTCGAAAAGCGTTCGGCGGATGACCCAATCTCCGCTGAAAGTTTGATTCTAGAAACCGATCCTTATTTTTAATCTGGGGGTGCCCCATGTTTGCCCGCCTTTGGCAAACGTGGGACCTCGCCAATTTACAGAGTCCTTCCTTAAGGAATGCAAAACACGGCATCACAGGTCGCGGCTGCAGACGAAATCCCACTTCTCGCAAAATCGGCGAGAAGTGGGGCACCCGCAGTAGGCGGGCCGCGGTCCATCGCACCGGTTACTAAAGTCAGCCACACTACTGGCCTCTATATCTTCGGCGGTAGATACTTCCGATTGCCCCCCCGCAGTCAAGTTTGGAGTTATTGTGAGACCAAGGCGGCACTCCGCCCGTTTCGGCACAACATGAAGTCCATTCCTCGAACCACAAGGCTTATGTATGCACAGTGAAGATATCCTCGTCTCGCCTCGGCGTAGCTCCAGAGTTCCGGTCGCAATGCCAATACTGGTTACCAGCTTGAACGGGGCACACTACTCTGAAGTCTGCGAAACTCTTGTGGTGAATGCGCACGGTTGCGCAATCCGCTCGCGCGCAAAACTTGATCCCGGCGTTTCACTTCACTTCCACAGCAAAGATGGCCGAGGGACAACGGCGCACGTCGTCTCCTGCCAGCGAATGGATAGTCAGAGCTGGAGAATGGGCGCGAGGCTCGAGTATCCGGGAAATTTCTGGGGGTTGCAAAACTTCCCCAAAGATTGGCCTCTTTCGCTGCCCGCCACTTTGCCGAACGTTCCACAGTTAGCAGCGCCAGCTCAGAGCTCCGTCCAGTTGATCGGCGAGCCCAGCGAACGGCCGGAGGCGCGGCCGAAGTTATCGGAAGAGGATGTAAAAAAAGTGATCGTGGAATTGGTTCGTCCGCTTCATGCTGAGGTTATGGCGATGAAGGAGAAGCTGGCGCGCGCCGACGCGAATCGCAGCCGCTTCGATGTGTCACTCTCAAGCATTCCTCCGGAGCTGGAACAGCAACTGGAGCAACGGTTACAGCAAGACCTGGGCCCAAAAGTTATCGAGCAGGCGCGTGAGCAGTCGTCGCGTATGCTGTCGGAGACGAAGGCAGCCATTGAAAAAATGGTGGCCGAAGTTCAAGAGGAGTTTCAACGCAGGTCGAACGCGGAGCTTGAAGTCGTGGAACAGCGGGCCGGTCAGATTTCAACGCAGATCGTTAAGACGATTCGGGAGCAATTGCGCGACGGCGTCGGGGACTTGCAGCGGAAACTGGCGGACGGCCGCAATCAACTGAAGCGCACCAGCGATGAGCTCCTGACATCTCTCCACACCAGCTTGAATGACGAACACAATACGCGGCGTGAGGACTTGGAGCGGCTGCGAGTGGAGGTTGCAGGGGAATCGTTCCGTCTGCATGAGCAAATTGAGCAGCTAGACAGCCGCATGAACCTGGTGGACCAGTCACTGCGGTCGTGGGAGTCAGGCCTGGACGGACGCCTGAATGAGATGGCCAGCGAAACGCTGAACAATACACGCAATGAAATCGAAAATGTCGCCGGTGGCGTTCTGCAAGAATTGAAAGCACGCGGCGCACAGTCAATTGAGAACCAGATGGATGAAGCGACTGGAAACATGAGGATTATTCAGAAGGGAATCGTCGCGTCACTTGCGGAATCGCTGAAGGCACAGTCGGCGGATGCTCTGCAAGGATTCGAACATTCGATGGACGAACTGGCCCATTCGTCGATTGAGCGCTGCCGGGGCAGAATCGCCGCTGGATTGAATGCCGTGGTAAAGAATCTCGGCGAGCAATTTTAAGGCGGGCAGATTCGGCGGTGGTGGCGCCGAACATTGAGTTTGCCGACATCGCTGGGTGGATTCCCACTTCTCGCAAAATCGGCGAGAAGTGGCGCACCCCCATTTGTGGTGGCCCCCAGGCCTCTGGACGGCTAAGCGCAGCTGAATTCAGATCCAAACGATCCTCCACAATCCTGCAAACAATTGCGCTGTCGCTAAGTTAGTGCGGCTGTCAAGCTCAGATTGGGACAGGCAGGTTTGGTATTGAGCTTGCTTTCAGTCAGGACAGGCCAGACTCTCCCCGCAACCGGCCGCATTGATCCGGCAGGTGCTCTGGAACTGGAGACCAGAAATGAAGGACCTTTTCTTCCTGTTTGTGGTGTGTTGTTTGTGTGCGGTTGGGGCAAATGCGCAAGTCGGCGGAGCGATGAATTCTCAAGCGCATGCACTGGTAATGTCAGGCAATCCGCAACATGCTTCTCAGGCCGCGATGTCACAAGGGCATAGTCTGATGGAGCGCTCGGGAACGGTGTCTGCCCATGGGGAACGGCCATTGTGGGAAGTGATGCCGGAAGCGACGGTCGTGCCATTGGGCGATTCGGCACGCGTTCTGCGCAAAGAGCATGTCGGCGCGAAGAAAGCCGTTCGCGTTTGGAGCAACTGAGCTTCAGACGCTAATCACCGCTAGCGGCCCAATCCTTTCTGCCGGCGTGACGCTATGTCACTTGCCCGGAATCCGCGGCGGCGACTTGTGAAATGGCGGACCAATCGAGAGATTCGCCGCCCCGTGCCAGTAAAGTAAGGAAGCGGTCGCGCAACAGGCTTGCCAATGGAAGTGGCACGCGCAACGCGTCGCCAGCGCTCAGAGCCAGACGCACGTCCTTCAATCCGAGTGGGGCGGCGAATCCTGCGGGTTGAAATTTCTTTTCGATGATTAGGCCGCCGTACATTTTGTAAACCGGCGCGGTGAACAAGGTGGAGGTCAGGAAGTCAAGAAACTCACGTTGATCCAGCCCGCTTTTTCCCACCAGAGAAATGGCTTCGCTGAGCGATTCGAGGACTGACGCGATCATAAAATTGCCGGTGACTTTCACCAAATTGGCAGATGAAGGTTTCGATCCGAAGCGAAAAGTGCGCTGGCCGATGGCATCGAAGATCGGCGTGCAGGCCCCGACCGCGTCATCCGGGCCGGCGACAGCGATGAATAACTTCGCGGCGGCTGCGGCTTCGGGACGTCCGAAAACCGGAGCGGCAACGAATCTCTGGCCGTTGGTTGCGTGCGCCGTCGCCAGCTTGTCGGAGAGGGCGACGCTGATGGTGCTCGAAGAAATATGAATTGCGCCCGCAGGCAATGCTCGCGCGATCCCGGCATCGCCAAAGACGACTTGCTCGAGGGCGTTGTCGTCGGACAACATTGTGATCACGACGTCACCGCGGCAGGTGTCAGCGACACTTGCGGCATGGCGCGCACCTTCCTTGACCAGTGCCTGCGCCTTGGCGGGAGTGCGATTGTAAACAGTTAGCTCGTGGCCCGCCTTGATCAGGGTCGCAGCCATGGCCGCTCCCATATTGCCGAGGCCGATGAATCCGACTTTCATTGCGTTCTCCTTGCGGGAAACAGAGGTTTGGATGCGAGCAGCGTACCAGTTGGTTCAGCGAAATGCGGCCTGTTGTCCGATACAATTGCCGTGCCCATGGCGAAATCTGTAAGGCAATTCGGGCTCGATCGCGCGAACCTCATCATCTCGACGCGAACAGCGACCGCCGCGGTTTTATCGCTTTTGCTGGCTCGAAGTCTGTTGAGACTGCCGGAGGCCTACTGGGCGCCGATTTCGACCATCGTGATTCTGCTTTCGACCATCAATCCGCTCACACTTGCGTGGCAGCGCTTTGCTGGAACTGCCTTGGGCGCCGCCCTGGGAGCGGTGATCGCGACGTTGTGTCATGTGAACTGGATAATTTATGGTGGGGGAGTCTTGGTGTGTGGAATTCTATGCGCGCTGTTGCGCATGAGAAGCGCGTATCGGTTTGCTGCGATGGCATTAACCATCGTTTTGCTTGTTGCACGTGAGCGCCCGCCATGGATTGTCGCAGTGCATCGCTTCGTTGAAGTGTCGCTGGGGATTGCCGTGGCATTGCTGGTCACAGCTGTGTGGCGGGTTCCGAATATGGAAGAGGCGATCCTCGACGCTAATTATGCCCAAAAGAACACGTAAGTAGCGGCAACCTCGTTTGCCGCCCCTCTCATCTCAGTCTGCCGGTGCCGTGGGAGTTTGGTTTCCATGCGCTGAACCAGTCCACCGTCTATAAGGAGTGACATGCGAACTATCTACTTAAGAACCAGCTTCTTGGCTATTGTCCTGGTCGCTGCGATGGGGCTGTCCGCGGCAGCGCAGACCTCAGCGACAAGTCCTTCACCTCAAGCCACACCATCACAATCCGCGCCCGCACAATCGGCGCCATCGCAAACCCCTCCACAGCAGGACCCACAGGCTGCACCGTCGCAGGCGCCGCAGCATGAACCTTCGCAAAGTGCGCCGCAGCAACAGCCTTCGCAGAGTGCGCCATCGCAGCCACCTGCCGGGCAATCGGGGGCAGGATCACAGAACAGTCAGACACCCTCGCACAGTGAGGATGACAATCCGCTCAACTTGACGGACGAGCAGAAGGCGAAACTCCGTCCAATTATTGCGGACGAAAACCAGCAGATGGAAGCCGTACGAAATGACTCGAGCCTAAGCACCGATCAGAAAGTTGCGAAGGCGAACCAGATTCGCGAAACCGCCTCGCCTAAGATCAAGGCGGTGTTGACGCCCGAACAGTTACAGAAACTGGCAGACATGCAGCAAAACGTCCCGTAACAACAACCGAGTTCACCGTCAAGCGGTGCGCA
>WNFY01001698.1_pt1 | contig 20955 bp, 15 predicted proteins | sample 5400091 | NCBI WGS metagenome assembly WNFY01 (sample SAMN13153364, study PRJNA577476) | soil metagenome | isolation source: 60 cm soil or saprolite under grassland replicate 1 | place: USA:California | collected 2016-06-15
CAAAAAACTTTTCATCACAATAGTGCAGAAATTTTTTACAGAACAGAGGGCGAAGGAATTCCCGTTGTTTTATTACATGGAATTCCTTTAGATGGCAGTGTGTGGGATGAACAGATTGATTTTTTAAAAGCTCATTGTAGACTAATTGCGCCCGATATTCCCGGCAGTGGTAAATCAACCTTTAAAAATCATGAAGCACAAGCAACAACAATTGAATATTACGCATCTTGTACGCATGCTTTATTGCAGCATGAAAATGTGAATACTTGTTTTATGTTTGGCCATAGCATGGGTGGGTACATAACATTGGCTTTTGCAGAAAAATACTTACAGCTTTTAAAAGGATTTGGCTTAATTCATTCCACGGCTTTTGCAGATAGTGAGGAGAGAAAACAGTTCAGGCAAAAAAGCATTGCGACGATTAAACAAAATGGCAGTTATGCTTTTTTAAAAGATTTTACTCCCAATTTATTTGGAAAGAAATTTACATCTGAACATCCTGAAAAAATAAATGCATTAGCAGAGAATGGAAATAATTTTTCAAAACAAGCGTTAGAGGATTATTTCAGGGCAATGATGAAAAGACCCGACAGAACACATGTTTTAAAGAACAGCAAAGTACCGGTTCTATTTGTAATGGGAACAGAAGATACTGGTGCGCCAATGAAAGATGTGTTGCAGCAGGTTCACCTTCCTAAAATTGCTTACATTCATGTGCTTGAGGGCATAGGCCATATAAGCATGCTTGAAGCTCCGGAGGAATTAAACAAATATATTTTGGACTTTATTGCAGCGATAAGCTGAACTTATAATGAGAAAATTACTGGCTGTTTTAATTGTGTTATTTACATGTTGTAATCTAAGTTATGGCAACCACCTGAAAGGCGGATGGATCTTTTATGAATATCTCGGAAAAGGCAGTGCTGCTAACACTTCTAAATACCGTATTACCGTTAACCAATATTTAGACTGTCACTCCACAAGGGAACAAATTGATGACGTCATCTATTTGGGAATTTATGACGGGGTTAGTAATCAATTAATACTTAAGCTTACAATTCCACGCACAAGTACCGATATTGAACAAAAAACTGATTTTGATCCATGCATTACAAATCCCCCCGAAATCTGCTATCGTATTGATAAATATGTTGACTCTATTGAACTACCCGATAATACAGGCGGATATACACTGGGTGTGCAAAGATGTTGCAGAATAGATGGCATAGTTAATTTGAGGCAGCCTTCAAATACAATTGGTGTTACTTATACAACAAAAATTCCGGGGGTAACACAAAGTGTTATAGTAAGAAATAATAAAAGTCCTGTTTTTGCACAAAAGGATGTTGATATTATTTGCGTAAATTCCCCTTTTACTTTTGATTTTGGTGCAACTGATGCAGACCATGATTCATTAAGTTATTCTTTCTGTACCGGGTTAACCGGCGGTGATTTTAATACTCCACAGCCTAATCCTCCTTCCAATCCTCCTTTTACACCTGTCACTTACGAAGGGAATGCATTTGCAGCTTCCTATCCTTTGGGAACAACCGTTTCAATAGATGAAAAAACCGGACTTATTTCAGGTACTGCACCTTCAATTGTAGGAACTTATGTTGTTGCAGTATGTGCCTCAGAATTCAGGAATGGCCTGTTTATTGGTGAAACAAAAAAAGAGATACATATTGACGTAGCAGATTGCCAGTTATCAGCAGCACAATTGAAACCGAGTTATATTACCTGTGATGGTTTCACTTTTAATTTCCGGAATGAATCACCTGCAGCAAACATTACCTCTTATTTATGGGATTTTGGTGTGCCCAGCTCTACCACCGATACATCTACTTCGCCAACTCCTTCTTTTACCTATAAAGATACAGGCACTTATCCCATTAAATTGTCAGTAGCAAATGACCAGGGTTGTACTGATTTTGCTTTGAGTAAATTAAGCATTTATCCAGGCTTTGTTCCCGATTTCACGGTAAATGGAAGTTGCGTACTAAATCCATATCAATTTATTGATGCTACCACTACAAAATATGGGCAAGTGTTTAACTGGCGTTGGAACTTTGGCGATACATCTATTACTTCTGATACAGCCATTGTTCAAAATCCTTCTTATCAATATGCCACATCAGGTTCACGAAATGTAACATTGATTGTTTCAAACACAAAAGGTTGTACTGATACTGTTTATAAATTAGTAGATATAGGCGATAAGCCATCTGTTAATCTGCCATTTCACGATACACTTATCTGTAATATAGATACATTGCAATTGCAGGCAAATTCAGGTACAGGAACGGCTACATTTAACTGGTCTCCTTCTTACAATATTATTAACGGCGGCAGTGCTGATCCATTTGTATTTCCTAAAAATACTACAACGTATTCCGTGACAGTAAATGACAGAGGATGCATCAATACCGATTCTGTTGCGGTAAATGTTATATCGAATGTTCAGCTTAGTGTAGGTGCAGATACAACGATTTGTCAAACTGATAGCATGCAAATATTAACCAATACAAATGCATTGTATTTCGCATGGTCTCCTTCGACAGGACTCAGTGATTCAAGCGCAAAAAGTCCTGTTGCATCTCCACCTTTTGACATGCAATACCAGGTGGTAGGCTCTGTTGGCAAATGCAGTGCAGTAGATGTAATCAATATTAAGATTGCTCCTTATCCGCTTGTAAATGCAGGAAAGGATACCACCATTTGTTTTGGTAAAACAACCATTTTGAATGGAACTATTAACGCAGCAAATTTTGCGTGGTCGCCTGTCAACAGTCTTTTAAATGCAAATACTCTTACCCCATTAGCAGGGCCTCAAAGTACTACTGCTTACGTGCTAACTGTTACAGATAATCTTGGCTGTCCAAAACCTGCAAGTGATACAGTAGTGGTAAATGTAACACCACACATAGCTGCATTTGCAGGTCATGATACCACAATTGTTGCTGGTCAGCCTTTGCAGATGAATGCAAGTGGGGGAACTATTTACACATGGAGTCCAGTTACGGGCATGGACAATCCGAATATCCCTAATCCGATTATTCAATTGGGCACCCGATATGATAGTATGACGTACAAGGTTAAGGTAGCCACTCCGGAAGGATGTTATGCATATGATGATATAAAAGTAATCGTCTTCAAAACCCAACCCGATATATTTGTTCCTTCTGGTTTTACACCTAATGGTGATGGGCTTAATGATATATTAAGACCAAAAGTAGTAGGCATGAAACAATTTAATTATTTCAAAGTATTCGACCGCTGGGGATTAATGGTGTACAGCACCACTCAGGAGGGCCAGGGATGGGATGGCACTTATTCAGGTTCGACGCAGGCAAGCGGTACCTATGTTTTTGTCGCGCAGGCTGTAGATTATACCGGCAAATCCGTTACAAAAAAAGGAACGGTTGTTTTGATAAGATAGTTACGATTTACTATTTGTTTTGCTTCCATTGTGAATATTATTGCATTGACGATGTAATGTTTTTATGTAACAAACTACTGAATAACTATTAAGCTGCCGTTCCGCCTCAGGCGGACTTTTCAACATCAGAAGCTCTACGCAGCAGGAGCTACATTTGAAAAATCACACCGCTAACAATAAATAACACACGAAGCCAACATTTTTTGCTAATCAATCTGAGCTGCGAAAATGGTTTGAAAAAAATCATGATAAGGAACAGGAACTATGGGTTGGTTATTATAAAACAGTTTCAGGTAAACCAGGCATTACCTGGCCACAATCAGTAGATGAGGCTTTATGTTTTGGGTGGATTGACGGTGTTCGCAAATCTATTGATGAGAATAGTTATGTAATACGCTTCACTCACCGAAAACCTAAAAGTATATGGAGCGCCATTAACATTAAAAAAGTAGAAGAGCTTACAAAATTTGGACTGATGCACCCTGCCGGAATTGAAGCTTTTAATAAAAGGAAAGAAGAGAAATCACGGATATATTCATTCGAGCAGGAAAATATACAGCTTGATAAGAAGTATGAAAAACAGTTTAAACAAAACAAAAAAGCATGGCAATTTTTTCAATCGCAACCACCTTCCTATCAAAAGCCTGCCATGTGGTGGGTGATGAGTGCAAAACAGGAAACAACAAGACAAAAAAGACTCGACGAATTGATTAAAGATTCAGAAGCTGGACAAAGAATTTCAAGATTACAACCTTACCCCAGAATAAAATAAAAAATTAATTTCAAGTCTTAATCATTTGTCAATCAAATCCCGATCGAATAATTTCTTCTCAATAAACTCCAGTTTTTCTACAGATTTCTTGTTGTACTTTGAAAAAATTTTCTGCGATGAAGCTCGTGCCCTTATAAAGAGCGCACATTAACTTAAAAAAAATTTTCTGCTTTGAAAATTCTAATTGTGGAAGATGAGAAAGTTTTAAATGAGAGTATGGTCACATACTTATCTGGTTCGGGTTATACCTGTGAATCTGTTTCAACCTATGCAGATGCTTTAGATAAAATGGATCATCATACGTATGATTGCATTGTGCTCGATGTTATGTTGCCCGGTGGCAGTGGTCTTCAACTATTGAAATATTTAAAAGAAGACAGAAAAGATGAAGGTGTTATTATTATCTCTGCGAAAGGTGCACTTGATGATAAGATTGCTGGCTTCCAGCTTGGTGCCGATGATTATCTTACAAAACCTTTTCATCTTTCAGAACTAAGTATGCGTATTGCTGCCATTATCAGAAGAAGAAATTTCCACGGACAATCTGTAATTACAGCCGGGGATATTTCAATTGATGTAACTGCAAAAACAGTACGCGTAAATAATAAAGAACTTGACCTTACGCAAAAAGAATATCAGCTCCTTCTCTACCTCGTAACCAATAAAAACAAGATATTATCAAAGAATGCTATTGCACAACACCTGTGGGGAGATGATCTTGACTTTGCAGAGAACTATGATTTCATTTACACGCATATAAAAAATATTCGCAAAAAAATTGTGGCAGCAGGTGGTGTTGATTCTATTCGTTCGGTTTATGGAATGGGCTATAAATTAACAGCAGCTTGAAATTATTATCAAAATATAACCGCATCAATATTACAGTAACAATAATGGTGTTCCTGCTGGGCAGCATATTTTTCTTTTTTGTGTTACGATATATCCTCATTAATCAATTAGATGAAACATTGAGAAGTGAACAGCAGGAAGTAACAAAATATGTTGCTGCTCATGACAGGCTCCCGGAAATAGTTAATACAACCCAGCAATGGATTTATTATCAAACCACTGCAAAACCAATAACAGAAGCTTATTTTAAAAACGATACTTATATAAATGAGGATCATGAAAAAGAGCCTGTGCGGCAATATATTTTTTCTATAAAGGCAGGCAATACTTTTTATGCCATTACCATTAATAAATCACAGAAAGAAACAGAAGGCCTTTTGAAGATTATTATAATTGCAACTATAGCGATGATTGCAATTATTTTAGTGATAAATTTTATTATCAACCGAAAAGTATTAAACCGGTTGTGGAATCCTTTTTATACAACCATTCAGAATATAAAAAAATACCGCTTATCTTCCAGGCAACCACTGCAACTTGATAAAACGTCTATAGACGAATTTGCTTCATTAAATGAAAGCCTGAACGAGATGAGTGGCCGCATTTACAACGATTATGAAGCTTTAAAAAAATTCACAGAAAATGCTTCGCATGAAATGCAAACACCATTAGCTGTTATTCGTTCTAAAACAGAAGTGCTGCTTCAAAGCACAGAATGGAAAGAAAAAGAGATACACCAAATACAGCAAATTGAAGATGCTACACAAAAGTTGGCAAAGCTGCATCAGTCATTATTGTTGTTAACAAAGCTCGAAAACAGGCAGTTTATTTTAAATGAGATAGTTAATCTTACTGATATCATCAAAAAGAAAATAAATGAACGAGAAGATCTTATCAAAGCAAAAAAAATTTCATTGCATACAAACATGCAGGAAGCAAAACTTTCATTTCATCAGCATCTTGCGGAGATATTGGTAAACAATTTGCTTAATAATGCTATTCGTCATACACCGGCAAATGGCGAGATTGATATTGCGCTTTCAAATCAAATGCTTTCTATAAGCAATACGGCTTTGAACGGAGAGCTGGATCACAGTAAAATATTTCAAAGGTTTTATAAGGCATCCGATTCAACAGATGGCACGGGTCTCGGACTTGCAATAGTAAAAGAGATATGCAATATTGCGAATGCTGATATTCAGTATCAGTATCAAAATAATAAACATCAATTTATTATACAATTTGGAAATGGAAATAAAGGCAGGTAAAAAGAAAATTCTTTCGCTTTTTTTATGTGTGGCAATAATTTCTACTGCCCGGCCACAAGAAAAATCGCTCGAATATTTTATTGATGCAGCATTAAAAAACAGTCCACTCTTAAAAGATTATAATAATCAGATACAAAGTAATTTGATTGACAGCTCACGAATAATAGCTCGCTATAAACCGCAAGTAAATGCTGTGAGCAATAATTTATATGCACCTGTTATCAACGGCTGGGGATATGACGAAATAATTACAAACCTCAGAAATTTCAGTGAACTTATTACCGCTGAAAAACAGTTGGTCAACAAAAAGTATTTACAAAATCAAATAGATATTATTCACCTGCAAAATAATTCTATACAGATTGCAGGAAAAATCTCGGAACAGGATTTGAAAAAAGCAGTCACTTCGCAATACATCACCACTTATGGAAGCTGGCAACAGTATTCATTTAACAAACAAGTGTTTGACCTGTTATCAAAAGAAGATACTATTTTAAAAAAACTTACACAGTCTGCTGTTTACCGCCAAACAGACTATCTCACTTTTCTTGTTACATTGCAACAACAACAACTGGCAATTACACAGGCAAGAATTCAATTTCAAAATGATTATGCCACGCTTAATTATTTAAGCGGATTATTTGATACATCTTTTGCTGCGCTGGATACACCTGCACTACAGCTAAATTATAACCCGGAAATTGAGAATACTGTTTATTACGAAAAATTCCATGTAGACAGTTTAATATTAAAAGCAAACGATGCACAAATTGATCTCAATTATAAACCAAAAGTCAGCTTATATGCAGATGCAGGCTATGTTTCATCACTTGCTTATCTGCCTTATAAAAATTTTGGAACAAGCTTCGGTGTAAATATCAGCATGCCTATTTATGATGGAAGGCAAAGAAAAATGCAGCATGATAAAATTGCTATTGCAGAACAAACAAGACAGCATTACCGCGATTTTTTTAAAACACAATATGATCAGCAAATAGCACAGTTGATGCAGCAATTAAATTCAACACAGGAATTGATTAATCAAACTAATAGCCAAATAAAATATGCTGAAGGTTTAATAGATGCAAACAGAAAATTAATGGCAACAGGAGATGTGCGTATCGCAGATTATATAATTGCTATCAGCAACTATTTAAATGCTAAAAATATCATCACACAAAACACGGTAAACAAACAACAGATTATCAATCAAATTAATTACTGGAACAGAAAATGAAAAAAATATTCTTGATCATACAGGTTTTTTTTGCATTGGCATTATTATTTCAATCATGTAAACAAAATACTTCAGCAGATGATGAAGAAGAGCAGCCGGCGGAAGTTGTAACACCGGTTACTATTACAAATCCTGTTACCGGTAATATGTCTGAAACAGTTGAACTTAATGCCGTCTCGTCATTTTTATTAAAGACATCTGTGAAAGCAACAACAAATGGTTACCTGGAAACGGTTAATGTGCAATTGGGCAAGTATGTGTCAAAAGGTGAAACACTTTTTGTAATAAAAACAAAAGAAGCACAGGCACTTGGTAATACTATCAACACCATAGATTCTTCTTTGCATTTTGAGGGAACTGTTCGCATTAAAGCTCCGGGCGATGGCTTTATTTCGGATATTACTTTAACAACAGGTGATTATGTACAGGAAGGAGAACAACTTGCTGCAATCACTAACACAAAAAGTTTTGTATTCCTGCTTAACCTGCCTTATGAATTAAAACCTTATCTGCCAAACAACAAAATAGTACAATTGCATTTGCCTGATAGTACGGTGCTCAATGGCATGCTTCAGTCACCCATGCCGGTGGCAGATTCTGCTTCGCAAACGCAGCGCTATATTATAAAGGTGAACGCAATCAATCCCATTCCCGAAAATCTTATTGCGAAAGTTTATTTAATAAAAACAGCAAAGCAAAATATAGTGTCTTTACCAAAAGCGGCAGTACTGAGCGATGAAGTGCAAACTGAATTTTGGATCATGAAAATGCTAAATGATTCAACTGCTGTAAAAGTTCCGGTAAAAAAAGGAATAGAAACAAAAGATAAAGTTGAAATTTTATCCCCGCCATTGTCACCGGCAGATAAAATTTTATTAACAGGCAATTATGGTTTACCTGACACAGCGAAAGTGAAAGTGGTGAGTGGTGAGTAGTGATTGGGAATTTGGAATTGGTTCAATGGTAGATGGGCATGGGGAATATCTTATCTTTTGTTAACGAGCTTTGTATTTCATGGCATCGTCACTCACTTGTATTATTGGTTCTTTATTGATCTTTTTACCACAGAGGCACATAGTATACAATAGAAACACAAACCTATGTGTAACTATGTTTCTATGAGGCGAATTTTCAGTCGTATAAAAAAACGAAGGTACAAGAGTCCCGTACGTACGGGAACGATGCTTCATATTTGTTCAACAATCTGGTTCAAAAAAACTACTCGCAGAGTCCTGCGGATAAACTATAAACTACAAACTGATTAATGCGCAACTTCTTTACGACATATAAAAATCCTGTAACGGTTATTATCGTCATTATTATATTGGCTGGCACGTTTGTGTACAGCAGTATGCAAACGGCATTATTTCCTGAAATCACTTTCCCAAAGATCAAAGTGATTGCAGATGCTGGTCAGCAACCAGTAAAAAAAATGATGATAACCGTAACACAACAATTGGAGAATGCAATTAAACAAGTCCCGGATTTGCGCACTATTCGCAGCATTACAAGCCGCGGCAGTTGTGAAATTTCTGCCTTCATGAACTGGAATGCAAATATTGATATAAGCCAGCAGCGCATTGAATCAAAGATCACTGAAATAAGAAATAATCTTCCGCCTGATGTTCAAATAACTGTTGAACGAATGAACCCTTCTATTCTTCCCGTTATTCAATATTCTCTTGAAAGTAATTCACGAACACCGATTGATCTGAAGCTGCTTGCAATGTACACCATCAAACCCTTCTTATCACAGGTTGAAGGCGTGTCGGAAGTGCGTGTGATTGGTGGCAAAACAAAAGAATACTGGCTTATGCTGAATCAACAAAAAATGAACACACTTGGCATTACACCGGATAATATGAGTAATGCGTTAAGCCAGACCAATTTTATTAAATCGAACGGTTATCTATCTGATTACCGTTTGATGTATTTAACGTTAACGGATGCGTCGGTAAGCTCGAAAGAACAATTAGAAAATATTGTAATCAGTAATAACAGTAAACGAATTATTTTATTGAAAGATATTGCAGAGGTGCAGATACAAGAGGCAAAAGAATATGTAAAGATAAATGCAAACGGACGTGAGGGAATTTTGCTTGGTGTTCTAAGACAACCTAATGCCAATGTTATTGACCTTTCCAAAAAAATGCAGGCCAAGCTTGAAGACCTGAAAAAAATATTACCCAAAGATGTTTCGATAAAACCTTATTATGTACAGGCAGATTTTGTGTATGATTCCATCAAGAGTGTAACTGATAGTTTATGGATCGGTTTGGTGCTTGCGATTGTTGTTGCAATCGTTTTTTTGCGCTCATTAAAAGCAGGCAGTGTTATTCTTATTACCATTCCGGTTACTTTGTTGCTTACATTGATTGTGTTGTATGCAACAGGTCAAACACTCAATATAATGACACTTGGTGCAATCGCTGCAGCAATAGGATTGATCATTGATGATGCAATTGTTGTGGTAGAACAAATTCACCGCACACATGAAGAACATCCTGATGAAACTTCTGTAACGCTTGTGCAGAAAGCTATTCATTACTTGTTTCCCGCGATGGTTGGTTCATCATTAAGTACAATTGTAATTTTTCTCCCTTTCGTTTTAATGAGTGGTGTCGCGGGTGCTTACTTTAAAGTGATGACTAATTCAATGATCATTACGCTTGTTTGTTCCTTCTTTGTCACATGGCTGATGTTACCCGTTATTTATCTTTTATTTTCCCACAATATCAAACGTCAAATTTCAGACGTCAGACATCAGACATCAGACATCAGGCAAAAGCCTCATTCAGTAAAAACACAACGATGGGTAAGCTTCTTTATTAAACGCCCTTACATTAGCATTATTCTTATTTTAATTTTAGCAGCATCGGCCTTTTATATTTTTCAAAGACTTGAAACAGGTTTCTTACCTGAAATGGATGAAGGCAGTATTGTATTGGATTACTGGTCTCCTCCCGGCACTTCATTAGCCGAAACAGATCGCATATTACAACAGGTAGAAAAAATAATTGTACAGGAACCCGAGGTACAAGCTTATTCAAGACGAACAGGAACACAAATGGGCTTCTTTATTACTGAGCCAAATACAGGCGATTATCTTATACAGTTAAAAAAGGATCGTCACAGAACAACAGATGAAGTTATAAGTGATATACGCAATAAAATCGAAAGCTCACAACCCGCATTGCGTGTTGATTTTGGACAAGTAATCGGCGATATGCTCGGAGATTTAATGACATCTGTTCAGCCTGTTGAAGTAAAAATTTTTGGCAACGATCAAAACAGGCTGCAGCAACTGTCAAAACAGGTTGCAGATATTGCAGAGCAAGTGCAAGGCACTGCAGATGTGTTTGACGGTGTTGTAATAGCGGGACCTTCTATTGATATTGAACCAAACAGCACAACCCTTGCGCAGTTTGGCATTACACCTGCCAATCTTCAAATGCAGTTACAGACAGCATTAGAGGGAAATGTGACAGGCAGTGTGTACGATAAAAATCAATTGAGCAACATCCGCATGGTTTATCCCGGCAATAAAACATTAAGTATAAATGATATTAATCAATTACAAATTTTTCTTCCTGATGGGAAGTTAAAGCCAATCAGTTCGCTGGCAAATGTGCGAATCGCTGCAGGTGAAGCGGAAATACAAAGAGAAGATATGCAGTCAATGGGTGTTGTAACTGCACGTCTCGAAAATCGTGATCTTGGTAGTGTAATGAAAGATATCCGGCAACAGGTTTCATCAAAAATTTCTTTGCCTCAGGGTTATGCCATTGTGTATGGTGGTGCTTATGCAGAGCAGCAACAATCGTTCAAAGAATTATTGACGATTCTGATTGCATCAAGTTTGCTGGTGTTTGGTGTCATCTTATTTCTTTATAAAGATTTCAGCATTGCATTTACTATTTTACTTATTGCAGTGCTGGGTATCAGCGGCAGTTACATGGCTTTGTATTTTACCAACACGGCATTGAATGTAGGAAGCTACACAGGACTTATCATGATCGTTGGTATCATTGGCGAGAATGCTATTTTTACTTTTTTGCAGTTTAATGAATCATTCAAAGAGTCACAAAATGTTGACGAGTCAGTTGTATATTCTATCTCCACACGCCTTCGTCCCAAACTAATGACCGCATTGGGTGCAATCATTGCACTAATGCCTATTGCGCTTGGCATTGGCACAGGAGCGCAGTTGCATCAACCACTTGCAATTGCAGTAATCGGTGGCTTTCTTGTTGCAATGCCTTTGTTATTAATTGTATTGCCCACTTTTATAAGAGTGATTTATAATAAGAGAAATAAGTAAAGTTGTAGGAAGATTTTATGAGCCCTACAAATTTGCTTCAGTATTCTTTGATAGCTTTGATTCACATCTCTCCAAAAATAATTTTATGAAAACAAAACTTTTTCTTGCTGCCTTTATTACCCTGCTTCTTCAAAACAATATTCATGCACAAACAGCCGGTTATCATTTAACAAAAACATTTCATATAAAAAGCGATGGGGGGTGGGACTATATTGTTGCTGATTCGCAATCAAATAATTTATATGTTTCGCATAGTACACAGGTAAATATTCTTGATAAAAATACAGGAGATTCACTGGGAGTTATTCCCAACACAACAGGTGTGCACGGCATTGCGTTTGTGTATAATTTGAACAAAGGTTACACAAGCAATGGCAGATTGAATAATGTAACCGTCTTTGATCTTAAGACATCAAAAATCATCACACAAATTGAAACAGGTGAAAATCCTGACGCAATTTTTTATGAAGACTATTCAAAAAAAATAATTACATGCAATGGAAAAAGCAAAAGTCTTTCTGTAATTGATCCTTCAACAGATAAAGTAGTAGCAACTATTCCGCTTACCGGCAAACCGGAAACTGCTGTAAGCGATGGTGAAGGAAAAGTTTTTGTGAACAATGAAGATAAGAGTGAGATTGCAGTAGTTGACATAAAAAATTATAAGGTGCTTAACAACTGGTCAATGGAGCCGGGAGAAGCACCCACAGGATTATCAATTGACAGAAATACAAAACGTTTATTTGCAGGCTGCGACAATAAATTGTTAATGGTGATTGATGCTACAAATGGTAAGATCATAAATAAGATTCCTATTGGTGATGGTTGCGACGGAACTGCTTTCGATCCGTCATTAAAATATATTTTTGCTTCCTGTGGCGAAGGTGTATTAACAGTAATAGAGGAAACATCTGCCAATGATTTTAAAGTTGTGGAAAATGTTACTACAAAAAGAGGCGCACGAACTTTAAGTGTAGATGCAAGCACATATAATATTTATCTTCCAACTGCGGAATTTGAACCTAATGCCACTGAAGGGCAAAGACCTAAAATGCTTCCCGGCACATTCCATGTTTTAGTGTTAGAAAGAAAATGATAGTGGGAAGATCAAGTTTATTTATCTCCTTAATTCCCTTCCGGTTTTATGTTGGTTGTACACCAATTTGTTTATCGATAGTTTCTATTAGGTTTTTTTATTGCTTGCTACTTGTTTATTGGCATACGTACCTTCATTATCTGCATGCAACTGGTTGTTGATACGGCACATTGTTCATAATAAACACTAGCCTTCATAATAATGCGTAAAGGGATATCCTGTTGTTTATAATGCTTCTTAATCCAATCATACAATTCTTTGAATCCGGTAGCATTGTTGGTAAACTTTCTGCTAGCGTTTACTTTTATCTGTTGTTGATTATCAATTACAGATAAACAAACATGAAACATCTTCATGGAAATATCAATTAACCAAAAGCAGAATTTGCTATATTAAAAACTGATTTCAAACTCTGATAACCAAAGCTGGTCGTGTACAATGAAGTATAATCAATATGTCCTGATTTCTGATTATTGACTTTGAATGTTAACGGGCGCGCATAACAACCCTATCATTATGATTTTAACTTTCAGCTGAAATGCGCATGCAGCAAGGATTATAGAGATTGGAAAGTGAAGACAACTTCATTGCTAAACTGCTTACTGTCCATCGCTATAGGGATTTTGTGGATGGACAACCAAACAGACATAGACTCTAAATATCTTTAACTCTTTGGACAGTTGAAAGCATTCAAAACGTTCTGTTTGAAGAAACGAGTGGGAAAGTTATTCATAAAAAAAGTGCAGTATCATCTTCGTAAATGATATACAATGTCTATTCTTTCCCTGCAATGTCTCCTTAGCTTGACCTTGCGTGTTGAAAGGGACATTGCGGTGCTTGCATAGGCAGGCAGGTTCATGGCGTTTAGATTTGCGATTATTTTGATCAATGCCTCCGCGACCGGGTGGTTTGTTTACATAGAAATCGTAAACGCCGGGATGTAACTAAAAGTCATTGGTAGTAAGAACAACCTGTGTTCCCGGAGTTTGCGTTTTAGGGTCATTTTCCGCAGTAATAAATATTCTTCTTGGTTTGTCAGAAGATACCGCCGTAAGTGATGCTTTAAATCCCCTTGCAAAAAGGCTCCTCGAACTCACCAGTTGCCCTATGTTTGTTGTTCGGGTGGCTGATTCGTTCCATAACACATAAGTATCCTTTGATGGTACAAGGTTTTTGGAAGGTGGAAGATCTTTCAGTGTGACATTGATAGCATAATTATTATTCTGATCTTTCTTCACTTTTACTTGTCCGCTTGCGCCCGGTACAATTATCGATTTTGCAAACATTTCTTTGTGTGAACAGGAACTTAAGAATGTTATTGATAAGACTACAATAACGACCCTAATAAATCTAAAAGTGCGTTTCATGTGATTTGTTTAAATCATGAGTATCGGGTGGAACATTAAAGATAGAAGTTCCACTTTATAATGAGCCATAAAGAAAGACAAAAATGCAGTAATATACAACTTCGTTTTAGTCTTTTTTCTTGCAACGTCTTCTTGCACTGCCCTGCAAGCAGGAAGGGAGGAGAAGATTCTTTCCCCGCAATGTCTCCTTTGCATTGATTTGTGCGCTGAAAGGGAGATTGCGGCACTTGCCTACCGGCAGGCAGGTTTATAGCGTTTTCGTTAAATCAAAATCTCTTAATTCGCTAAAACTGGTTACAGAATAAATTCTTTGTTCTCCCTCGATATAGAATTTTGCAGAACTATGAAGATACTCTTCGGGTACTTCAATTAATTTATTTCCCTGGCATGGATTCCAATGAATAAAATTTAGTTTTTGCTGAATAAATTTCTCTGTTCTGCATTCTTTCCAATAAAAAGAAGTTTCAAATACGCCATATATTTTATCTTTTTTCTTTTCGGTATTGTTGAAATCATTATTCAATTCATTTAAAATAAGATTGCTGTTTTTTTCTTTTAATCGTTTTACTAAATCATAGGCAATAAAGCGTTTTCCGTTTGATACAATGGTATTAATGCTTTTACCTGTATTGCCGAAAGCAATTATTGTATGCAAATGGTTTGGCATAATGATATAACCTATAATGTAACCCTTGTTCTTTCAAATTATCAAACCCCGTCCGACTGGTCATCCGGGCGCACTTGTAAACAGTATTTATGAATCACAAATTTTAAACAACGGAGGCCAATTAGTGCAGGCAAATGTTACAAAGTAGACTCCTTCTTTTCTGTTATGGCCTTACAAATGAAAGTTAGAAAAATTAAACGAGTTTTTGTAATGCTATTGCCGCAATGTCCCTGCTAACACACAAGGCTATTAAGGAGATATTGCAGACAGGGAAAAGAGGACTTAGTGGAAACGAAGTTCTGCATACCTTTTAAGCAGGTTTACATCTAACCGTGCGTGTTCATACTGATGCTTAAAAATAATAATGATTTTTACCTTTTACAGCGTTGTCAAAATGAAGAAATCATTATGCTTTAACTGCATAGTGAAATGCATTCAACTGTTCTAATAACTTTGCAATAAATAGAAATAGTTTATGCGCTCAGATGAAAAAGAAATAATGACGGCAATAATAACGACTTTACCGCGATACTATAGTTCCGTTGCAGTAAGCATTAAAGAATTTACTGATAATTGTGGAGTTGCAGAAAGAAGGTTGTACTTTGATATTAATGAAGATGTTCCGCCTCCAATAAAAGAACAAATAAAAAATCTTATCACTAAAACGGGTTATAGTTTAGATATCCGTGCTTACGCTAATACCAATCTATTTGATAGCCCACTTTATACTTCGTCCGATAATTGGGACTTTCAACATTACCAATAAAGCCTTCTAATAAATCCAATAAGTAAGTTAATTAGGCTTTGAGACATTTTAAGTTTTTTTCTTTTGTCCCTACCTTATCCATGACACGAACAACTTGTGCATATGTACTACTGGCAGAAGAAAAAAGGTAATGTGATAATATTGAAATAACATGAAGGCAACAATTGTTTAATCTTCCCATAACAAGTTGATAATATTCGATGCAGTCTTTTGTGTGAAATAAAATCCATTGCAAAACAATGCAAATTACGAATGGTATGCAGAAGTATTTGATGGGAAGAATAAGATTACAGGTCCAATGTCGTCCTTTACTGCTCATCCATTAAGGCAAACAGTAATAAGTCATTTCCAGTAGGTGAGCTTTGGCGAAATGTTCCCAAAGAATCCTTTACTATATATCCCAATCGAAATAGTACAAACAATCTCACGCTTTATTTCAATAAAGAAATAAAAGGGAAAGTAAGCTTAGAAATTTTCAGTATCACAGGTAGTCTTCTTTTTCAAAAAACCTTTACGAATTAAAGACAAGAGAAAACTGATGGTAATAAGATAATTTCTTAATAGAATAAGGCAATGATTGCAAAAATTTTTTATGTCTGATTCATCCTACAAAAAACAAAAATCATGTATATGAAAAATCAATTTCTCAAACGCCTGATTGTTCTTTTTGGATTAGTATTGTTTGTAGAGTGCAATAAAGAAAACAATACATCACCCGTCGTTTTATTACAAAATCAATCTCAACAAAAAGCAACCAATGCAACTATGCCGAAAGCTGATCACATCGTAATTGTAATTGAGGAAAATCATGGTTATTCACAGATCAACGGGTCAAGCAGTGCCCCTTATATTAACTCTCTTGCAAAAGACTCATTTTCTGTCAAGTTTACAAATTCTTACGCAATCACTTATGGAAGTCAACGCGATTACCTCGATTTATATTCTGGCTCAGACCAGGGTACAAGTGGTGGTAGCCATCCTGCAAATGAACCATTTACTACTGCAAATCTTGGAAGACAATTAATTGATGCGGGCAAGTCATATTCAACTTATTCCCAAGGTCTGCCATACACAGGTTATAATGACGATAGTTCGGGAGCTTATGTACGAAGGCATAATCCAGCAGCGAATTGGATGGGAAAAGGGACAAACCAGATTCCAAGCTCAACCAATCAACCATTTACAGCATTTCCTTCTGATTTTACAAAATTGCCAACAGTAAGTTTTGTTATTCCTAACCTGAATCGTGATATGCATGATGGAACGATTAAGGAAGGAGATACCTGGCTGAAAAATAATTTGAACAGGTATATACAGTGGGCAAAAATGCATAACAGCCTTTTCATACTGACTTTTGATGAAAGCGATCTGCTAAATCATAACAACAACCATATTTTTACAATCTTTTGTGGGCAAATGATCAAGAGAGGAATCGATACCACTCAAATAAACCATTACAACGTGCTTCGCACTATTGAGGATATATATGGATTACCTTATGCTGGTAATGCTGCCAATGTAAAAACTATTACTCACTGCTGGAAATAGTTGGCAAAAGTTGGCAATTGCTGATAGAAGGAATGAAACAAAACCCTTTACATGCAGCTAGTTAAGTAGTTTGCGAGTGTTGCAAGGAGGTTAGAGTCCATTCAATATGAAGCGCATGATATTCTCACACGCAAGGCTATGCAGGAGACTTTGCGGAGGATGTAGGGATTTAATCTGCCTTTTTATACACCAGGAAATGTTGAATGGGAAGAAACTCTCCGTCGTAACTAAGTTCAAAGCCATTTGCTGCCAACTCCTTATTTAATTGTTTCACTGTTGTTTTATGTAAGGGCCTTATAGCAACAGCAGGATCTTCTCCTTTATACTCTATCAACAAAAGCTGACCATCTTTTTTGAGTGACTTTTTTATAGACTCCAGCATCTCAACAGGGTATTCTAATTCGTGGTAAACATCTACCATTATAGCAAGGTCAATTGAATTTGCAGGAAGGTTTGCAGAGGTAGTACCTCCTTTTATAACCTCAACATTTGTATTATTTAATTTCTTCTTTCTTTCGTTAAGTGCAGCTATCATTTCATCCTGAATTTCTACTGCATATACCTTGCCCTTTGGCACCTTTGGTGCAAGTTTGAAGGTATAGTAACCAGTTCCTGCACCTATATCAGCAATTACTCCTGTTGGTGGTACTTTAATTTTATCAATAGCTAATTGAGTATTCTCTTCCTGTGGCCTGCTACTCCTGTCCAGCCATTCAGCATTCGATGCTCCCATTATATGTGCTATTTCCCTTCCTAAATAGAATTTCCCTGTTCCGCCCGGTGAAGCTGTGCGATAGGTGTATAAGGAATCACTGTTATTTTTTTGAGCAATACCGTCTTGAAAAGTAATGCATTGCGCACAACAAACAAGAAGGGTAATAAGAACATTTATTACAGTTCTTTTCATATAGGAATATAAACAAAGGAAAGAGGAGAAAGTTGAAGAGTTATTCTTTCCTGCTCTTAGCCTTGACCATTAAATTGATTATGCTTTTCGCGTTGTGAAGGTTTTCCATAACAATACTTTTTCTTCAATTAAGTGTCGTCGTTTATACCCCAGCCGCACAAGAAGCTTACACGGAGCTACGCATCATTGTTTCGCTAACAGAGGAAAAGGAGTGATTTAAAATTGCAATGAGCACAAAACCCGGAAAGTATACAATCCGCTTGCCCGCAGTTACCCTAATTGTTTGCTTGCTGCCACAAGAGTTGCTTTTTTCTTAACGGTAGTGCATTTTTTTCGGCAAAATTATTTCTTACCTTTTGCACCTCCTCTGCCCACTTACGTAAGGGATAGTGGAGATCACGGTATACCAGATAAGTCATGTTAATCGTACGGACAGGTCTGTGATCTTTTACATCATCTGCTACATCCTGGTAGTGGCGACCGTTTGCCTCTTCTACACGTGGATACCAGTGTTGATACCATATCGTTATCAATGATTGTAAAGCTTCGTTGCGTTCCGTTCTTATCGTTTCTGCTTCATCTAAAGCATCATCAAGTAATGTAACGGTGACCGTCGCATCTTTGGACGCTATTTCTGATGAAAGTTTCATCAGTGTATACATATGTTGCAGACGAAGCAACATATGTAAATTCTGCCGGCACAGTAAAGCCACCGAAAGCATCACTTCCAGGTTATCGTGATGATACGCTGCATTTCTCAAATTCTCATGCAATAAACGTATGAGGTCATCATTCTCTTGTAGAAATTTTTTAGCTGATTGCAAACGTTGGTAATTCATTTTACTCCAGTCAATCTTTACAGACAAATCTTTATCCGAAGGAACGGGCAGCAGAGGCAGTGTTTGGTCCCTTGCAGGTTTAGGTGTTGTATATACTCCTTCAGAGTTTCCGAAGATTGGCGAACGCAAGGAAGAAGCTTCCCAATCCCAGCTTTCATCATAGAATTGCGCCTGCCTGCTCAACAGTTGATATACACTGTCTATTTCAACTGTTCCCGAACCATAAAAAGAATGATAGAACCTGTATTTTAAATCCTTTGCAGTTACACCTTGATGTTTCCAACCGGCAGCGGCACCTGTAGCATATCCAAGCCAAAATGTTTCAGGATTCAAACCTGCATCTGCCCATCCTGCAACAATTACTCCCATAAAATCAGCTTTATGTTCTGAAACAGCAGAAGAAATTGTTTTCAGCATTCCTTCTACACGACCAATTGCGCGGTCCTTGTCGGCATCTGAAAGCGTATCACCGGAAGACATAGGATAATAACGGGGAAAAAGCGGTTCTTCACCCTGTGTATAGGTATAAATAAATTGTCTTATTCCATTTTTCTTGTAGATAGATGCTGTGCTGCTGTCGTACTCACCATTGATAAGATACGAAGGCAATGTCGGAATATCTGAAGGCGTTAAAGGATATTCTCCCCAAAAGATCACCTTTCTTCCCTGTTTGTGTAACGAATTTGTGATGCTGCCGATAAACTGCGCCAATAATCTTCCTTTGCCTCCCGGCCCTTCCGCCTGTTTTTGTTCGTCCGGTGCTTTGCCGACGTAATATGGTTCATCGGTTGAAAGTAAAATATATTTTCCTCCTTCATTAGCATTCATCAGTTCGCCGAACATTTTCAGCAAGAGCGTATCCGTTTGCGGATTGGTAACGCTAAACTCGTAGTTTGAATTTGGAAAGGCTCTCAGTTGTGCATATTCAGGATGTTTTAAAATAAAAGAAACATGTGCGGGTGCATCAAGGTAAGGTATGAGGTCTACAAAATATGATCTTGCATATTCGGTCAGTTCGCGGTATTCGTTTGAAGACATAGCATAAGGTTCTACAATAGCGGGTGCAGATTGATATTGAAAATGTCCTTCAAGTTTCGCAAAAGCATTGATCTTATAACAGGCTGCCTGCCGGATGATTTGCTTCAGCGCCTCCGGTTTTTCGAGGTGATGTGCATCATCCCAATAGATCATGCGCACATTCATATCAGGCCAGTCCACAATTTCACCCTCGGGCAGCCATACATTTTCTTTTTGACATTTTATTAATTGCAAAAGCGTTTGCACCCCATAAAATAATCCCTGTAGTGCATTTGCTGTAATACTGATTCCTGTATCACTCAATGTTATTCTGTATGCTTGTTTCTCCAACTCAGTACGATCGGTATCGGTCGTTGGTGCGATACGTATTGAACCACTCGTTGCTGTTAAGTGAATCTTGTGCGGAGAAGAATTTTCGGATGAAGTATGAAAACTTTTCCTTGTTTCTTTCACACCATTTACAAGGCATTCATATGCTCTCTTGTTTTCTGTGCCGCTAACATTTTCTACCATCCATGTATCATCAAACAAAAAAGTTTTAGAAGAGAAAGTAACCTTTTGTGGCACCGGTAGCAAACAAGACGTGAACGAACTATTTTTTTGATCGTTTTGTTTTGCAGTAGTGTCAAAATTTTTTTGTGCGTTAATAATGGAAAAAGAAAAAATGCAGAAAAGCAGGGCAATGAATTTAGGCAAAGTATGTATCATCTGGTTGCTGAACATTTGCAATAAAATTAAGAAAAGGAAAGGTAACTGGGGAAAAGTGCCAGGTGAAGGGAAGGCAATTCGAAAATTGTGTAATTCCTGACAAACGATTTTGTTTATTCACAACGTCCCTTAA
>WNFY01006154.1_pt1 | contig 20953 bp, 23 predicted proteins | sample 5400091 | NCBI WGS metagenome assembly WNFY01 (sample SAMN13153364, study PRJNA577476) | soil metagenome | isolation source: 60 cm soil or saprolite under grassland replicate 1 | place: USA:California | collected 2016-06-15
GCCATCAACGCGAGCTGGCTGAGCATAAATCCAACCAGCCATGGAAATGCTTTTTGCATGAAACCGTAGGAATGAAGGCCAATCCCCAACATGTTCACTCCAAACCATGAGAAGCTCGTGATCACGTTGCCGAAAATGGCCATGATCATTAAACCTCGTTGCCCGATGTATTCGCCCCAGCGCGCGTGGAGAATGATCGCGCACCAGAGAACAATCAGCAGCGCGCCGTTCTCCTTCGGATCCCATCCCCAAAATCGGCCCCACGATTGATCGGCCCAAATACCGCCGAGCACTGTGCCGACAAAACTAAACAGCGTGGCGAAACAAACGACGCCGTAAGTCATCCGCGCTAGCGAATCGGCCGTTAGTTTCGTTAACGAGCGCGTGAATACGCCGCGAATGACGTAAATGATCGCGAGCATGCCGGCAAGGAACATGGCCGAGTAACCGGTCGTGATCGCGACTACATGCGTGGCCAGCCAGATGTTCGTGTCGAGAACGGCTTGCAACATCTCGAGCGTGTCGCCACTTCCAGCGAGATGATGAGCGATTACCAGCGTTACGAATCCAACGGCACCCGCGCAGGCTGCACCGATCCCGTCCCGGAAAATGCGTTCGAGAATGAGCGCAACAATCACTGCGCCCCAACCGATGAAAATCGCGGATGAATAGAGATTGGTGACCGGCGGGCGTTCCTGCAAATACATGCGCGACACGAGACCGAACGTGTGAACAGCGATAGCGAGGAGCAGCAGATAAAACGCCGCCCGATTCAGTGGGCGACTCCAGCCGAGCCAGGAAAGACACGCAAACAAAAACGCGACCACATATAGCGTCATGCTGTGGGTGAATGGATCGACGTAATTGAAGAAAAACTCGTAATTCGCGCGTTGTGTTCCAACCGCATGAGTTTGAGTGATTCGGTTTATCAGGAGGTGGACATCTGCATTGAAGGCGGCGCGATCGCCGGACCGATACGCGTCGCCTAACGACGCATACAATTTCACCAGTGGATCAATTTCCCCCGCGGTGATCGATTGCGTCAGCGTTTGACCAATCGAACGCCAGTCGCTCGATCCTCCGTGTGGCGGCACCGCCAGGACGTAAGCCAGCTCCGCCGATTTCTCATATCGCTGCATCAAGGCCGCGACGCGATCGAGCTGCGCCTGATCGAATTTTTCCCCCGTCTCGCGGGCGCGCGCTGCTTTTGCCGCAGCAGGGATCGCGCGCTCGAAGACCTGCAGCTCCGCCGAAAAGTTCTCCGCGCCTTCCGGCTGTACGCTGTTCTTCAATCGCTGATAAAGCACCAGCGCATTTCGCAGATTCAAAATCGCACTTTGATAGGCGGAACGCTCGACGGCTTGCAAATTCTCCGCCTGCTCGCCTTGTTCCTCGATCTGTTTAAGGAACGGCGTCAGCTCGGTGAAGCTGAAATATTTCCGGTCGCTTTGCTGCCAGCCGAACAACCCGAGCACGTCGGAGTTTTCAATGACGAATGCTGGATACCCGTCGGCCACCGGCGCGTTAAACAATGTGTCGGCCAGCCATTTGATCGCGCTGAGTTGCCGGCGATCGGCGAGACGCAGTGTTTGTTTCGTGTGGATGATGAGGAGCGAATTGCGCGCTACCGTGTCGAGCGGTTTCACGCGCCCGCCCACTTGCACCGGGATTTTGCCGAACTGTACAAAATCGACATCGTCCTTTGGCGGTTTCGGGGAGAACACACTCAGCGCGATCCAAAGCACGCCTAACGAAATCGCAAGTATTGGAAAAAATCGTTTCATGCGATTCTCGTTCGCCGCTGCCGCGCAAAACCGACGAGGTGATAACCGAATTGAACGAGTAACCCCGCAGCAACGATGACGCAGGCCACATAAGGCGCCATAAAGGTCGGATTGTGGACGACTTGGAGAATGGTCGCCGAGTCGCCCTTTTGAAAGCCGGCTTGATAAAACGTTTCGCCGCGATAACGCAGCGGATGATTCATGTAAATGAGCGCATCACGATTAGCCGATCTTTCGGGATCAATGAGTGTAACGCGGCTGGCGAAGTTTTTCGGGATTTCAGTCCCTGCGTACCGCTCATGCGTGAATTTCTGCAGGGTGATGCTGTACGGCTTGTAATAGCGCGCTGGCCGCAAGAGAACCTGCCACGTTTGATTCATCCACGAAAAAGTTTGAGGCGCACCGAGCGCGTCTGAAACGAGCCACGTGCCTAATGAGTCCTGGGTGCCGCCGCTGGCAAGATCCACAGGAACAATTTCGATCACGGCAGTGACGACGTTCTGCTCGTCGGGTGCGGTTGCGCGTGAGAGTGGTTGCACGCTCACCTGTGCGCCGAAGCCGCGGTTAGCGATCGGCTGACCACTGCTCCCGGTTTCGCCGACCATCTGGAGTCGCGAATTCGGGAAAAAATTTCGGACCACGATTTGAAACGGCAAACTGGGATGTTCTATGATGCGTTTGCGCCACAGCAATCTTTCGGGGGTGGCCGTGACCTGATCAAACTCCGGGTTCGTGGTGTCGATCACGGCGAGCTCGTCGTGTCGCATGTCTTCGGAATAATTTTTCGCTTCGCCGTTCGTTAGGCGCACTTGGCTCTCCACAGCGAACAGATCGGTGAACAACCCGCCCGCGAGCATGATGATGAGACCCGTATGGGTGAGATGAATGCCTAGTTTCCGCCAGGTCCATTGAAACCGGCGCACATGAGCGGCAATCAGGTTGATCAACAACAGCCCGCCGACGAGATACCCGCCTGGGAATATCGGAATTTTGAGACCGCGCCCCTCGGGCGGCCACCACACGAACAAGCTTTGGAAGTAACGTTGTTGCACGAGATGAATCCCGAAATGAACTTGTGCAAACGTACCGGCGAGGACGAGCACCATCGCCGCGGCAAGACACGCAATCGTCAGCTTTAGCGACGTGATTAGATCGACAAGTTTATGCAGCATTTTTCTCGAATCGAACCGACTGAAGAAACTTTACAAACTTCGGCTTCTCTTTTTCCACTGCATCTTTTGGACCAGTAACCTTAAAAAACCAGCTGCGACCTTCGCGTCTCACCCACGCAGCGAGCGTCCGCGAATTCGGGCCGATCATGTCAGCGGTTGAAAAATTAGTCTGGTCGCTCTGAAAAGGAGCAATGATGGAGTTGAGCTCGCCCGCGTCCACAGCGGCCAAACCAATCTGTTGCCGCCATCGGTTTACGTTATCAAGATCGCTGCCGCCATCCCCTGGGAATGTGACGACGGAGATATCTACCTTTTCACCATTCTCCTCGGTAGCGGCGAAGCTGGCGTAACGCATCGTTGAAAGCGAGCCGTTCTCCCAACGCTCTGGCAGTTCCCATCTAATTTGCGGCGTTGCGGTCGTGGAATTTGCAGGCGCTGCTGGTTCACCTGTTGTTGATTCAACGGGCGCTTTCACCAACCGATAGACTTTGATCTGCTGATCGCTTCGATCGCAAGCCGGCATGACAATTACGAATGCGAGAAAAAAAAGTCTGAACACCGAAACGCGCATGAAGCTGTCGATCTTTCCCTTGATCCATCCCAATCGCATCAGACGTTGTGGATTAGAAGCGAACCTGGAGACCGGAATAAAGCGAGTGCGCCCGGTAATTGTTATGACCGCCAGAGGTCACGTCCCTGTAGTTGAAATAGCCGTACCTCAGAAGCAGGCGCATGTTCTTGTTCAGCTGCCGCGTGATAGTCGCTGAGGCCGCGTGCTCCGTTGCACCCAGGCCGTATGGCACGGCAACGATGGCGTTCTTAAAGTGGTCATTGGCACAATAGAAATAATAGTCGGCGGAAAAGTCAGTCCGATCATCAATGATGTAGCCGAAACCGCTGGTAACCGTCCAGTAATCGTTTCTAAAATTCACGACGGTGGGGCTTGTCTGCGGAGCTAAATCGATGTTACTGGCGGGCGTGTCTGTTTGATTGAAAACGTAGGAGAAGTTTGCCTGCAGATAAAAACGAGCCAGCGGATTCCAGGTAAGCGACTCGCTGATTACGTGCTTTCTGATTTCACCGGTCTGCAGCTCGGCAAGAGTTTCGCCCTCATGAAACCACTGGCTGTCGATGTCGGTGTGAACAAAATCGTACCGGGTAACCAAACCAAGCGTGCCCAGGCAGGCTGGAATCTTCGGCCGAAACGTGATTCGAACATTTAGATCATCGGTGTTCCAATCCTGGTTAATCAACCTCGGGAACACTCCGGATATTATATCTTCGTCATAGGACGCAATTCTGTGAAAGTACTGTCCTGCCAGATTTAGTCGCATCGTCGGATACCAGTTTGCGCCAATGGAGTATTTTTGACCGAGCGCATTGGTATCCTTGTCCAGAGATTCTTCTGCTTCGTCGATGTTCTGAAACTCATTGACGTGGCCGTATTCCTCTTCCCATTCGCCTTCGGCATAGAAAAGCCAATTATCGATACCGGTATAACGCAACTCCAACCTCTGGGCGAAGCGATCGTAGTCTGTCATTCTTTCGCCAAATCCTAGTTCTGGGGGTCCGTAATGGAACCCGCCGCGAGGGTTCGTCGGAGTAAATGGCGGCGTATTTCGTACGGGTTCCTCCGCGAGAAAAGCGGAGTTGTTGTCCAGACTCTCATGCGTATATCGGAAGCCTGTCAAAATCGCGAGACTCGGCAGTGGCATCCAAAACAGGTTGGCATTAGCCACATGCTCCCTGACCTGGGCAGTTCCGGCTAAATCGAGGAAGGCATGATCGCGTTGACCCAGCGTCGGGACCGGCTCGCCGAAAGCGGAATCAAAATGTGTTCCAAAGATGCGGGTGCCGGAGAGATCGTTTTCGAGTGTTGTGTAGGAGTAGCCAGTGGTAAACCAGAGCGAATCGGTGATTCGGGTCTCGGTGATGCCGTGCCCGCTGAAAAGGTCCACATCATCCTTCTGGTGTTGGGTGACAAAACGCTGACCGCCGGGAACCACTCCGATCGCACCAGCACTCCGCTCCATATTTAACGAGTAATCATTTTCGTTGTGTTCGTACCGCATCCCCAAGAGGACGTCGGTGTTCCCGATTGTCTTCGATGCTTCGAACGAAAATATGTCGCGTGTCTCATCGATGTCGCGGAATGAGGGGACAATTTTTCGCGTGGGATTAACTGCCAGCCCGGTCAGAGTGGTATCACCCCAGATTGTGGAATCTTTCATGCCTTGGCGGAATTCATGCGAGTAACGGATCGTTATTTCCGGCCAGTCTGGTATACGCAAACCTAGTTCAACCCACACGTCGCCTCGATCGATGTGCATTTCGGGATAAGGAGGTTCAAAGAACACATCGTTGTGCGGAAAGAAGCCGCCGTTCCCATCATACCAACTGCGAAATTCGGTAAAACCAGCCTTGATGTAACCGAGCTTTGGCTTCGACAATTGCACTGTTACGTCATAATCATTGAAATCCCACAGGGCGTGGCCGTCGAGCGAAAACAGGCCATTCTTGTCAAAAGTCTGCTCAAAGTGCAGATCCTGGATCCCGCCGTAAACTTCAGCACCAGGGAGCCTGTGTTCTTGTTCAAACTGCGCGCGATCTCCATTTGTTATTACCCCGCCAATGCCGAGTTCGATCCAGTTTTTGTACTCCGGCGCCTCTTCGGTTGTTGTTGTCACCGCTTTTCCATCCGTGGTTTCGCCAGCACGAAGTGCGCTGGCTGCAAAAGCTCCCGCGCAAACCAGCACGAGGAATCTGCGAGGTGTACTGATCATAAGGTTCACGTCAGTATCTAAGCAGTGGGGTCACGTTAGAGCCGTGCGGTTCCTCGTGGCAGCCAGCCGACCAGCAGGTCCCCTGCTGCAGAAAGTTAGAGTGATCGACGTCTCCAATGAAAATATGTCCGGGCACTTTTTGCTCCTGGAAATGACACTTCAGGCAAAGCGTCTGGTTCCGTTCGTTGAGCAGGCGCTGGTTGACGGAGCCGTGGGGCGAATGACAGACCACACAACCTTGACGCACTGCCTCGTGCTCGTAAACAAACGGGCCTCGCTGCTGGGTGTGGCATTCGAAGCAGGTTTCATTTCGGCTCAGGAAAGCAAGGCCGCCGCCCTTGAGCACCTGCTGAACATTGGTCCCGCCACCCTTGATTGCGATACCGACGTGCGGATTATGGCAATCCGCGCAGCTCATTTTCCCCTCGAGCACCGGGTGATGATGCGGCAATTGGAATTGTGCGCGCACCTCGAGGTGACATTGGAAACAAGTTTCCGGCGACTTGCGCGGATTGATGATCGTGTGCGCCGCGCCGCCGCTTTTGACGTGTAAGCTTCCCGGTCCATGACACGATTCGCAGCCGATGTTCTTCGCGTTCTCTCCCTTCGCCTTGAGACGCGCATGCGTCGCGGTCCGAAAATTCCGTGTGATATTTTCGTGACAAGTCTCGCAACTTTCTGAGCCGACGAACTCCGCGCCCGGGATGCTGGGCGGCGCGAGAATTGTCCTGTTTGTGGTGCTGCAGGAAAGCAGAATCACGGCGAGCGCGGCTGTTCCCCCAACGCCCCAAAGCAGTTTTTCGCGCTTACCGTGGATCCATCGAGTTAGCCTCGAATGCCACACGAAAACGGAGTGTCGCCAAAAACTCAACGTGCCGACTACGCATTTTTACGGAAAATATCCCAGTGATTTTGCGCAGACTTATCGATTCAGTAGCGCAGTTCTGTGCTTTGCATTTGCAGCTCGATATTCCATTGGCGACTTGGCCGACAGTTTTTTAAACACGCGATTGAACTGAGACAGTGACTGAAACCCAACTGCGAAGGCGATCTCACTGATACGCAGATCCGAATTCAGCAAGCGATCACAGGCTTTTTCAAATCGGGTGCGCGCGACGTAATCGATAAAATTTACGCCGGTGACTTGCTTGAACTTTTCGCTCAGATGATTTGCGCTGATATTGACCGCTTTCGCCACTGTCCTCAACGAAAGTTCTTCGCCTGAATGGTCCTCGATGAAACTTCGCGCCTTCCAGATTTCCACTGGTTCGGCTCGAACGGGATTCCGTAAATTGGCTTTTAATTCATGTGTGGGTGACATCTTACTGACCCCCACGACCACTTAATCGCCGCTGGAAGGGCAGCGCTCTCCCTTCCTTGGCAATTTCTCGTCTAATCTTGGCGCGAGTGGGAAAACGCCTGCTGCTGGCCTAAGCAATTTTTGCAAAGAAAAAGCCAACCAACGTGGAGCAGGAAAGCCATCGCTGCATTACGAAAGCCGGTATGGAATACCTGATTTTAGTTGCCGTTGTATCAATGATGGCGCTCTACGCGCTAATCATAATCGGCTGCCTGAAGCAGCCCGAATGGTGATAACTAACCGCAATGACGAGGTAATTAACATGCGTACATTATCAACGCCACTCAGCAAAGAAGAGAAGCATGCGCACAACGAAATTGCAGCGCTGCTTAGTATCGTGCCGGGGCTTGGCCAGCATTTACAAAGGCCATTATGAGATGGGCCTTCTGTGGATGTTCCTGGGAATGCCAATCGCGATCTGGATCGGGATCTTGTTCGGCCTGGCAACAGCAGGTATCGGCCTGCTCTTCCCAATCCTCTGCTGGGTCGGACTGGCGTGGGACGCTTACAACGAAAAAGACCGACGTCACCATCATTTGGCCTCGCACTGGCCGGAAGATGATGAGTCGCCGGATTGACGGCTAAGTATCCCCGCCCGGATACGTCGAAAGTGCGCGCATGTACTGGGCGCGTTCGAATGCGCTCGGATCGGCGCAGTTTTTCTGGCTCATGATTCCTTTGATTTGATCGACCGATTCGTATTCGTGTTCTTCCATCCATTCCCGCATCTCGCGTTCGATCACGCGAATGTGATCGATTCCGCGCCGCAACAGGACTGAGCAAAGCATCATGACGTCGGCGCCCGCCATTAACATCTTTAACGCGTCCACGCCGTGATGAATCCCAGTAGTGGCAGCCAGGTTTGCGCCGATCCGGCCATACAAAAGTGCAATCCAGCGCATCGGTAGCCGCATCTCCATCGGCGTGCTGAGAAGCAAGTTTGGACTGACCTCGAGCGTCTCCAGCTCGATGTCGGGTTGGTAAAATCGATTGAATAACACCAGCGCATTGGCGCCCTGGCAATCGAGACGCCGCGCAAACTGGGAAAAATTGGTAAAGAACGGGCTGAGTTTCACCGCCACCGGAATTTTCAATAGCCCTTTTACTGACGCGACAATCGTCAAGTAATCAGTCTCTATATCATTAGCGCTGCGGTCCGGATCGGTCGGCACGGTGTAGATGTTCAGTTCCAACGCATCGGCTCCTGCTTGCTCGATTTGCTTCGCGTAGCGCTGCCACCCACCAAAAGTCGAGCCATTAAGGCTGCCGATGATTGGAATTTTCACAGATGCTTTTGCTTTTGCGATGTGATCAACATACGCCTCCGGATCGACCTTTAATTCTGGCTCTTCCGAAAAATCAGCGAGCGCGTCCGACGAGAATTCGCCTCCATTTCCAGATGTTCGGCGCAAACGGTGTTTTCCCGGGCGAAGTTGTTCTTCAAAAAGCGAATGGAAAACAACGGCCGAAGCGCCGGCATCTTCCATCCGTTTGATATTGTCGAGATTTTCCGAAATCGGTGATGCCGACGGGACGAGCGGCGTGCGTAGTTTAAAGCCGAGATAAGTAGTGGCCAGTTTCATCGCTTTTCCTTTCGTTCGTTTGTAAGTGCTCCCAACGTAGCCGCTACCATAGGTGCCTTGATGTACATCGATTGCTTTTTGCTATGCAGTTATTGCCGTAGATATAGGAACGACCCGGCAGCCGTAGCCATCCTCTAATCAGTGCCGCGCTTTCGTACTGAGAAGCGCTTGTTCAATCACTCACTGGAATCTAGATTTGGCAGGACTTTCCTGAGTTTCTGAACACGCGCGCAACAACTAAGCATTCGCTGCGAGACAAGGCGATTGCTGAATACCACGACTTGCTTGTGGCAGACGACGCGCTATCTCCTGCGGTTTTCGAAAGGTTTCGCACTGCGATGCGCAGAAGGCACCTGCTCTATGGCGACCGGCCAATCGGCGTTGCGCTAAGGCCGCGTCTTCTCGATGAAAAACAATTCCACGCGCTTACCAGGACCGCAGAGCGGATCGCCGCTGCCTTAGAAAAAGTTGCAACTGCAGTCGTGCAATCTCCGGAGCTAATGAATCAGCTCGGCCTGACGGATGCCGAACGAAAGTTGGCGCTTGTCGATCCAGGATTTGGAGCGGCTGGTATAACAACCCGGCTCGACGCGTTCGTTCATCACGACGAGATCAAGTGTGTAGAATACAATGCTGAGAATCCTTCAAGTTTGCCGGATCAGGAGGAGCTGAATCGTCTCTTGTTAGAGCTTCCCGCGATGGCGACCTTTGCCCGGCGATACCGCCTACGCCAATTCTCTCCAGTCGAAAGACTGCTCCAAACGTTGCTGAGCACTTATCGCGAATGGGGCGGTACCGGTCTGCCGAATATTGCGATTCTCGACTGGGAGAACATGCCGACGTCCAGCGAATTCGTTCTACTGCGAGATCGTTTCAAAGCGCATAATGTCGCCACGATCATCTGTTCGCCAGATGATCTCGAATACCGGAACCGCGAGCTGCGATGCGGCGGTTTTCGTGTCGATCTTATCTACAAACGAGTAATCATTCATGAATTCCTGGCCCGCTACGATGAGACGCATCCACTTATCCGTGCATACGTGAACCACGATGTTTGCCTCGTGAATCCGTTCCGATGCAAAATCATGCACAAGAAAGCGGTGTTTGAGATGCTCACTGACGACGAGCCTAAAAAGTGGTTCACTACGAGCGAAACGAAAGCGATCCGTCAGTCGGTACCCTGGACCCGACGTGTTGCCGACCGAAAGACGACACGCAACGGGCGCCCGATCGATCTGCTGCAATTCATTTGTAGACATCGCCCGCGTTTTGTTCTTAAGCCGAATGATGATTACGGCGGGCGCGGAGTTTATTTCGGCTCGCGATTGGATGAGCGTGCGTGGGGCAACGCGATCGCAACCGCGCTTTCAGGAGACTATGTCGTACAAGAAGCAATCGATTTGCATCCAGAAGTGTATCCGATCTTTAGTGAGAACGATTGGAAGTTGCAGCCGATGTTCGTTGACACGAACCCGTTTCTCTTTCGAGGAAAGGTTTGCGGCGCGATGGTTCGCCTGTCCAGTTCGCCAGTCGTGAACGTCACCTCTGGTGGGGGCGAAACAGGATTTTTTGTCATCCAGAGTGCAGTCAGAGGCGAATTGAATTCTCAGAGCGCCATTATCGGTTGATCCCGCAAAAGGGATTGAACCGATCATCAAGACCTGATCTGAGCCTAGAACTGGGGTGCACAATTTTGGCAAAGCAAAAGCCAAGCGAGGTGGAGTGCGTCGACGGCAGCGATTTTAATCTGAACCGTGAAAGGAACGGTTATGAAAACAGATCGCGTTTTAACGATGAGTGAATGTCTGGCCAACTGGTACGGTGGTGTCAGTTGCGTGAAGCCGCCGGCCGACGATGCGCGTCATGTTCCGATAACGGCTGAAGGCGATATCGATCTTGAGAGCGAGGCGCACCCTTGCCGGTGCGATCGCTGGGGTCATCCCTGCCCCGACTGTCTCGACACGCAAAAGAACCAAATGCGCGCTGCGTGCCACGATTTTTCTTCAGCAAACAAGTGAGGCAAAACAAAATGGAATATGTAATTGCATTCGGGTAATTGCATTCGGCGTGGTCGCGGTGATGGCGCTCTATGTGCTAATCATCGCGCGATGCTTGAGAGAACCTGAGTGGCAGTAAGCTTTCGACAGCGAATGGCGAATGGATATGATTGCCATTCGTGAAGCTTGGGAACAGGCAGCTCGTCGAAAAGCTTACCCGCTCCGCGATTTACCGCGATTACGCGCGTGCATTTTCCGACATGACTGGATTGCCTCTTGCATTGCGCGGGATCGAACATTGGCAACCGGCGCTGCGCGGCACGCGAAACGAAAATCCCTTTTGCGCATTAATGGCACGGTCGAACAGCGTCTGCGCAGCGTGCTTGGAAGTGCAGCGCAAACTCACGGCCAAAGTGGGCGATCGTTCACGCACGGTAACGTGTTTTGCCGGACTCTCCGATAGCGCAGTGCCGATCCGCGTCGGCGATCAACTCATCGGTTTTCTGCAAACCGGCCAAGTTCTATTGAAGCAACCAAAGAAGTTTCACTTCGATCGCGTCGCGAAAAAATTGGTGGAATGGGGAGTGCATGTCGATCTTGGCAAGACGCGGGAAGCATATTTCCACACGCGGGTGCTGACCCAAAAGCAATACCGTTCCATGCTCCGGTTGCTGCAAATTTTCGGGCGGCATTTGTCGATCTTGAGCAATCAGCTTGCGATCGAAAGTTCAAGCGTTGAGCCGCCGGCCGTGACGCGCGCCAAACAGTTTATCGCGCGAAATCAGGACAATGCGGTTTGTTTGGCCACGGTCGCAAAATCCGTAAACACCAGCACGTTTTATTTTTGCAAGTTGTTCAAGCGCGCCACTGGTTTGACGTTCACCGATTATCTCGCCCGGGTGCGCATCGAAAAAGCCAAGACGTTATTGCGTGATCCGAATCGCCGCGTCAGCGAAGTCGCCTACGAAGTGGGTTTCCAATCCCTCACGCATTTCAATCGCGTCTTCCGCAAGATCGCCGGCGAATCGCGCATCATGCACGGCGGCCGCTCAAGTTTATGCCGGAAACAATCCTCGAGGACCTGGCATGCTCGCAGGTTTCCATTCTTGCTGTGCAAAGTCAGCCGGGCGAGCTCAGCGCGCGCACCGAGATAACGGCGGTCGTGAATCATCATCGGATCCGGCACGCGCACATGGTGAACATCAATCGCCAGATCATGCTCGAAGGCATGCGAGCCGATTTTCGAAAAGTGGACGAGCTCAGCCAACGGTTGGTCGAGCGCGCCCGCCAAGTCGATCGCATTACCTGCAAGACACCAAGCGGTACGGAATTCGAAGCGGAACTTTCGCCAAAGCTGAAATGGCTTAAGACCAGCGGGATCATTACGCCTGACAAGTGGGGCAACCTGCCCGGCGGCGAAATTTTCACGACGCCGATCAACACCAACGGCACATTCGTGGTGGACGGCGTGGTGGGCGATTATTTGTGCGAGCGGTTCGGTGATCTCGAATCAAATCCGCTCACAATCGAAGTGGAAAATAATCGCATTCGCGCCCTGCGCTCCGAGAACAAGGATTTGCGCGATGAATTTCTCGCTTACACGAGCACAGACGAAAACAGCAATCGGGTCGGCGAATTTGCGATCGGCACAAATATCGCCTGCACGCATATCATTGGGCACATTTTGCAGGATGAAAAACTTCCCGGCGTTCACATTGCCTTTGGTCATCCTTACGCCGAACACACCGGCGCTAACTGGGCTTCAAAAACGTGTTACCGTGATCGACGAGATTCGTAAACAGCTGCATCGGACTCCGTTCGTGCCATTCGTGGTGCGGACGTCAGATGGTCACGAGTATTCTGTGCCTGCTGTGGACCACGCGTTTATCACGCCAAGAGGCAACCGAGTCATCGTTATTAATGATGAAGGAACCGTGAACATTCTGGGTCCGCTTCACATCAATGCCGTTATCCAGCAGCCCAACGGCGAATAAGCCGTCGCGGATCTCATCGAGTGGATCCGAAACTTCGCGCCGCTTTCAACGCCGAATTCACGCCGGACAATTACGGCTCGCTCGTGCGCTGCGTAAATGAAACCGAGAAGTGGCCGGCCGATTTCCGAATTTCGGAGACGCCGATTTTTCTGACGCGCGAATTCACGGATGAAGTGACGCGCGCCGCGAATGAGATTGTCGCTCTCACGCGCACGCCCGAATTCTCAAAGCACGCAGCCTCAGCGATTCCAAAAGAATTGGAAGTTCCGAATGAATCGGCGCACCCGAATTTTCACGTGGTCGATTTCGCAATTTGCGCTGAAGGCGGCCGACTCGTTCCGCGCTTGATTGAGTTGCAGGCGTTCCCGAGCCTGTTCGGTTTTCAATTGCTGCTTTTGGATTGCATCCGCAAAGCGTATCCGATCATCCCGCGAAATTGGACCTCCTCGTTCGGCGGAATCAAAGACGAGGCGTATCTCGATCTGTTGCGGCGCACGATCATCGCCGAGTCGGCTCCGGAAACCGTTATCTTGCTGGAGATCGAGCCGGAAAAGCAAAAAACGCGAATCGATTTCGCTGCCACGGAAACACTGCTTGGGATCCGCCCCGTTTGTGTGACGCAGATCAAGAAGCGCGGCCGCGAGTTATTTTACGAACGCGACGGGCGTGAAGTGCGGATCGAGCGAGTCTATAATCGCGTAATTTTCGACGAACTGATTCACCGGCCCGATCTGAATCTGTCTTTTCGGTTTCAGGATGATCTAGACATTACTTGGGTTGGTCATCCGAATTGGTATTTCCGGATCAGCAAGCATTCGCTGCCGTTTCTAAAGACTGAGCACACGTCGCCGGCTTTCCTCGCTGATGAATTTCCCGCCTTCGCCAACCAGCCTTCGCATGAAGCTACGGCGAGTCGAGAGGCTACGGCGGGCACGCCCGCCGACGACGAGATCGACAATTATGTTTTGAAGCCGCTTTATTCATTTGCTGGGCACGGTGTGGACATGGAACCGACGCGCCAGAAGATCACTCAACTGGAAAATCCCCATGAATGGATTTTGCAGAGGAAAGTCGATTACGCGTCGTTTGTGGCGACGGTCGATGGTCAGAAATCGAAGGCCGAAATCCGAATGATGTTTGTCTGGCCGGACGGAGACCCGCGTCCCACGCTGGTGAACAATCTCGTTCGCATGAGTCAGGGCAAAATGATGGGCGTCGATTTCAACATCGACAAGACATGGGTGGGCGCGAACATCGCTCTGCACGAAGGGTAGCGCACGCGCGTTGTAGCCACGGCCCTATGGGCCGTCTTTCTTGTGTGAAAGAGCGCCGGAAGCGGACCGGCCACAGGCCGGTGGCTACAACATTTTAATGTAGCGCTGAAAGCGCGCGCTCATTGTCGCGCACCGCCTCACGCCGGCTCGGTCGAAACAGTGGCTTCGCCGGCGCCTTGTTCGAATGCTTGCTCTACCGCGCGCCAGGGGAGCATGGCGCACTTGACTCGCTGCGGAAATTTTCGGACTCCTTGCATCACGCGAAGATCGCCTAATGTCTTTGGCGCCTCGGTCATTTCTTCCGTCACGAGATCATGAAATGCGCGGAGCATTTCCATCACTTCCGCCCGGCTTTTGCCCTTCAATTTCATCGTCATCAATGATGCCGAAGCCTGGCTGATCGCACAGCCGCGCCCGGTGAACTTTATGTCCTCCAAGCCTCCGCCCGGATCGAATTTTACCGCGAGATGAATTTCGTCGCCGCACGCCGGATTATCCCCGTGCACCCGCACCGCTGCGTCGGGCAGTTCGCCGAAATTCCGCGGCCGTCGCGAATGATCGAGGATCACTTCCTGATAGAGCTCTTCGATTTCCGGGATCATGAAAAGAAACGCACTGCGCGGTGGAGGATCTCAATCATTTGATCGATCTCTTCCATCGTGTTGTAAAAGTAGAAGCTCGCGCGAGTTGATCCGCGAACGTAGTGAGATCGTGCGGATGCGCTGCGTTCATTACAAATCCTACGAGCGCGCCGCGCTCTTCCTTTGGACCAAAGATGCGGGTTCCCGGCAATTCCGTGAGGCGCTCGGCTGCATAACGCGCAAGCTGCGAGTCGTGTTCGAAAATCGCCGGCCGCCCGATGTGCTCGATGTAATCAATCGCGGCTGCGAGTCCGATCGCGCCCGCGATGTTTGGCGTGCCAGCCTCGAACCGGTGAGGCGCTTTCTTGAACGCGCTTTTTTCGAGCGTGACGCTCACGATCATTTCGCCGCCGCCATACGGCGTGCGCCTTCGCGCAAAGCTCAGCCACGGGATTGATTGTGCCCAGAGAATTTGAGATATGGGTGAACGCAAACAGCTTCACCTCGGGCGTGAGCAGCGAGGAAACCTGTTCGAGTTCGAGAGTCCCATCATCACGAACTGGGACAAAACGGAGCCGCGCGCCGGTTCGCTCGGCCAACAACTGCCACGGTACAAGGTTGCTGTGGTGCTCCATCACCGTCAGGAGAATTATGTCGCCTTCCCGAATAAATTTTCCGCCCCATGCTTGCGCTACGAGATTAATGCTCTCAGTCGTTCCACGGGTGAACACGATCTCATCTGCCCTCGCCGCACGGATGTATTCTGCAACGCGGTGCCGCGCTTTTTCGTAAGCTTCGGTCGCGCGCGAGCTCAGCGTGTGTAGCCCGCGATGAACATTTGCGTTCTCATGCTCGTAAAAATTCCGAAGCGCCTCGATGACCACGCGCGGCTTTTGCGAAGTCGCGGCGCTATCAAAATAAATCAGAGGATGCCCATGTGCCTCTTCGCGCAGAATCGGGAAATCCTCGCGAAGAGCGTTCCAATCGATGACGCTCGTTGCGGCCTTGTGCACACCATAATCTGCTACACACGCCGCCGCGCGCCACTTTATTTAAGGAAGTGGGCCAGCTAAAAGTTAAGGACAAACGCCTACATTTGCCGAATCGGGATCACGGCGTAATGTACGTAAAAAATGGCGAAAACTACGTATCCCACAATCACGATCACAAAAGCGCAAAGCGGCTTGCCGAAGCTCTGCCGAAGCAAGAAGCCTGTTTTGATTACGACGCATCATTCCCCCGTGAGCGTATTGCTGCCGATTGAGGATTACGAGGCCCTGATGGAGACAATGGATCTTCTGGCCAACCCGAAAGCGATGCGCGTGCTTCGTGCGGCAAGGGCGGGCAAGCTCAAGTATCAAAAGCTCGACCTCGATGATGAAAATTTCGGCCTCTGAACAGGTGGCCGAGTGGCTGAGCCGTTTAGCTCCCGAACCCAAGCGCCGTGTGCGTGTTGCACTCAAAGGTTTGGAGACGTGGCGCGGGGACATCGCACCGCTCCACGGCGAGCTGGAAGGATTTTACCGGCTGCGAATCGGTGGTTATCGCATCGTTTTCCGAGTCATGCGGCGAAAAATAATTCGGCTGGAGTACGCCGACACGCGAGATGTGGTGTATGAGGTTTTTCGTCAGCTCCGCATGTTGAGCGAAATGAACGAGTAAGAGCGATCTGCGCTCGCCGGGCGCTCTATGAATCGGCGTCCGCCGCGGCGGACGCCTTACAAATGTTTTACCGGTTGTTTGGCGACGGTTTTTGCTGGGGCCTTACTCAGCTCAACTTGTGCGCTCACCTTTTGAATTTGCGATGCTTGCTCTTTCAGGCGGCTTGCGACGAGAGCATTGATTTCCTTCTGCTGCTCCGCGCCAAGGCTTTCATGCTGTAGTTGTAGTTGCCGAAACAGCTGCCTCAACTGGCGTCTCTTCTCGCTTTACGGTCTTGGCGGCGGGGTCGGGTGAGGCGGCGGAGTCGGGCGAGGCGGCGGGGTTGGCGTAGGTGTTGGTGTTGGAGTCAGCGTAGCTGTCGCTGTCGCCGTGGCCGTGGCTGTCGCGGTTGGTGTCGAGGTAGCTGTTGCCGTCGCGGTTGGTGACGGAGGAGGCTTAGTCGCTGTTGGTGTTGCCGTCGCCGTAGGTGTCGGGGTCGGCGTGAGGGTAGCGGTTGGAGTAGCTGTCGGTGTGGACGTGGGAGTTGCAGTTGCCGTAGCTGTCGCCGTTGCCGTCGGAGTTGGAGTGAACGTAGCTGTTGGCGTCGGAGTAAACGTCGCTGTGGCTGTGGGCTGTGGCCGTCGCCGTTGGTGTAGGAGTTGGCGTAAAGGTTGCCGTTGGGCTCGGACTCGGAGGTACAGTTGGTGTAGGCGTCGGTGTCTGAGTAGCTGTAGGCGTTGGCGTAGGTGTGAATGTGGCCGTAGCCGTGGCTGTCGCCGTTGGTGTGGGCGTCGGCGTGAACGTCGCCGTAGCTGTGGCTGTCGGTGTTGGTGTAGGCGTGGGAGTGGGGGCCGGCGTTGGTGTTGGTGTAGGCGTTGGAGTCGGTGCAGAATTGTAGAGTTCCGCACTCGCAAAAGCCACGGAATAATTTGGATAATCCAGACCCCCTGCAACAAGGACCTTCCCGTTGGGCAGCAAGGTCGCCGTGTGTGTGTGCCGTGCGGTGTTGAGGCTGAGGGTGCAAATCCAGCTCCCGCTTGCCGGGTCGTACAGTTCCGCGCTCCCGAGGTCACCGCCGGTGTTATTAAAGCCTGCTGCAACAATGACCTTGCCGTTAGCCAGCAAGGTCGCCGTGTGCGACTCGTGTGCGGTGTTGAGGCTACCGGTGGCAGTCCAGCTCCCGCTCGCAGGATCGTACAGTTCCGCGCTTGCAAGACCAAACTCGTTACCGTCATTTATTCCAGCTGCAACGAGGACCTTGCCGTTAGGCAGCAAGGTCGCCGTGTGTCCAGCGCGTGCGGTGTTGAGGCTGGCTGTGTACGTCCAGGTCCCGCTCGCCGGATCGTACAGTTCAGCGCTGGCGAAATAGTGATAATCAAAGCCATCAAAGTTATATCCTGCTGCAACAAGGACCTTGCCGTTAGGCAGCAAGGTCGCCGTGTGCTGACCGCGCCCGATATTTAGGCTACCCGTGGCCGTCCAGGTCCCGCTCCCCGGATCGTACAGTTCCGCGCTTCCGCTACTGCTGCCGCCCTGGATGAACCCTCCTGCAACCAGAACCTTGCCGTTGGGCAGCAAGGTCGCGGTGTGCGAAGCGCGCGGTGTTGAGGCTGCCCGTGACACTCCAGGTCGCCGGACAGTTGCTGTCAGGCAATGTCGCGACCGGCGTCGATCCCAAAAGAAGCGGGTCCGCGATCGCGTTTTGCTTGGTGATGGTTCGTTGCGCCAGCGCGAATGGGATCACGCAAACCGCTAACAGCAGAAGCAGATAAAATGCGCCTCGAAGAAGATGCGCTTTGATGTTGGGATAGTTTGTTTTCTCAATGTGATTTACAAGGCGTCTCGTAAATAGAGAGCGGTCTTCTCCCTACTTTCTTTGTTCTTCTACGAGATTTGCCGGGCGAAGTTCTCGAAAATCTTTCCGGAATCGGGAAAAATTCTGGCTCTGGTCGGACATTAGATACTTTCAGTTGTGCGAGCGAGCCGTTCGCTCACGGGTTACCCTGCGGAAAGAGGATCAGGTCGAGCTCGTGGGGAAACGCCTAAACAACTTGGCGCGGGCGTGATGCTGCCGCTCCCCCCCCGACGGTGTCAATGCTTATTTTTTAGGAAAACTGGAAGAATTATTCAGCCGCGGATTTGGTCGGATTTGCGGCCCATGCACGTGAATCCTGTAGCCGCTTCGCTGCGCGAAGCGTCGCGCGTCGCCCACAAGGCGACGGCTACAGCGAATAAGCCGGCTCGGCGATCCGTCCCTACCACTTATTTCAATTCCTCGTTCACTTCGGCGAAGGCGTTTACGGCGAATTCCAAGTCTTCGTGCGAATGCGCAGCGGACACCTGCGTGCGGACGCGCGCGGTTCCGTGCGGCACGACCGGATAGAAGAAACCAATCACGTACACGCCCTTCTCCAACATGCGCGCAGCGAACCTCTGCGACTTGGCTGCGTCGCCGATCATAATCGGAACGATCGGCAGTTCCGTCGATGCGCTGAGGAGTTCGAGCGCTTTCAGTGATGCCGCGACCACTGGTGGCGCGATGGTGTTGGAAAACAAGTACGGACGCGAGCGTTGCCGCAGAAGATCGACGATCTCTTTGCGAGCGCTCGTGAAACCGCCGCTCGCGCCACCGAGCGCTTTGCCAAGCGTGCCGGTAATGATGTCGATCCTGCCCATCACGCCGCGATACTCGTGTGTGCCGCGCCCGGTTTTGCCGAGGAAACCGGTTGCATGCGCGTCGTCGATCATGGTAAGCCCGTTGTATTTTTCAGCGAGATCGCAAATCCCGCCCAAATTCGCGATCGTTCCATCCATCGAGAAACAGCCATCAGTAGCGATCAATCGGAACCGCGCATCCTTCGCTGCACGGAGTTGCGCTTCGAGATCTGCCATGTCGTTGTGCTTGTACCGAAACCGTTGCGCTTTGCACAGCCGGATACCGTCGATGATGCTGGCGTGATTTAATTCGTCACTGATCACCGCGTCTTTTTCGGTGAGCAGCGTTTCGAAAAGCCCGCCGTTGGCGTCGAAACAGGATGGATAAAGGATTGTCTCTTCTGTTCCAAGGAATTTGGTGAGCGCGGCCTCCAGCTCTTTGTGAATGTCCTGTGTGCCGCAAATAAAACGCACGCTCGCCATTCCAAAACCGTGCGTCTCGAGCGCCTCTTTCGCAGCGGTGATCAACGCGGGATGATCGGCGAGCCCGAGGTAATTATTTGCGCACATGTTCAGCACGCGTTTGCCGCCCGCGATCGCGATATGCGCATCCTGCGGGCTGGTGATGATCCGCTCGGTCTTGAAAAGACCTTGCGACTTAATTTCCTCCAGCGTTTGAGAAAGCCGTTTTTCGAATTCCGCGATCATAAGTAAACCGGAGATTACGCAGAAAAGGTCAATCAGGAAACCATGAACCCAGGAATTTAAATTGGGAAAAGAGGAGATTAGGAAACCAAGACTTGTTTTGTGTAAAAAGCGCTTGCGCTGCTTGTGAATAACTGTTAATAACTTCGCCGGCGATCCACCTTGACCTACTCCCAGCGCCGTAATCTTGCGTTAGCCGTTCTCGCGGCATTTATCGCTATTGTTTTTCTCAGCGCCTGCGGCACTACCGAACGCGCCCTGCCGTCATACGAGCGTCCGCTCATGAAAACGGACTTTCAAAATGTGCGCACTACTGCCTACACGCATACGGAGGCGGACCATCGCGAATACACCAATCACAACGCGCTCGGCGGCGAACTCCACGCGGCGGGCCCGCCGATCCACCGAGCCGAAGTTCTAGCGCGCGCGACGCTGGCGTATGAAGTTCCCCGCGCTATTCCGGTGGATGAGACCGCTTCGTACTCGCCCCCGCTTCAACCGTTCTCAATGGAAGAAACGCGAACGGTCACGCGTACCACAAAAGGTCTGACGAGAACAACACACAGCGTCAGGCGCGCCGTCGCGGTTTCGCCTGGGCGCCGTAGCCGTGGCGAAGGCGGCCGACCGCCCCAGATCGGCAGCGCCGCGGCTGATTGGTCGCGCTGGCCGGCCGGTACGGTGTTTCGGCTCCTTTCCACGGGACAAAATTACCGCGTGGAAGATTACGGCTGGGCGCTTTCTGGACGCAACACGATTGACCTTTATATGGCGAACCAGCGCGAAATGAATTCCTGGGGCGCGCGTCAGGAAACCATCCAAGTCCTGAAATGGGGCGCTCCGCAGGAAAGCTTGCAGTTCCTGCGATCGCATCAGAACTACAAACACATTAAGCGAATGGTGCTCGAGCTCGAAGGCCGCCAAGAAGAAGCGGCGGCGCTGCGCTAGAAGCTATCTAGATCGCAGCCGCTCACTGGGTGCTGGGTAAATATGCCCATCTTTGCTCATGCGCTCTCACCTGCTTTTTCATAATGCATTTTCTTGTCGATCTTTGATATTGCGACGTGCGGCTTCCAGTTTCTCACTTTCGCCTTCTGCTCGGGTGTCAGGAATTCCGCGATTCTGGAATTTTTCCCCAGAAGCTCTAACCTGTTCAAAAGAAGTTCGCACTTTGTCGCGCCTATCTCGATGCGCCCCTCATCTATAATGTTAGCGGCACCAAGCAAAAGAGGCAGTCCCGAATGCATTCGGGACCGCCTCTTTGTGAACCTAACCTTGGCGGAGAAAATCTAGAATTTCTTGATCATCCTCACGTACACGAACCGCCCCAGGTTATCATAGAGGCTGCCCGGATAGCCGATGGAATTGCCAAGCTCAAATGCAAACGACTTTGGCGGATCTTCGCCGAAGATATCGTTCACACCCAC
>WNFY01004954.1_pt1 | contig 20944 bp, 22 predicted proteins | sample 5400091 | NCBI WGS metagenome assembly WNFY01 (sample SAMN13153364, study PRJNA577476) | soil metagenome | isolation source: 60 cm soil or saprolite under grassland replicate 1 | place: USA:California | collected 2016-06-15
GTCCTTGTTAATGGTGCCAGCGAAGACTTTGCTCTGCTCGACTTTCTCGATCGGTAACGACTCGCCGGTGATTGAAGATTGATCGACGAAGCTGCGGCCTTTGCTGACCACGCCATCGGCGGGAATGCGATCGCCCGGCCGGATGATAATGGTCTCGCCGGTGGCAACTTCGTTCGTCGCTAGCTCACGTTCCCGGCCGCCACGTCGCACCGTCACCTGACGCGGCAGAGTGTCGATCAAGCTCTGGATCGCGCGCCGCCCGCCGCCAACCGTGTATCCTTCGACCAGCTCGGCAAAGAGCACGAAAAACGCGATCACAAGCGCGGTTAAAAACTGTCCAATACAAAGCGCGGCGATGAGCGCGAGCGTCATCGACAGCTCCATTGTCATGCGCCGCTTGCGGAGGTTTTCCCATGCTTCTTCAAAAATGGGATAGCCGCCAATGAGCGTCGCGACGAATGCCAGCCAGTCGCGGTTCATGAAGTGTTTCCACCAACCAATGAGACTGGCGACAATCACTGCGGCCATCAGAACGAGACGCACGTATTCGGCCAAACCGGCTTTGTGCTCTTCGGCGTCCACCTGCTCATCATGGTGGTAAAAATGGGAATCATTCGTCCAGCGCATCGCAGGAAGATACCGCGATTATCGCAAGTTCAGCTTAAAAATCGCGCCGTAAAAGCCGCGCGATGCCCAGGCTGCGGCGCGCCGCCAGATTCTCTTTTGTGGTGGTGTAGAAGCAGCCGTGTCGGCTGTAATTTTACTTGGAATGCGGGCGATACGTCCGCCACTGCAGTTTCAGAACGTTGTTCGTAAACCGACGGTGACGCCGCGCCCGGGCAGCGGCAGCACTTCGTCTAGAAGCGAGAAGTGGTCGATTCAACTAGCGGCACGCAAAAAGAACGGATTAATCTTGGTCAACGGCTTGGTTTAATCGTCGGCGCAGCAGACTGAAAAGGGAAACAACGATCAACAGCGCGCCAAAAGTGCAAACGATTGCTGCGCCAGAAGGCAGGTCCCACCAAAACGAAAGATACAAACCCGCGATTCCGCCGATGAGCGAAATCGCCCAGCCGAGAAGCAACCGTGCCGGGATCGAGCGCGCGAGATTGATCCCACAAACCACCGGCACGATTAAATAGCTGAAGACAAGCAGCACGCCGGCGATGCGGACGAAGCTCGTCACCACCAAACCAAACGCGGCGTAGAAAAGAAAATCCCACCAGCGCACGCGAAGGCCTTTTTCATAAGCGCCGTCGCGGTTAAACGAGACGAGAAGGAAGTTTCTACGCAGAATGAAATGTAATATTCCCACGGCGGCGAACAGCCCGAAACATTTCCAGACCTCGAGCGGCGTAACGAGCAGAATGTTCCCTACGAGCATTTGTTTGATCTGCTCATCGCCTTCCGCCGCGCGGCTGAGGAGCAAGACCGCCGCGGCCGCCGCGACCACGTAGGCGATTCCAATGACCGCTTCTTGGGGAATCTGACTGGTCCGTTTTCCGGTTATGGAAAAAAGTGCCGCGCCCACAAAGGTGAGACCAAGCGCGATCGCGAACGTCCACCAACTTTGGAGGTCAAGATGAAACAATACGGCGACGCAGATGCCGAGAGAAGCCATTTGTGCCATAGCGATGTCGATGAAAATAATTCCGCGCTGTACGACATGCAGGCCGAGATAAACCAGTAGCCACGGCAAAAGCACGCAGGCCACGATCGGCCAAAACATTACGTCCCACATGATTATTTCATCGCCGCGGCGATTCGTGAGACAAGCACATCGATCAACTTTACGTAAGTGTCGGTGTTTGGGAGTGCGCCGGGAAATTGCGCCACGTCTACGACCTTCGCTCCGGTCGAGGCTGCCACTTTTTCGGCGATTTTGCGGTTGTGATACGGCTCGACCAGAATCGCTTTGACGTGCCCCGCTTTCATTTTTTCGATGACCTCCGCGAGATGGGAAGGCGACGGCGGGATGCCCGGCTTCGGCTCGAGGAAGATGTCGATGTTAAAACCGAACCGGTGCGCGAAGTAAACCCACGATTCGTGATACGCGGCGACTTGCTGGCCTTTGAACGGTAGCAGCGTTGCGCCCCATTCTTGAAGCTCGGCGTTAATTGTCTCCTCAAATTTTTTGTAGTTCGCCTGATAAAACGCTGCATTAGGCGGATCGATCTCACCAAACGCCTGCGCGATGTGTTGCGCCACGGCTTTAGCGATGATCGGGTCGATCATGAAATGCGGATTGCCCATCGCGTGAACGTCGCCCGCGGCGCGGGTGAGGGTCGTCGGGACGCCCATTAATCGGACCCCCTGTGAAGCTTGCACACGGCCAGGTTTGCCAACTTCGATCTTCGGATTGCGCGCATTTTGCAAAAGCGGCGGGAGCCAGCCGATCTCCAGCTCCGCGCCACCGTCAATCAAGACATCGGCCGTGCGCAGTTGCACAACAAAGCTGGGACGCGCATCCACGAAATGGGAATCCTCGGTTGGTTTCGCCAAAACGGTGACCTGCACCTTGTCGCCACCGATCTCGCGAGCGATCGACCCAAAGTCGGGCAATGTCGCGACGACGTTGAGTTTGGCCTCCGCCGAGAAAGCACACGCGAGGGTCGCGGACAGAATTAAGAGGATTTGTTTCATGAGTTTAAAATTTGTGGGCGCCATGGGAGCCGAGGATGAATTCGAACTGAAGAAAGAGCGAATCGACTTCGCGATCCGAGAGGAAGAAATTTTCCTCGAGGAAATCGTGGTTGTACTGGAGACGGACCTTTGAGAACTCAGTCGGATACCAGGTCAGGTTGCCCGAAATCCGCGCGCGCGATTGTCGCTCGTCATCGTCGGTGAATTCGGAATCGGTCATGTGCAGATAATCGCCGCGAATACCTGCGACCCAGCCTTTCTTGAATCCCCACAGCACCTGCGAATAGATGCCCCAGTCGTGAAACGTCTCCGCGACGGGGAACGACTGATCCACACCGCGACCCGCTTCGAAGCGGCGATACATCGCTTCGGTCTGCCATTTCACAAACGGAAAACCGCCCTCCGCGTGCGAGCTCTTCCATTTATAGAAAAGATCGCCGCCGTAAATCTGGGTGCGTGAATTTGCGCCGGTTTCGTTCGATCCGAAGGCGCCCGAAACACCAGCCAACACCACCTGCGTCGGGCTAAGATCGACAGAATTTTCCCAGCGCGGTATCCAAACGAAATCCTGCAAACCGCGCGCTTCCCGATCGGTGGTCATGCGACCGAAGAAAATGCCGTCATCGCCGGGATTGCGGAATGAAAACCCAGTGCCACCTTGACCATTCTGCCCGGCGAAGATCAGCTGCGAGTACCAAGGCAGCGGCAGCGTCCAGGAAATTTGCGCACCGACGCCGCGCAAACCGTCGGGGCCGAGAATCCGGCCGCTGACAAGCGGCGCATCCGCAAAATCCCAAGCATGCGGATGAACCGGATTGAGCCGGCCGAACGCCGCAAAGAATTGCCCGCCTTTCAGTTGCAGATTGAACGGCAGGCTTGTCGTTTGCATGAATGCTTCTTCCACTTCGACCTCGGTTTCATTGTCGTTGTCCAATTTGAAAACAATATTGGCGAACCCTTCGAAGTACGGATCAACCGCTCCGTCGAGCGCGAGCTCGATGTTGCGGGCGTTGAATCCGCGTTGCTGCGGATCATGATCACCTACTTCAATGTGATCAAGATCGGTCGCGCTGGAATAAGCGAGCGCGAACAAGCCGTCGAAGGAAATATTCATGTAATTTCTGCTGCCACCGATCGTGATCGGCTGCGTTAACGATGCGCCAGCACCCGTGCTTGAGATCGTTTCCGGTGTCGATGTTACGACAGAGGTGTCGGTGGTCGGAAAACTTCCCGGCGCTGGGGTGCCGCTTATAGCAGGCGCAGTTGTCGATGAAACGACAGAAGTGTCTTCAGTTGGAAAACGCGGCGGGGCACTTGCGCCGGGGGCGGGCGAATTTTCAGCGCCGGCAATGGGAGAAGGCTCCGGATTTTGTGGAAGCCCCGACTCACCGGTGAGGTTTGCCTTTTCCAACGCGGCCTGCTGATCTTTCACCTGCTGTTGCAACGTTTTCACCGTCTCCGTGAGTGATTGCACTTGCTGGCGCAGCGCTTCGACATCGGCCGCTGTCGCCGGCATTGCATTTGAAACTGTCGGCGCTGGCGATGAAGTGAGAACGGGCGTCGCTTCCTGCGCGGAAACGGCCGCTACCGGAAAAATCGCCAGCGTTACCAAAATAAGTTTTTTCATCCAAACTCCTGATCCAAAAACTCGGACGTCAACGCCCGAACAATTCAAACCTTGCTGCGTTCTGCGAACGTTGATTCAGCGGCGTAAGAAACGCGCTTAGCGTCGCTGTCCGCCTTAGGCGGAAAGAATCAACGCTTCAGGAGTAGACAGGCGGCGCGTGCTCGAAAATGCGCGCGCCAAGAAATGGCGCTGCAACCCAGATCGAATTGAGAGCCGGAATCGTCGAAAATTGTACGGCAGTCGCCGGCGCAATCATCAGCGGCGCAGCAGCGGTGTGATGACAACTGCCGGAAGCGATTAGCGTAACCGCGCATTCATGAAGCGATGCGGCCGTGGGATGAACTCGTTCATGTAAATTCGGCGCCACTGACATGCCCAGCGTTAACACGATCGCCGCGGCAGGAAGCAGGACAGTGGAGCCGCCAAACCAGCCCGATCGAATACGAAGCGCGCGGCACGGCATCGAGCGCGACTTTGCTTTCGAGCGATTTGTTTCGCAAGGACTTTCTATGGAACGCCGCTGTTGGCGCTGCCCGTGCAGCATTGCCTCCGGACGACTGGGTTCCCCCTACACCGACTCAGATTAGTTCGAACTCTTTAAAACTCGTAAGCGATCGTCCCGTAAAATCCCCGGCGCTGACCGAACTGCGGCGCCCCAACACCGATGCCGCTGCCGTCACGCAATTCGTAGATCGTGTCGAGAATGTTGACAACATCGAAACGAATTTTGACGGCAGTCTTCTCCGTGATCTTGATCTGGCGCTGCAAGCTGACGTTGAATGTCTCGTAGGGGTGGTTCTTTTGGGTGTTTGCGAACCCCCGGCGTAACCCATTGCCATAGAGTCCATCGATTCCCGCCTGCCAGTCGTTCCACGTGTAGGAGATACCGGCGGAACCGGTGAAGCGCTGGTCGTGATCGAGAAAGACCCAGTTCTTTTTGATGTAGGCGAATTCATCCGGGTCGAAAAGAAATTGCGCAGAGCTGACGTTTGTGCCGCGCGCCCATTCGTAGCCCACATTCAAATACGAGGAGAGGCCACCCTTGTTATAGTTTGCCGTGAATTCGCCTCCGTAAATCTCGCCGCGCTTGTAATTGAACGACGAAAGAATAAGCGCCTGTCCGAATTGCCCTTCGTCCAAGACCGAGTGTGAACTCTTATAGAAGCCATCGATGCCCACATTGAAACCTTCGGCAATTTTCTGCGTTGCGCCTACATCGAAATAATGAGCGCGCTCCGACGTCACGACAGAGTCCTTGGTGATAGCGGATTCGTTCGTCGTGCCGGCGAACTTCGAGATCGTGCTTTGATTGACATTCTCCAGCGGGGGTGGTGTGAAATAGCGTGCATAACCGGCATGAAGCGTGGTCGAGGCGAACGGCTGGTAAACGATATTGATGCGCGGACTGAGCTGGTTCTCGTGCGAGAACGCGTCCACGATGTCGAATCGGCCGCCAAAATTGATTGTAAGTTGTTCGAAAGGTTTCCATTCATCCTGCAAATACAATCCGTAGAGATAGCCGTACTTGCCGCTGTTATCGACGATGCGCAGGGGAACGTCGCTCGTCTGGTTGCCATTGGCATCGACCGGGAAAACCAGTGTCGCCGTTCCGACGGTGGCATGCTGCTCGGTTACAAGGAATCCGCCGCGGAGCGTGTGCTGATCGTTGAGTTTGTAGCTCGCGTCCAACTCGATGCCATTCGAGAAAATGTCGCGATCAACGCGTGAGGCGACGCCGTTGAAAATAAGATCGCCTACATTATCGGGCCGAAACAGGACCGAGCTATAGCGGGTGAACACCGACGCCTGCATATTGAAATCGTCGATCTTCTTTTGATAGGTGAGAATGGCGTATGCATTTTGCTCGACCTGGGTCTCATTGAGCTTGGCGGAATTGAATGTCGATCTGCCCATGTCGGTGAACTCTGGCGTTTGTCCGGGATTGTTCGGAATTTGGAAATCGCTGTGGTTGCCGCTGGTGAGCAACACCAATCGGCTGGTGTCGTCGAGAATGTAGGAAGAATATCCAAACATTTTGTATTGATCGGTGTCGTCGTGGATCGGGTTGGCGGTGCGCGTCGGATTGTCGATCCCGATGCCGTCATGCAGGTAATTCGCGGTAAAGTAATAATTCAGCTTCCCTGTCACACCGCCGTACTCAAAACTCGGCATGATCGTGTCGAAGCTTCCACCGTAGGACCGATGCTTCGCCCTGTTGGAAAACGGCGCCGTTCTTCGTGTGGATGTCGATAACGCCGGTCGTGCGAAATCCGAACTGTGCTGGCAGCGCGCCAGTAATGAGTGAAACGCTGTCCGCGAAGCGGGTCTCCAGTTCCAGGCCGAAACCAGGAATACTTTCCGGCAGGAGCACGTCGTTGATGCGGTATTGCAAATTCGCGTGTTCGCCGCGGACATGAAGCTGCGCGAACGAATCCTGCGCCACGCCGGGGAAACGCAACATCGTTTGGTTAAACGGCGCGTCTTCCCCCTGCGATTGGGAATCGAGACGGTCAGGTCCGACCGTGTAGCGCGTCGCACCGAGGCTCGGCACAATTGCTTCGCGCGTGATGTCCATCTCCTGACTTTGGACGACCACGCGCTCGGCTTCTGCTGTGCCCGCGGGCGAAGGGCTTGGACTGGCCGATGCCGGAGCGGCGTCTTGACCCAAAGCAATGTTGCGCATAAGCGACACTGCGACTGATGCGATCAGAAATTTTTTCATTGAGATGTTCTTCAAATAAGTTTTTCAAAGTTGTGATTGGTTGCGGCGTTCACGATTTGTGTGAAGCCAGGTGAAAAGCGGCGGCTCTTGCACAAAGCCGTGCCGACTCAGGCGAAGTAATTGACTTCTAACGCTCCGCGAGAACGCGGCTCAGCTGCGTGCCTAAGCGCGCGCAGGCGGCGCATGCTCGAAAATGCATGCGCCAAGAAACGGCGATTCGACCCACTGCTGAGTCAACGCCGGAATTTTGGAAAAGTGAATCGAAGGAGCCGGTGCACTGACCATCGGCGGATGAGCAGCATGATTGTAGCTGCCCGACGCAATCATCGTCGCTGCGCAGTTGTGCTCGACACGACCCGCGTCAGGGTGGACGCGCTGGTGCAATTGCGGGGAAGCACTCAGCGCGAGCGCCCAGAGAAATCCCGCGGATAGGCAAATCGCAATAAACGCGCGTCCGCGATTGATTGGACGTGCGAAGGTGCTCATTGCGCTGCGAGCTTCTCTCCGGCGCGCACCTTCCGCAAGAGATTTCTGCAAGATCATCTCATCAATACCAAATCGCAGTTGCCTGCCACTACAGCCGCCGGCCTGTGGCCGGTTTGAAACGAAGGCCATGAAAAGCGAACGGCCCGCAGGGCCGTGGCTACAAACCCGCGATCAAACTTTATGAGACGAGCCCTGGATGTAGCGGATGAAGCGGTAGATCGACTTTCTCTGCCATGTCGAACAAACTCGAACCGCCCGGAAAATGGATTGCCCCTAGTTTGGCAAGCGCCTATTCTGGCCTCCCTCGCCTGCTGAACGCCGATGAATTTTCTGCATTGCCCGCCGATGTTAGAAATAACCAAGAAAATGCAGTCCATACGTGAAATAGGCTGCGAAATTCAGTCTAATCCTTAGTTAGCCGCGGAGCGGTAAGAGCAAATGACTATCAATTCAACAATCCTATGAAAAAACACATCCTCGTTCTCGGAGCCGGCTTCGGTGGGCTCGAACTCAGCACCACGCTCTCGGAGGCGTTCGGCGATGGCGTCGATGTGACGCTGATCGACAAAGGCGACGCCTTTACCTTCGGCTACTCGAAGCTCGACGTGATGTTCGGGCGCACGACGCTCGACGCGGTGCGACTGCCGTATAAGAATTTCGTGAAGCCCGGCGTGCGTCTGCTCCAAGAAACGATCTCGTTGGTCGATCCCGTCGCCAAGCGCGTGACGACCGATCGCGGAACCCACGAGGCGGATTTTCTGGTCGTCGCGCTCGGCGCGGACTACGATTTCGATGCGACGCCGGGTCTGGCGGACGCCACCGAGTTCTACACCGTGGCGGGCGCGGCGAGGCTAGGTAAGATTCTTCCCACGTTCACCAAGGGCCACGTTCTCATCGGCGTCTGCGGGGCACCGTTCAAATGCCCGCCGGCACCCAGCGAAGCGGCGCTGATGATGCACGATTACCTCACTACCCGAGGCCTCCGGGGCGCCTGCGAGATCACGCTCATCCTCCCGCTCGAAACCCCGGTGCCTCCGTCACCCGAAACCTCGCGGGCGTTGCTGGCCGCGTTCGCGGAGCGGAACATCACCTTCGTCGCCGACCGCGAAGTCAGGTCGATCGACACCCAGCGCCGAGTCGCCACCATCGACGACGGCCGCGAGTTTCCCTACGACCTCTTCCTTGGCGTGCCAGCACACCGCGCCCCGAAAATCCTCGAGGCCAGCGGCATGACCGAGGACGGGTATGTGCCGGTCAAGCCCAAGACGCTCGAGACGCGCTTCCCAGACGTTTACGCCGTCGGCGATTGCGCGCGACAGGGCACGGCGAAAGCCGGCTACTTCGCCGAGGGCGCCGCGCGCGCCGTCGCCACCGCACTGATCGCGCGCCTGCAGAACAAAGAAGCCCCGGTGACCCACGCGGGAACGGGCTCGTGCTACATCGAGTTTGGCGCAGGGCTGGTCGGTCGCGTTGACGTTGACTTCTTCTCCAATCCCGATCATCCGACGGGCACCTATCACGAGCCGTCAGTCGCCATGCGCGCCGACAAGGAGCACTTTGGTTCGAGCCGCCGCTTTTCAAAGTGCTGGGTGGCTGATCTTGTTCTCGTTGGGCGTCAAACATGTGCCGCTTGGGACCTATTATTAATCAGGAGAACGAAAATGGAACCCACATCGAGTGCAATCGGGCTCATAGTGATCGTGGCACTCTACATCACTATCGGGGTCATGTCGGCCGCTGGATCGGTGTACATAGCGAAGTCAATTTTTAGCGCAAAGGCAGAGCAGATATTTTTCGGATTGTTTCTTATCCCAATCGCCGGCTTTTATTTGGCCTTCACGGCTTACTTTGGAGATAAGGATGCGTGGCAGTTAGAAGCGACGGCAGTGGCAGTGTTTACTGTTTTCGGCCTGGTGGGAGTGCGAGTTCCATTTGCTCTGATAGTCGGATACGTGCTACATGGCCTATGGGACGCAGTCCACGAGTTCAACGCTCATGCTGGCGGCTCTCTATTGGGCCCTCGGCAGACCACATTCGTGCCACTAGCCTACGGCTTCTTCTGCGCCACATATGACTTTCTCATGGCGATATATTTCTACACTCGCCGCAATCCCTGGCGCGCAGCGTGGAGCGCGAGAGCGGCAGTGACGCCGTCACGTAAAAATCGAGAGTAGGGTCGAAATGCGCAGGCCGGGCGCGATGACGAGCTTGAATTTATGAAACACATTGTCGATTTTGCCCCGACTGAGGCGGGGCTCGCTTCCGCCAGTTGTCCGCTGACGAAACGCAATGAACGCCGCATTACTTAAAGGACTGGCTGCATTGGTGCCGGCGTGCATGCTGTTTTCTGGTTCGGTAGTCTTGTTCTTTAGAGGAAAGTCGGTGTGCTCTCTTCTACAGCTACTCGGCGCAGGATGTCTGGTGGTAGTCGTCCTTGCTCATGTCTGCGAAGCACTTCATCTGTTTCCCTGGATGCATTGGGGGCTCGAGCAGGGCGTTGGTCATTATCTCGATTTGTGGAGTGCTGTTCTTGGTCTCACATTATTTCCCGTCGGATATCTGTTTCATGCGCTTAGAAAGCGACAGGCCTATTATCATGCTTAAAATTACGTCTTCATCCCTATTCCAAGCAGGACAAATGACCCAATCGCAGGCAGGCGAGAAAATGCAGTCTAACCCTTAGTTAGGCGGCAATCGGACCCTGCCGAGCGTTTATCATTGCATCACAACACCACCAATCGAAAGGAAACGAAATCATGTCAACAAACACCATCCGGCTTCACCGCGTGCTCCGTGCGACGCCGGAGAGAATCTATCGGGCGTTCCTGGATGCCGACGCGATGGCCAAATGGCTTCCGCCAAACGGATTCACCGGCAAGGTTCACCACTTGGATGCCAAGGTCGGCGGCACCCACAAAATGTCGTTCACGAATTTCACCACAGGGCATACTCACTCCTTCGGCGGAAAGTATCTCGAACTGGTGCCGAACGAACGCATCCGTTACACAGACCAATTCGACGACCCAAACCTGCCAGGGGAACTTCAGGTGACGGTAACCTTGAAGGAGGTATCCGTCGGAACTGAATTGAACATCGTGCAAGAAGGGGTGCCCGATGTCATTCCTCCCGAGGCTTGCTATCTCGGCTGGCAGGAATCGCTCACTCTGCTAGCGAAACTCGTCGAGGCCGAGATTCCAGATTAGCATAGCCGTGCAAATTGGCTATCTCGCAGACCACCTAGAGTTCATTCCGATCCTTGCACAGTGGCATCACCGCGAGTGGGCGTATCTGCGGCCGGGCGATTCACTCGAGGCACGCACCGCCAGACTTCGAGGATCTTGTGGCCACCGAGAAATACCGACAGTCATTGTCTCGTTCACCGGTGGCACACTTCTCGGCTCGGCTATGCTGCTCGCACATGACATGGACACGCGCATGGAATTGTCGCCATGGTTGGCCGGCGTTTTCGTCGCTCCCGACCATCGGCGGCACGGCATCGGTGCCGCGCTGGTCCGGCGGGCTGTTGAGGATGCGACAGCGCTTGGCGTGCGGCGGCTTTACCTCTACACTCCGAGCACAGAGCTGTTTTACTCACGCCTCGGCTGGTCGCTTGTCGAGCGAACGCGCTACCGAGGGACGGATGTCGTTGTGATGTCTTATAAATGTGCAGCCTAACAAAGCCGCTACAGCCATTGCCGGAGCGCGTAAATAATTAATCTGCGCCGGGAAATTGATTGTCCTGATCTGGAAAAAGCCTATTCTGGCCTGCTTATCGACTGCTGAACGCCGATGAATTTTCTGCATGGCCCGCCGATGTTAGGAGCGAACAACAAAATGCAGCCTATATGTCAAATAGGGCTGCGAAATTCAGCCTAATCTCTAGTTAGGCCTCTATGCGCCGTCACTCGATGAATACGATTGAATTTGTAGTAGACGCCGGTGCTGTCACCGCGCTCGTGAGCATGGGATATGGCATGGGCCGATGGCACGCCCGCCGACAACGCAAATATTCAATGCTGCTAAGCGGAGTAAGAGCCGCGAAGGACGTCTTGGGGCAAGTCCAACTCGTCGGAGTCCGAGCATCACCCGAGGTTCTCGAGCGCGGCGACAAACTTTCTCTTGAATACACGATTCAAAGCAAGTGGGACATTCCGGAGGGCATTTGGCTCGGTGCTAACTTGCGAGACGAGCAAGACCACATGATCTCTGACCACAACGAGGACAAGTCGGTCGTTCTTAGGCAGGGGAAGCGCACTTATAGCCGCGTTCTCAGCATCCCGATGAGCACGCAACCAGGGCTTTATAAGCTCTTAACCGAGGTATGGTTCGGTGCAACCGCAGAGAGTGCCGCATCGATTGCCTTGCAGCAACGCCATCCTACTACAACAATCAAAATCAAATGAACGAGTTGAGGTCTAACCAGACGACGTAGCCAATGCAAACTGCAAGCCGAAGTCGATGCCTGGAAATGAAAGGCAAGCCAGCCTTCATCATCCGCCAGGGCAGCGCGCAAGTGATCGTTTACAAATTTGCGAAACGAAATCAGTTTTGTCTTTGCTATCGCAAGCACGCTGGCGCAGCGCGCTCGCGTGAAACGCGGACTGGCGAAAAGGCCGCGCGAGCGCGCGCCCTTGAAATTGCAATCGCGCTCGCCAACGGTCGCGCAGAAGTGATCGAACTCACCGCTGCGGATCGTGACGGATATCTTTACGCGAAATCTCTTCTGCCCGCCGGCGTGCCACTCCACGTGGCCATCGAGGAATGGGTAGCAGCACGTGGCCTGCTCGGACCAACGGCCGGACTTCTCGAAGTCGTGCGCGATTGGAAACGTCGCCATTTAGGCGAGCATTGCGAATATTTTCAATATAGTTCAGTCCCGGCTCCAAAAATCAAAGCGAACAATCGAGGCGAGGGCCTGCTGAGCACGCCAGGGATATATTTCGTTTGGGAGGGCCTGAGATGCGTTTATGTTGGACAATCAACGAATCTCTCGCGTCGTTGCATCTTGGGGAAACATCCAGCGCTGAAGCCCGGCGACGCGCTCTCCTGGATCGAGGAACCGCTCGTTCGACTCAAAGTCGCTGAAGCGTTCTATATCGGCACGCTCAGACCAGAGCGCAATTTCCGTGCGGCGCCGCTGGGCCTCATCATCCTATGAGACCGCGACTCCCGCTCGGCGTCCCGAAAATTCTCAAGTTCGGCAGCGTTTCGTTCGAAGTTTTTTCGGCGAAGGATGGCCGCATCGGTTTCCGCTACAAACTCGGCAGCGATTGGACGCGACGCTATCGAAACAATCTCGCAGACCTCTGCGCCGGCGCCCTGGGACACAGAGTTAGAGGAGCACGCTAAACACGGCGCAGAGCAGAATCGGAAACGCGCATGGGATGAGACTAAGGCGGCTAAGATCGGCGAGTGGAAGCAGCAGTATGACGCTTACTTGCTCACCGACGCGTGGGGACAGTGCTGATGAGTCTACAAGCGAGCACACAATGGTGTGAAATACGCGATTTACATTTCCAGGAACAACGAAGTAATCGGACCTTTCACGAAGAAGGAATTGCGGGAGGCTGTCCATTCCGGAACTGTTTCGTGCGATGATTGGAGCTGGCACAAAGACCTGCCCGAATGGAAGCCCGTCCATGCCGTTATCCCGATCATACATGTCTCGCGTTTCGGGAAAGAAATTGCCGAATTCGACGATGAACGCGATATCCTAAACGGACTTCGCGATGGAACACTGCTGATGAATGATTATTATTGGTGCGAGGGAATGTCCGAATGGAAACAGCTGTCAACGTTGGAGATCTCCACGGGCGCGCTGGCCACGACAGCCCAAAAAGATGCACTCAGAGCGGCAGGTCTGCCTTTCGACAAACTTACAACCAAGGCGCAGGTAAGTGCTTTATTCTCGACACACAGTGATGCACCCGCATCCGCCAAACAACTGGCGCTACTACGTTACCTTGGCGTTCCATTTACCGAGCCGCTGGCGATGCAAGCCGCCTCCGAGCTGATCGACGCGGCGATGGACGATCCGAGGTATCAGGAACGTCTATCTCACTGGAACACCGAGAAGCTCGCACTGTATCCTGATCTTTACGCCTCTGAGGTTGCTTCCGCCAAGGCTTCACGATGGAGCGAGCTATACTATTGGGCTACCGACCAGACCGCACGTGACTTCCTAAACCGGATCACCCAAGAAGAGGCAAGGCAGGTCGTCGCTCATCTGGATTCCAATTTTCCGGACTGGGACCGAGACCCTGTCGAACGCTTCTACGACTATTTTATTCCTGCTCTTCAGCGTCTCTACCCCAAGCGTGTCAAGCGAGGCTATTCATTCGATTTCCCGGGAGCCAAGCCCGCCGCGGGGCGAGTTGCCAAGCCGACTACCAAGCCTCGGGCAACGGGTTGCCTCTCAATGGTTCTTTTAGGTATTCTATCTATTGTGACCGTTTACCATTTGCTCCACCAGTGAGGCCTAACTATGCAACGCAGCTAACGGCTACCCGGCAAGAAAACAGGAAGATGGTAGATCGACGATTCGACCGTGTGTTGACGCTCGGTTCTGGTAGCGGTCGCTGATTGCACTCTAATTAGATTCCAGCGCGGTCAGTGAAAATGGAAAATCCTTTCGATCCACTTGCAATCACACCCGATGAAGCCAGCGAATTCTATCGTGTTTTGGGTCGCGCTTTGTGGGCGCTCGGTGCTTTCGAGAGCTACCTCGTCTATTACATTGTTGTCGTGCTAAAGTCATCCTTCGACACGATGGAGGCTGCCGAGAAGGAGCTTGATCGAGGGTTTAGCTCCACGCTCGGTAATCTTCTACGAGAGTTTCGCAAGTATCGCGAGCTTTTGCCGGATCTAGACCGCCGATTTGACGCCTTCAAGATAGAGAGAGACTGGCTCTGCCACCGAATTTACCGCCAGAATCATACCGATTTACTCAACCGACCTAGATTCGAGTCACTGATCCGGCGACTCCATGCGTTCAAGGCAGAGGCGACTGCCCTCTCCGATATTCTTGACCGCAGCTTCGACCAGTGGCGTGCTGCGCAAGGCATCACTCAAGAGGAGCTTGATGCGGAGATCAAACGAACTCTCGATTCATGGAAAGGAGCCTGACCATGCGATGCCATATCGATGATTAATTTGGAATATCGGTTTCATGCTAACGCAAGCTTCTCGAAAAACGGCTGGCGATCCGGGTATAGCATCTGACTAATCGTTGTGTGCATTTGAAGGATCCGGTTGCTTAACACTCAGGGCGTTTCAACGCCGCTGAGGATTCCACCGAGATGTCCAGTGAGCGTGATCATCATCAGCGCGAGCAACGTCACTGCGAAGTAAGCGACACGCGGCGGGATGCCTTTCGTGCGGAGGCGCGAGCGCATCCAGCAGAGAAAGAAGATTAGCGACGCCGAAGTCAGCGCGCAGATCATATGCAGGAGTAGATTGCCTTTCAGCGTCGCTCCTTCGAGCTGCCATTGCCACGCTCCCAGGCCGGTGGCGATCGCCAGGGGGAGGGTCAGCGCGGCGCCGAGGAGATTGTAATAGGCGACTGATGCGAAAACCGGTTGCTTGCGCCAGACCGCCAGGACTTCGAAGACGGCGCTCGCTATAAAGAGCGCAATCGGAAAATGAATGATGACCGGATGCTGGGCGTGTCCCGCGAGGAGCGTGGCCTTTAGATCGAACGGATTCGGGGAAGCCACGAGAAATAGTTTCATAATGTTCAGGGACCGCTGCTGCAGCGGCCCCCATAAGTGGGCATCAATCGAGCCTCGCTATTTCTCGACCACGATCGTACCCGTCATCTTCGGGTGAACCGAGCAAAAATAGGTATAAGTGCCGGGAGCGCCCACTGTAATTGTGAACTCTTGATCCGTGTCGAGTGCGGTCGATTTCTTAAACTGCTTCTCTACGCTTACGATGGTGTGAGGTTCTTCGTCCCGATTGATCCAGGTGATCTTCTCCCCAGACTTCACGGTTAAGGTCTGGGGATTGAAGGCGAAATCTTTGATTTCGATTTTGTTTTGACCGGCACCACTGCTGCCCGTGTCCTTCATCTCGCCGGCTACCGCCATGACAGAGAAACCAGTGATACCACACAAGAGCGGCGCGATCTTAATTTTAGTAATGAACGTCTTCATAGGATTTGAATGTTTATAGTTTGAATGGATCTAGATAAGGGTTGAGTCGACGACCGCGAGTGCCGTTTTGCCTTGCTTATACTGAACGCTCGTTAGGCCAAGCATGCTCCGCAGCTTTTCAGCCGGTACATTCATAGGACCGGGCGACGCCGCGCTTCCAGGAGCTGGCTGAGGGAAGGCAGTAGACATCGCCGTATGGAAAGTCACGTTACCTTCGACTTTCTGAAGCACCTGATGGATGTGACCGTTGAGCACAGTCACCGAACCGAAGCGTTTCAGATATCCTAGAGCGCGTTCGCTGTCGCTTGTTCCCCAGCCCCATTGCGGATAAACCGCCCAGAGCGGGATATGCGCGAAGACTACAATCGGCGTGCTCGCTCCGAGATCTTTCACGTCGGCTTCAAGCCACTCAAGCTGCTCGTCTCCGAGCTGTCCCAGACCGCCGGCCTGGAGATCCAAGACGTTGACCAGTCCAATAAAATGGACGCCGTTTTTGTTGAAGCTGTACCAGCCAGAGCCTTTGCCTTCGACGCTCTTCAAATAACGTTCACGGTAAAGCTTTCCGCCATCGTTAAGCACATCGTGCTCCCCGGGAACATAGAAAACGTCCTTGGTTCGGCAGCTCTTGAGCACTTCATCGAAGGTGTCGAACTCTTCGGGCTTGGACAGCTGGGTAATGTCTCCCGTGTGAATGAGGAAAGAGGGTGGGGTATGCATCGCGTTGATGCGATCGAGAGCAATTCTGAAGGTCGCCGTGACATCTTTATTTGCTTCCTTACTGAAGCCGATATGACTATCGCTGATCTGTAGAAAGCTAAGGTCGGTAGCTGGTAAGGGCTCTCCGGCCTTTGCGATCTGGGCCAAAGTTTTTGACGCGAGGACGCCGCCGCTGACCGTCCAAAGCAGGCCCGTCCCGGCCCATGCCATGCAGTGGAGAAAGCCGCGGCGATCGATTCCGTCGTGTTCGTGGTCGTGAGAAATGTAATCCGACATGATATTTGTTTTCTAAGGTTTAGGTTTGGTTGGTAAATTGTCTTTTCACCTGTGCTTACTGATTTCGAACGCCTTTATTCCCGAAATTCTTCGCATCAGAACCCGAGCCGCGGTAATTTCCGAAGTTGGGGCTTTTCGACGCTTTCCTTTGCGAAAACGCCGCGCTTAGGCTTCGACCTAAAGCGCGGCGTCCGAATTCGCGAAGCAATGTCAATCACCGCCTTCTCTCTCGGCCGCGTCCGCAGCGCTCGCCAGGGAATTGAGTAACTGGAAGAACTGAGGCGGTTGTCCCCTGAACAGCCCGTCTGCAATGAAGCTGTTGATAGCCCCTCGCGCGTCTAGCTGCCCTGGACCGCTCGGACGAATGATGGCACAGGGAGGCAGATTTCGACTGATGAATTCGCACGGTTCGGGCATGATCAGGTTAGCTTGCAACGTCTCCGGCTGCCCGGTGGTCAGGTCGATAAATGTTACCGTTGAATTGTTGATTGGGTCGAAGTCGGTCAACGGAGTGGCATTGCCTGCCTTGTCCTGCCAAGTCTGAAAGTGCATGATCTCGGATCCGCCGATACTAAGGAGGATGCGTAGAACTTCGAGACTGGTTACTTTCTGAGCCAGAGTCGCGTAAAGGCTCGTGCCACCTTGTTCAATATAACCAAAGTGAAATCCGGCCGTAAAAGCGATCGCCTTATCATGATCACTAGGGTTATTTGGGTCGCCTAGCTCGTTGTCATCTCTCGGAATTGCAGTATGCAGTCCAATGTCCAAAGTGGGGACAGCATTCGGGAAGGTCGCGCCGAAATCGGGGTTGGTTGTGCTGCGGTAGCGGGTCCACCAGCTGGTATCCACAGTGAGCTGCTTAAGGTTCGTAAGCCGCCCAGTTTGCGGGACGAACGAGACACGGCTGGGTGGCAAGTTGGCGAACTGCCTCAGATCAACCTGCCTCTCGCCTTTGGATCTTAAATAAGCATTCAGGAAAGCTGCGTGACTCAGCTCATCATCGGTGTTATCGGAAATGTACTGCGGCTGGTCCCCATCCAGAATCACGAGTCCTGCCTTGTACCCTGAATCTGGCGCGTCGACTCCTCCAAGCTCCTTGTATTGTTGCCAAAGATCGGCCTCGATCAGTTCGGCCGCGGCAAGGAGCTGGAGAATCGCAACATCGCCTGCGTTGAGCCTTTGCCTTCCATTGGCTGCTAATGCCTTGCTAGCATTGCCTAGTAAAGCAACTCCCGGGGCTAGAAGAGCGGCTCCCATGCCGAGATTGCGCAGAAAGGATCGCCTGGCTAGGCGTCGAGGCTGCGGTAATTCCTGGCTAACATTCGGTGATTCAGCGCTCTCGCGCTCATTAGTAGCTGTAGCTTTGTTTTCAGATTTCATAGAGTGTGTATTTTTATTACTTTTGTTTGTTTAGGTGTCAGGCAAATTGCCTAACGCCTTTCCATACCGATCCGGTGCATTTTTATTCCAAAAATATTTGAGAGTGAGACGTGAGGTTCTGGCGTTACCCAACCGGATCACCAGTAAGATTTCTGCGCCATTGTTTGGCGCCAGAGCGAGGTTGACGCTCCTCCATTGGGTAGCCGCGATGGAATTTCCAGTAGCGTTATTGGCAATACTTTGCCTTTTTGCGGGTACTTGATGGAAATGTGGGACCTCCGAACGGTGGCACCCAGCCTCTTTTTACAGCTGGGGCAGGGAAGTTCTACCCAAGTAGCAATTGGAGAGGATCAGTTGCACCATGCAGCGATATCCTCCTGAATTAACTCCTCGCCTGGTTTCATCCTGACGGAAAGCAGTGCCAGACCGAGGTCGCTATCTCCGCGTCGCCGTTTGCCACTTCTGAGCTTCACAGACAGTAGCCAAAGAGCGTATCTTATACACCGATCAACGGCAGTGTTGAAATTCAGCTCATGCGTTAGTGTTTCCACTTGATGCCGAACTCTCCGTGAGAAGTTCCGCTGTATGGGTCTTACCGATCTCAATGCGTCCCACGGGGAAAAGAAGTCTTCTCTCGGTGCTCAATGTAGTTGTGGTATTTTCCGCACAACTCGATCTCGAGTGCGGATTCCAGCGCACCGCCCAGGAGAAGTTTGCCCTTGGCAGAGACTTCGCTCTTATCGAGGGCCACCCAATATCTCACCCCTGGTTACTGCCCTGTTGCATTGAGCACCATCGTGCCGAAGCCGTCCGCAACGCCCACTAGCCACAGGTTCCCTTGGGGAATCACGGTACCGCCTGCGATCACGTCATCAATCAGTGTGTGCCTGGGATTCGGATCGGGAGAGGGTACAATTGACCACGCGGTACCATTCCAGTGCAATACAAGGTTGGTAATCTTCGAGGGCCCAAACCTGTCGGTATCTCCGAATGCCCAAACATCGTTTGCGGACACGGCGATGACTCCGCGAAGCTGGTTGGAGATGGTTTGGGTGTCGGGGCCGCCCACATTGGGGCTTGGCACCACCGTCCAACTCGTGCCGTCCCAGTGCTCGATGAGGGTCTTCTGCGGCCGGTCTTGATTCAGTGCTTCCACGAAAAATCCAACCGCCCAGGCGTCATTCGGAGCGATAGCGGTAACTCCGAAAAGGAATATCTGTCCATTGCCGGGGCTGGGGCTGGGCACCACGCTCCACGCCGTACCGTCAAAGTGCTCGATAAATGTTGCTTCAAGGGCTACGGTTCCGACGGCCCAGACATCGTTGGTCGCGTCCGCGGAGATACCAAATATAAAAGCGTTCAAGGTCGATTCGTCGATAGTAGCTGTCCAGGAAGTTCCGTCGAAGTTCTCAAATAGGGGAAAGGCAAACTGGAAGCCGCCGATGGTAGTAAGAATTGAGCCCGCCGCCCAGATGTCGGTAGCGGAGATTGCGGTGAGCCCGTCCAAGTGGGGTTGATCCGAAGGCTGGAATGAGGGCCCGGGAGAAACGCGCCACCTGGTGCCATCGAAATGCTCGATGACCTGGTTGGGGTTCTGCTCACCGATATTGATATTTCCGACGCTCCAGACGTTATTGGGGGCAAGATCTGCCACTCCCGTGATTCCGCTGGTCAAGTCACCGGCAATATCGGGCAGAGCGAACGCGGTCCACGTCAGCCCGTCGAAATGAACCCCAGACTGACCAACGGCCCATATATCGCTTCCTGAGGACGCCGAAACCGCAGCCAAATCGCTATGAAACGGGAACGGCCGGATGTTAGGCGTTCGCACGACCGTAAAGATCGACGAACCTGGCGCTTCTCCGATCTGTGCATATGACAGTTGCTGCAGGGAACTCGCAGCTGACAGTGCTAAGAGGAATAAACCGCCTTTAATTAGTTTTGTTATTGCTTTGGGTCCTTTTGGGACAGTTGTGGAGAGATTCTCTTTTTTCACGTATTCTGCACTCCGATCTTGGGATTGTTTTGCGTAACCCTTGCCAAATGTGAAACTCCGGAATTGGCAAAAATATTCCCCAAATCCAGCAATATTTCCCTGAGAGGACTTATGGCTCGATGATTCGGCGCTGTCGCGCCCATTAGTAGCTGGAGGTTTGATTTCAGATTTCATAGAGTGTGGATTTTTATTACTTTTGTTTGCTTAGGTTTTTGGGTTTGTTTAGGTGTCAGGCAAATTGCCTAACGCCTGTCCTTACCGATTCGGCGCGCCTTTATTCCCGAAATCTTCAGCTCGCGCCGCTCTCGACGCCGCTGACAATCCCGCCCAGGTGTCCGGCGAGTGCGATCAACAAGACCGTGGCAAGTGCAAGAGCGATATAGATGATGCCAGGCGTTTGTTGCGGAACTTTCCGCTGGCGAACACGCCACCCGCAAAGGAGCCAGATCATTCCGCTCGCGCTCAGCGCGAAGATCAGATGGAAGAGCAAGTTTCCTTTAAGTTTCGCACCTTCCAATTGCCACTGCCATGCGGTCAACCCGCTGGCAATGGCTACTGGCGCCATGAGCGCCGCCGCCACAAGATTATAGTAGGCCGCCTTCGCCATCGCTGGATTCCTTCTCCAGATCGCGAACAGATCAAACGCCACGCTGATAATGAACAACGCGATCGGAAAATGAATGATTACCGGGTGCTGCGCGTGTTTTGCCAGCAGAGCTGCTTTGAGGTCAAACGGGTGCATGTGGCTGGTGGTTACTTGACGATGATCTGCGCTGTCATCCGAGGGTGGATGGAACAGAAGTAAGAGTAAGTTCCTGCGGTCGCGAAGGTATTGGAGAAGCGCTGACCCGTCTTCAACACAGGCGACTTTTTGAACTGATCGTCAGTGCTCGTCACCACGTGCGGCACGTTGTCGTGGTTGATCCAGGTCACCGCTCCGCCGG
>WNFY01001699.1_pt1 | contig 20934 bp, 19 predicted proteins | sample 5400091 | NCBI WGS metagenome assembly WNFY01 (sample SAMN13153364, study PRJNA577476) | soil metagenome | isolation source: 60 cm soil or saprolite under grassland replicate 1 | place: USA:California | collected 2016-06-15
ATGCGTTGCGCGAGCTGAGCGCGAGCCCGTCCTCGGCGCGCACCGTTTCCGCCGGGATGATCTCCACGGGGAGCGCGAGCTGCTTCACCATGTCGCGCAGCACCACGTACTGCTGGTAGTCCTTCTTGCCGAAGATCGCGGTGTGCGGGGAGACCATGTTGAAGAGCTTCAGCACCACGGTGGCAACGCCGCGGAAGTGCCCGGGCCGAAACGCGCCCTCGAGGATGTGCTGAAGGTCGGAAGGCTCGACCACGAAGGTCTGCGGCTCCGGGTAGATCTCCGTCTCGGTCGGCGCGAACACGACGTCCACGCCCACGTCTTTCATCATTTCCGCATCGGCCTGCAGGGTGCGCGGGTAGCGCTCGAAGTCCTCTTTCGGTCCGAACTGTATGCGGTTCACGAATATGCTGACGACGGTGCACGCGGCACGATGCTTCGCCAGCCGCATCAGCTGGATGTGGCCCGCGTGGAGATTGCCCATGGTCGGAACGAAGACGTTGTCGGGCTCGCGCTGCAGCCGCTCGCGCAAATCCCTCACCGAGGTGACGATGTCCATCGGCCGTCCTAGAAACTGTGTTCTTCGGCGGGGAAGCTGCCGTCTCTGACGGCGCGCACGTAGCGCTCGGCCGCGTCGGCGATGCTGGAGGCGCCGCGCATGAAGTTCCGGACGAAACGCGCCTTCTTTTCGGGAAACACGTCGAGCATGTCGTGCAGTACCAGCACCTGGCCGGAGCAGCCCGGGCCGGCGCCGATGCCGATGGTTGGAATGCGCAGGCGCTGCGTGACCTGCTCCCCGAGCTTGGCCGGTATCGCCTCGAGCACGAGCAGGCCCGCGCCGGCCGTTTCGAGGTCGACGGCATCCGCGATCAGCTTCTGCTCGGCGTCCTCGCCCTTGCCCTGCACGCGGTATCCGCCGAACTGGTGCACCGACTGCGGCGTGAGCCCGAGGTGGCCGCACACCGGAACGCCGCGCTGGGTGAGAAATCGTATCGTGTCGGCGAACTCCGCGCCCCCTTCGAGCTTCACCATCTGGGCGCCGGCCGCCATCAATTCGGCCGCGCTGCGGAACGCCTGCTGCGGCGATTCCTGATAGCTGCCGAAGGGCATGTCGGTGATGAGGAAGCTGCGCTTGCTGCCGCGCGCGACGCAGCGCGTGTGATAGGCCATGTCGGCGAGCGTCACCGGCAGCGTGGTCTCGTGTCCCTGCAGCACCATGCCGAGCGAGTCGCCGATCAGGAGGCTGTCGAGACCCGCGGCGTCGAGCATCGCGGCGAAGCTCGCGTCGTAGCAGGTGAGCACGGCTATTTTCACGCCATCGTCGCGCAGCTTCTGCAGCGCCTTGATGGTCAATCGCGTCATCCTAGTCTCCCCGGTTGAAAAACTCGCGGTTGCCGCGCATCGCTCCCACGCGCTCGATGAGCAGATCGAGGTCGCGATCCGGGAGTCTAGCAGCTACGTAGCGTCTCAAATTGACGTCTGCATTCGACCCCAGCTGACGTTTACCGCGGATTCGCGCGAGTCGGCCGCTTCATTGTGTCGTTACGTGCGCGGCCTTCCGCGGCGACCAGCGCGTACAGCTCCTGCGCCGCTGGCGGGAGCGAGCGTCCGCGACGGCGGATGAGCCCAACCGTGCGCGTGACGGTTGGCTCGACAAGAGGCACGGCTGCGAGCGTGGGATGGCCAGCCTGCGGCATCGCGAGCCGCGGCACTGCCGTCACGCCCAGACCCGCTTCCACGAGGCCGAGCAGCGTCGAGACGTGGCGCACCTCGTAGAACCACCGGGGCCGCTCGCTCATCCGGGCGAGCGCCAGGTCGATGAGCAGCCGATTGCCACTCGACTTGCTCACGGTCATGTAGTCGTGGCGCCCGAGCTCCGCCCAGGTCACGCTGCGCTTGTGGGTGAGCGGGTGGTCGCGCCGGCAGACGACCACGAACGGCTCCTCGAGGATCGGCTGGAAGTCGACGTCGGGATCCTGGGAGCCGATGAAGTTGACGCCGAAGTCCGCCTCGCCGCCCACCACGGCGCCTAGCACCGTGTTCGCCCCTTCGTCGATGATCCGTACGCGGATGCCCGGGAAGCGCTCGTGGTAACGCCCGATCAGCTCTGGAAGGAAGTAATAGGCCGCTGACGGTACGCAGGCGACGGTCACTTCGCCCGAGCGCGTTGCGGCCACATCGCCCATGGCAAGCAGCGATTCGAGCTCGTTGAGAAGCGCGCGCGCCTTGGCGGCGAACTCTCGACCCACGGCGGTCAGACCGACGGAGCGCGTCGTGCGGTCGAACAGGCGCACGCCCAGCACGCGCTCGAGCTTGGCGACCCGGCGGCTCAACGCCGGCTGCGACAGGTGGACGCTGTCGGCCGCCTTGCGAAAGCTCGCAAGCTCCGCGACCGCGACGAAGGCTTCGAGGTCAGACAAGGCCAATTTCATGCGCGCCCTGCATCAATCGTTGAAAAAATTGCAATTCACATATTAATCGTTGGAGCGTATTTTTTCACCACGCGCCGGAGGGGCGAAGGAAGAGGCGGTGACGAGGAGGCAAAATTCCCTGTGGGCTGATGCGCGGCGGCACGTCGCCGGGCGCCTTCCTGCTCGCGTCAGCTTCCAGCCGAATCTTCGCGCGCCGCTGGCCGACTGAGCCCCATGAGCAAGAACGACGAAGGTGTCAGCTTGTGTTGGCGAAGTTGACTTCTCCAACGCGCTTTCTCTGATGCCAACTGCAATAGCCAGATCAACTGGGAAGGAGGGCGGTATGAAGAAGACAAAACTGATGTCGGTGTTGGCAGCAACGGTCCTTTTCGGTCCGTGCTGGAGCGGTGGCGCACAGGCTGCTGGGCCTTGGAATGACAACGCCCTGGGTGCAATCTGGAACTACGATCCACCCGGGCAATGCGCGAAGCTCATGGGCCTGCAGATTCTGCCCCAGGACATCGGCCTGCCGACTACTGGTGCGGACGTTACCTCGGCGGTATTTGTGCGGGCGACAGACGCTGGGAATACGAATGGCGAGTACTGTCGGGTTGAAGGCGTCATCCATCCCGTAGACCCCGCCGCCCCGGTCATCAACTTCCGCGTAAACATGCCGACCAATTGGAATGGAAAGGCGTTTCAGCCGGGAGGGGGAGGATATGACGGCAACATACCCAACACCACAGGGAGGACCACCCTGGGCTCGGGCACCGCTCCTCTCACCCTGGGATACATGACATTCGCTGATGACAGCGGGCACAAGGCGCTCGACTCCAACGACGCGTCATTCGCGGTGAACGATGAGGCGTTGCTCAACTTTGGGTACATGCACATCAAGAAGGCCCGGGACGCCGCGTTCGAGATCGCAAAAGCCCGCTACGGCAAGTGGCCGAAGCGGCTTTATTTTTCCGGCGGCTCGACCGGAGGACGCGAGGGTTTGACTGCGGCCATACGCTGGCCGGACGATTACGACGGCATTCTCAGTAATTATCCTACCGCCAATTTCTTGGGGCTGCGCCTTTGGGGATCCTTTCTGGAACATGCGGAATACCCGGACCAGTCGAAACCCCCAACAGACCCGGCCTATGCTGCTGGCTTTATACCGCCGGCACTGGCCAATGAGATCGCCGCCTACGCCGTTGCACACTGCGACGGGTTGGATGGAGTTGTGGACGGCCTCGTGGCCAACATACCAGCCTGCCGCGCTCTCTCGGATCAAGTTATTGATCATTTCAAGTGCTCGCCTTCGCGACCAACGAACTGCCTCACACCCGAGTTTCTCGCCAGGACGAATCAGGTTTATCACGAAGGCTATACGCTGCCATACGCGCTCGCCAATGGGATCATGCGCTATGAAGGCTACAACAGCCTGGAAAGCGTCATAATGGATCTCGGGACCAACCCTCATCTCTTCAATCCGGTGCAGGACGGACCGAATGCGCACCATGTCGCCAGGGCGGATCAGTTCGTCAAGTACTTTGTCACCCGGGACCCCAACTTCAACCTGGACAGCTTTGATCCAGTGCATCCGGGCGTGTGGCTGGCCAAAGTCCAGAGCCTCTCGCAAACCATTGACGCGACGGATCCAGACCTGCGCAAATTCATGCATAAGGGCGGGAAGATTATCTGGCTACACGGAACCGAGGACGCGAGCGTCAGCCCATTCGCGAACGCCAGATACTACGAGACCATTGCTGCCACAATGGGACAAAGTGAAGCGGACAAGTTCATACGGTTCTATATGGTGCCGGGGCTGGCCCATGGCGGCGGTAACTTCAACCCGGTCTGGGACAACCTTGCCGTTCTGGACAATTGGGTGGAGAACGGAGTACCACCCCCGGACAAGCCAGTCGCGTTAGGAAATCCACGCGTGGCTGGAGTACCCACGCGTGAAAGGCCGCTGTGTGTGTGGCCGACCTGGCCGCAATACACGGGTAGTGGCAACTCGGAGTTGGCGGAGAATTTTACCTGCGTGCCAGGATACGGTAAGTGATGCAGTAATACGGGTAGCGGGCCAGCGCTTGTCCGGCTGGCCGGCTATCCGCACGGGGGAGGACGTAACATGACGCGATTTGCATTCGTACTGGCTTTTGTGATGGCGGCGGCCACCACGACGTTTTTTGGCGGTGCGCCGACCGCTCAGGCTGCAGACGTCATTTGCTCCGGCACGCTGGGCGGCGGTTCGGCGGTGACCAACATCACAGGTGACGTCACCGTTCCGGAACGAGCGTCCTGCACCCTAGACTTCGTGACGGTCGCCGGCGACGTGCGCGTCGGCAAAGGCGCCAGTCTTCTCGTCACCGCGTACACCGAGCCATCGACGATCCGCGGCGATATACAGGCCAACAACTGCGGCTCCGTGCTGCTCCAGGGCCATGTCACGGTCGAGGGAAATCTGCATATCAATTCCTGCGCCGGGGGGCCGAACGGCTTTCAAGGGCCGGACACCTTGATCAAAGGCAATTTCGAATGCCAGTCGAATGCGGGGCCCTGCCTGGCTTGGCTCGGCAAGGTCGAGGGCAACCTCCATATTCAATCCAATCGCTCGAAGACCGCCTCTGACGTCAGCCTCGTGAGCGTCGGTGGAAATCTTCACTGCCAGCAAAACTCGCCGGCCCCGACCCAGGTGCGCGGGCCAAGCTGGGTGGACGGCAATTCGCAGGGTCAATGCGCCGGCTTTGCGACGACGACGTCGTCGATCGGCACGCCGGTGACACCGGCGGCATCCTGCGCAGCTCTTGCGGCGCTGCCGGCGGCGGGCTTTCCGGTGCCCAATACGGTGGTCGACTCGGCTGTGGACACGCCTGCCAGCGGGTCCTTGCCGCAGCGCTGCATCGTCACTGGGCACATCAATGCCCATGTGAGCCCGGTGGATACCTGTACCTATCAAAGCAGGTTCCAGGTGCAACTACCCTTGCCAGCCAACTGGAACGGCCGCTTCATGATGCAGGGCGGCGGCGGGGGCGAAGGCTCGGTTCCGACGGCTACCGGCACTATAGGAGGTAGTACGGGTATAACCGAGATTTCAAACGGGTACGCCATCGCCAGCCAGAACGGCGGACATCAAAATGCCGACTTGGCAGCGTGCGCTTCAGCAAACCCCAAGACGTTCGGAAACGCCAACGAGTACTTCCTCGATCCACTGGGTATCATCGGTCAGACCTATCAATCGATCGAGATGACCGCGTTGACCGCGAAGTACCTGATCAACCAATACTACGGCACCGGGCCCAATCGCTCGTATTGGGTCGGCTGTTCTACTGGCGGACGCCAGGGCATGGTGATGTCGCAGAAATTCCCATCGTTCTTCGACGGCATCGTTGCCGGCGACCCGGTTTACAATCAGCAAGCGATCGGGATGAGCGAAACGAATGGCGTGGAAGCGATCCTGAATGTCTACCTGTCGAACCCTGCGCTGACACCACCCGGCCCCACCATGATCACGCAGGCTGCGCCCCAGCCGGCCGGACCGCACCTCTATCCGGCGTTCCCCATCAGCGATCAAGGACTGTTCGAGACTGCGTTGCTGCAGGCTTGCGACGCGCTGGACGGGGTTGTCGACGGCGTGGTCGACAACGTGCCGTCGTGCGTGGCGGGGTTCGATCCGGCCACCGCCACTTACACCGACTATGCGGGCGCGTTGGGACCGCCCAACACGACCTATGCGTTGCAATGCCCGGGGGCGAAGAACGCGACCTGCCTGTCGCCCGCGCAAATCCAGGCCGCCAAGCAGACCAACCAAGGACCGCGCAGCAACGGGTCGGTGGTGCTGGCACCCGCTGGCGCGGTGGCCCCGGACCCCGTCAGTAACGTCGTGCAGGGCTACGCCTATGACGGCGGATGGATGACGACGGTCGGCATCCCAACCAGGAAGATCGGGGGCAGCGGCGCGACTTCTTTGCCCGGCGACTTCTCGCTGGGGGTCGGCACGTTCGGCTATGCGTTCCTCACTCCAGCCTGCCCGACGTGCTACACGCTCGACTTCAACTTCAACACCTTGACGCTGACGCAGGGGTCGAAGGTCTACGCGATGAACCCCGAGACCCCGATCGTCACCTACTCGACGTCGCTCGACATCACGCACTTCGTCAACTACGGGCGCAAGATCATCTGGTATCACGGGGCGAGCGATCCTGGCCCGCCCATTCTCGGTACTCAGCTGTACTACCAGCAGATGGCGGAGCGGCACGGCGGGCTGCAGGCAGCCCAGGACTTCTCGCGGTTCTATACCGTGCCCAATATGGGCCACTGCAACGGCGGCGCGACGACCGACGGGTTCGATTTCCTGACGCCCCTGGTCGAGTGGGTCGAAAATGGCATCGCGCCGGGTCCGGTTATTGCGAGAGGCACAAACTTCAACGCCACGACGTACCACGTGGTGGGGGATTACATTACGGATACGTTCGTCAACGCGCCCACCACCCGCAGCCGGCCGCTGTGTCCGTTTCCGCAGCAAGTGCGCTTCATCGGCAGCACTACCGTCATGAACGGCGTGCCGGTGGCGACCAATCCGGCGGATCTTGCCACCGTTGCGAACTATGCCTGTATCCAGCCGCCGGAGGGCGCGCCGCCGCTGCCGCCGCATTGAGCTCCGCCGGCAGTGTCGGCCCCATCACTCAACGGGCGGACAGGCTTGAGGTCGCGAATTGAATTTCCTATCGTTCTATCGTTAATGGGGGCGTTACATATGTCTAGGTTTGGACTTTTTTCAGTTCGTGTCATGTTCATATCGGTCCTATTCATCTCTCAAGTTTTCGCTCAAACAGCGGTCATGAAACAGTTTTCCCAATTTTCCGGTGGGGGACAGGGTTTGTATTGGGTTCCGAGCAGCGGACCGGTCTCGCACACCGCTTTTTTGGCGATCCATCGTACGGGCGACTTTTTAAGCCATGTGTCGACCCAGGAATTGCCAAGGCGTGGTTTCAGCGTTCTGGGAATGAATTCGCGGTTCAAGAATAACGAGGCTTCGGTCAATTGGGAACTCATTGCACTCGACGTGCGTGCCGGAGTGAGATTTCTGCGCAGCCAACCGGGCATCACCAAGGTCATACTGATCGGTCACAGCGGCGGCGGTCCCACCACTTCTTATTACCAGGCGGTGGCTGAAAACGGCCCGAGTTACTGTCAAGGGGCGAACAAGCTAAGCCAGTGCTCGAACAGCCAGCTATCGGGCTTTTTACCGACGGACAGGGCCGATGGGATCGTGTTCATGGACGCGCATCCAGGCAACACGGTGAACGGGTTGCGTAGCCTCAATGCTGCGGTTTCGAGCGAAAATAATCCCAAGCAGCTAAACACCGCACTCAATCCGTTCGATGAAAAAAATGGTTTCAATCCCAACCCGCAGGGCGATTCAGTTTACTCGTCCGCGTTTGTGCAACGCTATACTGATACCCAATCGCAGCGAATGAATGATCTCATTGCCGCCGCCCAGCAAATGCAAGATGACATCGCAAGCGGTAAGAGCCTGCCGACGGATAACGATGCTTTTATCGTGTACCACGATAGCGCAAGACTTTCCGACTTCAGCACCGGCGTCTGGAAAGGCACGCTACACCCGGCGAAATTACTCAAGAATAACGGGACCATCGATGCGACGCAGGTTGTCAATACGGTTAGGGTTCCGGACGGTCCCGGTAATCGAGACACCGACTCGCAACTGAGCGGGGGCCTGTTCTTGAATCTAACGTCGTTTTTAAGTGCCAACTCGATTCGTTCCACGAATTCGTTGACCAGTATCGACTGGTGTTCGAGTAACAACTCGACCCCGTGCGCGGTATCGCACTTATCGCCCTCGTTGCCCATATTGGTGCTATCGATGCAGGGTCATTACTTCATTCGCGACGGAGAACAAATCTTTGAAATGTCGACAAGCAGCGATAAGGATTATGTGGTGATCGAGGGCGCCACCCACGGTTTGGCGCCATGCACGGCGTGCTCCGCGCTTCATGGGGGAGCCGACTACAGCAATGCGCGCACAAATCTCTTTAATCATGTCCGGGATTGGGCCAACGCTCGCTTCTGATAACAATCGAACACATCGAAATAGATGTAAAAACGCCGGAGGCTAACATGAGCTCCGGCGTTTTCGTCCTCACCCTTACGAATTTGTCGAGCATGCGTCATCCTAGTCTCCCCAGTTGAAAAACTCGCGGTTGCCGCGCATCGCTCCCACGCGCTCGATGAGCAGGTCGAGGTCGCGATCCTGGCTCACGAAGTTGAGCTTTTCGGAATTCACGATCAGGACGGGGCTCCCGGTGAAATGATAGAAAAAATGGTTGTAGCTGTCCGCGAGCAGGGCGAGATACTCCCCGGTGATCGGCCGCTCGAATTCTACGCCGCGACGGCGCACGCGTTCATAAAGCGTGCGGGGGTCGGCCTGCAGGTAGATGACGAGGTCGGGCCGGGGGGCCTGGGGACTGAGCGCATCGAAAATCCGCTGGTACAGGTGCAGCTCGTCCGCCGAGAGCGTCAGGCGCGCGAACAGCGGGTCTTTTTCCAGGAGAAAATCGCAGACAGTGAGCCGGGTGAAGAGGTCCATCTGGGCGAGCTCCCGCAACTGGCCGATCCGCTGGAAAAGAAAAAACAACTGGGTCGGCAGGGCGAAGCGGGGCATGTCCTGGTAGAAGCGCGGCAGAAACGGATTCTGCTCCGGATGCTCCAGGACCAGGGTCGAGTGCAGGCGGCCGGAGAGACGCTTGGCGAGGCTCGTCTTGCCGACGCCGATCGGCCCTTCGACTACGACGTAGTGATATTTCGAGAGCGGCACGGGGCTGGGGCTCGCGGAAAGGGGCGCCCATCATACACGCGCAGCAAGAGAGGGCTCGCGCGGCGCTAACGCCACAGATCGACGTCTTCGCCGCGCCTGCGCAGTTCCTCGGCGCGCGCCTGGAGGAAGCGCTGAAAGTTCGGCTCGCGCAGGTAGGCCCCGCTCGCGACGTATTCGAGCGAGCCCCAGAGGTGAAACGGCCGCAGGTAGGCTTCGATGCGGAACGCCTCCCTGCCGTCCGCGCCGAAGAAAACCACCGAAGGCGTGTAGGAGAGGCCGAGCGAACGCGCCCAGTCTTCGGCCGGGAGCCGGTCTCCCTCCGGAGTCGTCACCGGAGTGCGATCCCCGAGCGCGAACCGCGCCACGTCGAAGCGCTTCAGCGACTCGGCGATTCCCGCGCGGCGAAAGCCCTCGCGGTGCAGCTCGTCGCAGGCCGCGCAGGACGGCGTCTCGAAGAAGACGGCGAGCGGCTTTGCGCCGCGCCTGCGCAGATCGTAGGGCGGTTTGAGGAAGAAGGGCTCGTCGTGCAGCTGCTCCCCGGCCGGCTCCCGGACCGCGGTGCGCAGGTACTCGGCGAGCGCGATTTTCCTTTCCCTGCGACCGGCGACCCAGTCGAGCACCGCCTCGAAGCGGTGCGGCGGATAGTAGCCGTTCAACCGCGCCACGATCCCGCCGCGCTCGTCGAAAAAGACCAGCGTCGGCGTGAACTGTATTTTCAGGAAAGCCGCCAGCCGCTTCTCGGTGAATTTCCTTCCGTCCGTCCAGGTCACCTCGCGGTCGCCCCAGATGTTGAGCGAAATCGCGAGGAAATTCTTTCGCGCCTTGTCGGCGATTGCCTTCTGGCTGAAGTTGGTCAGGATCAGTTCCTTGCAGTAGGGGCAGCCGTTCTGCTCGAAGAGAACCATGAGCCGCTTGCGCTCGCGCGCGGCGTTTGCCACGTCTTCCCGGAAATCGAGGAGAGTCTCGGTGAACCACGGCGGCAGGGCGACCGGCCCGGCGGTCCCGGCGGCCGCCGCGGGACCCGGAAGGAGGAAAAGGCAAAGGAGCAGCGCGGGCGGCTTCATCGGTGCGTGCCGTCGCGAGTCAGCCCCGAAAAATGAAGTACACCGCGCTAATGATAGCTTATCCAATCTTCTCTATTTTCTGGTCGGTGCAAGCGGCGAGCAGCGCCTCGGCGCGGCCTTTGCCCGGGATCGCGATGTGCGGCGCGATCTCGGCGAGGGGTGCGAGCACGAAGGCGCGCTCGTGCATGCGAGGGTGGGGAACGACGAGCCCGGGCTCGGCGATCACACGGTTGCCGTAGAGCAGCAGATCGAGATCGAGCGTGCGCGGCGCGCCGGGGAATTCGCGCTTGCGGCCGAAACGCGTCTCCATCGCGAGCAACGCCTCAAGCAGGGCCCGCGCACCCAGCGCGGTCTCGATTTCAACGACCGCATTGATGAAGTCGGGCTGCGCGACTACGCCCACCGGCGCGGTGCGGTAAAGCGAGGACGCGGCGAGGAGCCGCGTTCCGGGCAGCCCGGCGAGCGCCAAGAGGGCGCGGCGTACCTGGGCTTCCCGATCGCCGAGATTCGCCCCCAGTCCTACGAAGGCCTGCATCGATGCCGTGTTCTCATCCATCGTGGGTAAAGCGCCACGCGTCTTCGCCTCCGCGCAGAAGGAGCGGCGCATCGGCTGAGCCGCGCCACGCGCCGACGCGGGGAATCCAGTCCTCTGCGGTTGCCGGGGCCGCGTTTTTGGCCTCGAGCGCGCGTTCGCAGCGAACGGCCCCTGCGACGGCCGTTTTCTGAAACAGGCACCAATCGCTGCGATGCGCCCCGCCGCCTGAGCCGGATTCCTCCACGCAGCCGACCAGAACCCTCGCGCACTCCGCGAGCCAGCGTTGCGCCAGTTGCGGCAGCGAGGGCCAGGCGTCCGGGGCGAGATACAGGCAGGCGGTGCGCGTGACCGGATGCGAGCGGGCAAGCAGCGCGCCCGCCAGATGCGGTTGCATCGCGATGAACGTGAACGGCATGGCCGGCTCGCCGCGCCTCAAGTCTTCGTCGAGTGCGGCGCGCGTGGCATCGAGCGCGCCGAGCCCGGTTGCCCACAGGACCCCGAGCGGGCCGTCGCCGTCTGCGGTATCGAGACAGGCTTGCGCGCCGAGCAGGCAAAGCTGCGCGAAGCGGCCGGCGCGGCGCAGCTCGGAGGCGAAGCGCGCCCGCACCCGCGCCGGAAAGTCACCCGGCGCGACGCGCAATGCCGTTGGCGCGAGCAAATACACTGTCAGCCCGCCTTTTCCAGCGCCAGGCTCATCACGCTTCCGCCGAACCCGGAAAGATTGAACAGCACGCGGCGCAGCCCTTTAGCGTCGCCGCCCGAGGGCGCGAGGCCGAGCTCCTCGTCCGCCTTTGCAAATCCCCAGGTCGCGGGCACGCGCCCGCGCGCGAGGCTCGCGAGGAGCAGTGCGAGTTCCGCGGGCCCGCTCGCGCCCAGCGTATGGCCGAGCGCGCCCTTCAGCGAAACCGTCCTTGGCACCGGCGCGAACACTTCGCGCACCGCGTTCGCCTCGGCCGAATCGGCCAGGCGCCCGCCGCCCGATTGCAGCTTGATCAGATCCACAGCGGCGCTCTCCCAATGCGCGCCGGCCAGCGCGGCCCGCATCGCGTTTGCAATCTCGGCGCCGTCCGGAGCCGGTCCGGTGACGCTCGCCGCGTCCATCCCGGTGGCGAGCGCGGCGATCCGCCAGGAGGCGGGCACCGAGGACACGAGCACCGCGGCCAGCGCTTCGCCCAGGACCAGACCGTCGCGCTCGCGGTCGCATGGGCGCGCGGCCGTCGCCGAGAGCAGTTCCAGCCCCGCGAAACCCGCCACGGTCAGACGATTGGAAAACTCCACGCCGAGCACCAGCACGTCGCGGAATTCGCCTTCCGCGACCAGACCGAGCGCGATGTCGAGCGCGCTCAGGCCCGAGGTGCAGGTGGTGCTGACCGCCGTCACCGGGCCGCGCACGCCGAACCCTCTTGCGAGCCTCGAGGAAAACTCGAACGGGGGCTCGAGCGCCGCCCAGCCGCCCTCGTCCCACGCGCCCACGGAAAAGGAGGACGAGCCGACGATGCACGGGAGCTCCGTCCATTGCGCCGGAGCGAGTGCGGTCCCGCGCCGCAGGTCCTCGGCTACCGGGCGAGCGATGGCTTCGGCGCGTTTTCTCCAGTCTTTCCCGGCGAACGGAATCGCGAAATAGGGCCAGTCTCCGCCGATTTTCGTGTTTCGGGCCGGCGCGACGGGCGCGCCCGCGAGCCGTTCGACGGCCGCCTCGAGATCCGGTCCGAGCGCGCTCGCGAGCGCACAGGCGCGCACGAAGGCTCCGCTCATGCGCGTTTCCGCAGCAAGTGATCCGCGAGATTGCCGACGCAGGCGAGGATGCGCCGCGTGTCCTTGCTGTCGGTGAGGCGCACGCCGTAGCGCTTCTGCAGGGCCATGGACACCTGCAGGGCGTCCAGCGAATCGAGGGCGAGCCGGGTGCCGGTCCCGAAAATCGCTTCCTCCGACGACAGAGGCGGCGCGACCGGAGCCTTCTCCGTCGCTTCGAGAATGAGAGCCGTGAGCTCCGCGATCAGTGCGTCGCGAGGCGTCATTGCGCGGAAGTCAGGACGCGGCGCCGGTGGTGCACCCACAGCGCGGCGGCAAGCAGCGCGGTCGCGAGCGCGAGGAGCTTCGCGCAGGGCGCGGCGATATCGGCTGCGCCGCCCCCGCGCAGGATCACGGCGTGGAAAGCGTCCAGGGCCCACGCCATGGGCGAGACCTCGGAGAGCTTCTGCATGGCTTCGGGCATCACGAAACGCGGCACCATGATGCCGCCGACGGCCGCGGCGAGGATGTTGCCGACGCCGCCGATCACGGTTGCCTGCTCGAGCGTGCGCGAGCACACCGCGACGAAGAGGCCCCAGCCGATGGCGGCAAAACTCGTGCAGGCCGTCACCGCCGCGAGCAGGTCCCAGCGCCCGGGGAGCGCGAGCGTCTCGCCGCCGAACCAGGGCACGAGCGTCCGTCCGGCGAGCAGCATCAGCGCGGCTTGAGCGAGATTGACGGCGAAATACGGCGCCACCTTGCCGAGCAGCAGCATCGAGAACGGGACCCTCAGGCTCACCAGCCGCGCAAGCGTGCCCTCGCGCCGCTCCACGACGAAGAGCGAAGAGATCGGCATCACCACGAAGAACATCCCGAAGATGAGCCAGGCCGGCACGTTCTGCTGCACCGAGGATGGGCGTACGGAGCTGCCGATCGTTTCGATGGAGAGGGTGGCCGCCCGCTTCAGGTCGAACGCGTCCGGATCGGCGGAAATACCCGCGCGGCGCATCATAGACGACACGCGCAAGCCGAGCGCCGCGCCGAGAACGCGCTGCCGGAAGGCGAGGAGCTGGGTCGGCGGCAAGGCCGGATCGGCGAGGAGCGTGAGCTCAGGCGGCGTATTTCTCCCGTCGAGCGGCGCGCTCAGGGCTCGCTCGAAATCGCGCGGCACGACCAGGACGAGCGACGGCGTTCCGCGGCGCACGCCGTCACGCGCCGCGGCTTCGTCCGCCGGCGCTGGCGCGGCGCGAAATCCGTCGCCCGCCAGGCTCTGCGCAAGGCGCTCGGCGAGCTTTGGATCGGCCGCCATGATGGCGAACGCGGTCTGGCGCACGGCGCCGCCCTTGAAGACGTCGCTCAGGGCGAGCGACATCACCACGATGAACGCCGCAGGCATCAGAAACAGCACCGCGAGCCCGAGAACGTCGCGCGAAAGTGCGAGGATTTCCTTTTCCCACAAGGCGAGGAGACGCCGCATTTCAGTCACGCAGCGACCGGTGGGTCAGCTGCATGAAGAGCTCTTCGAGGCCCGAGCCGTCCCGGATCACGTCCGACAGCGCGCCTGAAACGAGTACGCGTCCGTGGTCGATGATCGCCACCCGGTCGCAGATCGCCTCGACCTCTTCCATGTAGTGACTCGTGTAGACGATCGTGCGGCCCGCTCCGGCAAGCGAGCGGATCGACTCCAGCAGAAAGGCGCGCGACTGCGGATCGACTCCCACGGTCGGCTCATCGAGAAGCAGGATCTCCGGCTGTCCGAGCAGGCCGATGGCCAGATTCAAACGGCGCTTCAAGCCGCCTGAAAGCCGCCCCGCGCGGCGCGCGAGCGTGCTTTCGATGCGCGCGAAGCGGGCGGCTGCTGCGATGCGTTCCTTGAGCCGCGCTGCGCCCAGGCCCTGCACTGCGCCGAAGAAGCGCAGGTTCTCCGCGCAGGTCAGCATGGGGTAGAAAGCGTATTCCTGCGGCACCAGCCCCAGGCTGTGCGGCCGGCGGCGGCGCAGGGCCTCGAGCGGCTCGTCGTCCGCGCTGATTTTTCCGGTCGCCCCGCGCAATTGCCCCGCGAGGATCGAGATCAGCGTGGTCTTGCCCGCGCCGTTCGGTCCGAGCAGGCCGAAAATTCCACCCGCGGGTATGGCAAGAGTGACCTTGTCCAACACGGTTTCACCCCGGCCGGGGTAGCGAAACGACAAGGCCTCGAGGTTCAGCGTGCCCATGCGCGCCGGGCGCGGTCCAGGCTCTGGAAGAAAAACCTTTCGTCGGCGGCCAGGGCGCGAAGGCGCGCCGCCAAAGCCGGCGGGGCGAGCGCGTCGCGGCCGCGGATCATGCGCGCGGCAGCGAGCGCGAACTCGCGCCAGCGGTCGCCGATTTCGACGAACCGCGAGGCGAAACCTTCGAGCGCGGCGTAGCCGGTCTTGGCCGCCAGCTCCTGCAGGAACGTCGCGTACAGGAAACGGAAGCCGCCGCCGCCGGTTCCGATCTCTTCCTGCATGCGCACGATGTTGCCGATGTAGAGGCGCGAGTGCCCGCCGCCGCTCGAAGCGGAGAGGCGCTCGACGCGGTTCGCGAGCATCTTCATTCCGCGCACGCCGACGAAGGGCAGAGGCGCGAGCATGATGCGGGCGGTGCGCGCCAGCGCCCGTTTGCCCAGGCGCGCCCAGTCGGGCTCGGTCGGCGGGGTGGTCATGTAATACAGCAGCCCCCTGGGCGCAAGCGCGCCCTTTGCGAAGCGCGCCCTCTCGAGGTCCTTGCGCGCGCAGCGAACCGGCGTCTCGCCCACGGGATCGCTGATCAGGTATTCGTCGCCCTCGCGGCCGTAGACGAGGAGATTGTGCGCGTTGAAGTGGAAACGGAGATCCGGCGGAAAATAGGGGAGCCAGAACACCGAGGTCTGCAGCCCGACCAGTGTCCCCGCGGCCAGCAGCGCATCGAGCCGCGCCGACCCGGCTGAGGGCGAGCGAAATGTCTCGAAGCGCATGCCGAGTCCCAGGCCGCGCTGCAGACCCCTGACGATCGCACCCGGCGGCATGCGGAAGGAAACCAGGGGCAGTCCGTTGATGCGGACGAAGGGCAGGTAGGCGAACGACAGCGCCGAGGCGAGGCCGAAGGCCATGGCTTCCGAGATCGCCAAGCCGTTGTGACTCAGGAGCGAGGACATCACGCCCGATTCGCAGTGCGAAGCGTGCGCGTGCACGAACCCGTCCGGCATCGCTACTCCACCTTCTCTAAGGCCTCGGGGGTGATGCCGAGCGCGTCGGCGTAGCGCGTCTTCAGCGCGACCGGCAGGCGCGCGAAGGCGGCCGGCTTCAGATGGCGCCGCACGCGCCAGCGCCACACCCCGCTCGTCTGCGAAAGGAGCTCCACGTCCATGCGCGCACGGTACATGTGGTATTCGAGCGGCGAGGACTCGCCGGCGAGCGCTCGCGTGCGCGCCTCGCTTGCGCGCCTCTCCAGATCCTCGACGGCCTGGCGCGTAACGATCTCCTCGACCTCCCAGCCGCGGGTGGGCACGAGCCGCAGGCGGCCGTCCTCCGCGACCGCATAGACCGCCTTGCGGTGACCTGCAAGCGTGCGGTTGCCTTCCTGCGGCAGGTCGCGCTCACGCATGCGCGATCGCCGTCATGTAGATGAACGCGCTCGAAAAACGTCCGCTCTCGGGCACGAAGCACAGGAGGCGCTGCCCGTCGCGCAGTTTTCCGCTGCGCAACAGCTCGTCGAGCGCGATATAGATCGCAGCCGATCCGATATTGCCGACCCGCCCGAGATTGGTGAACCAGCGCTCCTGCGGGATCGGCAGCCCCGCGCGCGCGAACCCGTCGGCGAACGGCGCGCGGAAGTATTCCGAGGAAATGTGCGGCACCAGCCAGTCCACGTCGCCGGGCGCAAGCCCGCGCTGCTCGATGATGCGCTGGAGCGGCTTGACCGCCGTGTATTCGACGACCGAGTCGTTGAGCAGCCTGACGTCCTGTTTCAACGAGAAAACCAGTTTCGTTTCGCGTTCGCGCGCCGAATAGCGCATCCAGCCGCGCAGCTGGCCGTCCGCCTCCTTCTCCGCACCCGTGTACATGCACACCGGCATGGCGTGCGCGTAGGAAAAGATGTCGATCCATTCGATGCGCAGATTGAGACCGCGGCGCGGCGCGGGCTCGAGCAGACAGGCGCCGGCGCCGTCGGACAGCATCCAGCGCAGAAAATCCTTCTCGAATGCGAGATAGGGACGGGAGTCCAGCGCCTGTGCGTCCTCGGGACGCTCGGCGCCGTAGTTCTGCGCGCGCAAGCCGAGCGAAGCCACTTCCGACCCGGTCACGACCGCGTTGGGCGCGCTGCCCGACACCACCGACATCCATCCGTACTTGAGCGCGGTGGCGCCCGCGACGCACACGCCGGAGGTGGCCACGACCTCGCATGCCCGCCCGCCGAGCTCGCCGTGCACCATGACCGCATGATTGGGTATCAGCTGATCCGGGTTCGAGGTGCCGCACGCAAGACACGCGATCTCGTCCACGGCGAAGCCGTCCCCGGCCAATCGCTTCACCGCGTCGGCGGTCAGGCTGGCGTTCGTGTAGCGCGGCTCGCCGGTGGCGGGATCGATGACGTAATAGCGGCGGCGGATGCCGTTGCTGCGCTGGACGACGCGGCGCGTGCGCGATGGGCGCTCGCCGACCTGGCCGAGGATCGCCTCGACCTGGTCGTTCTCGACCGGGGCGTTCGGCAGTGAAACGGCGGTGCGCGTGATGTAAGCGGCCGGGCCGCTCGGGTCCGATTTTCCTCTTGGGGGTCGCTTTGCCATCGGCTACGGGCCCGAGGGAAGCTCGAAGTACGCCTTGGCCGATTCCAGCCGGCGCCCGAGCAGCGGACGCAACAGACGCTGCACGAGGAGGCTCGGCGGCACGACCACGATGAGCATCGCGACCAGATAAACCCCGAACGCGGCAAGCAGCGGAACGCGGCCGATCGAGCGCGGAGGGCCTCCGAGACGGATCAACCGCGACCACACCGAGAACGCCCGGTGCACCGCGCGCTCGCTGAAGATCAGCCGCGCGTCGACCCGCGCGGCGCCGAGCCCCGCGAGCATGGGCGTGTCATCGCGCTCGCGATCGGCGCGGAGCGCGCTCAACAAAGCGTGCCCGAAACGGTCGGCGTTCGCGATGTCGTCCTCGGCCACGCCCGCGGCCGGCAACCCGAGGAACGCGTCCCGCCGCCCGGTCAGCAGCCAGCGCGGCGTCGTGATCAGCGTCGCGAGCGCGCTGCCGGGGTCGGTGAGCACGACGTTGTCGCGCAGTCTCCCGCCCGCCTCGCGGATCAGCCGCTTGACCGCCTCCTGCGCCACCAGCCACATGTTGCGGCAAGCGATGACGGTGACCACCTGCGTGCCGCGCAGCAGGCGCCTGCCGGCGCCGCTCTTGAGAAACGCCGCGATCGGTCCCGATGGTGCGAGGTACCAGACCTGGTAAGCGAGGATGATCAGGTCGAAATGCTCGTCCGGGCGTACCGACAAGGGTTCGAGCGCGGGCGGCTCGATCAGCACCGATTCCGGCATCGCGTCGAGAAAGCTCCAGAGCGACCACGGAAACGGATACGGCGACCGCGGCCGGAGCACTTCTTCCACGAGCTCCACGTCGCCCACTTCGGCGAGCGGCGAAGTCAAACGGCGCGCTACGCGGCTGAGCTGTCCCGTTTGCGAAAAATGCACGAGCAAGACACGCTTCAGTTTCATATCCCCGGGTGCTTCTCGCCGAGCGCAATCGACTGCCGCCGGCCCACCACAAGAATAACTCGCGGGGCGCCGGGTGTCATCGGGTTTTAGCAGGATGAAGGGGAATTCACGAATCAAGCGGGCGCGGCGTCCGGAGGCGCGGAAGAGGGTTTTTTTCCGCGGCGGCGGCGCCGGCGGCGGCGCCGCTCCCCCGGTTGCGGCGCCATGAGCATCGCCTGGCGCTCGGCGTCGTCCGCCTGCTGAAACTTTTCCCACCACTGCGAGAGCTCCTCGGGCGCTTCGCCGCTCGCGCTCCTCAGGACGAGGAAGTCGAATCCGGCCCGGAATCTCTCGTGCGCCAGGAGGCCGAAGGGACGGCGGCCGCTTCTCTGCTCCAAGCGCGGCTGCAGCGCCCAGATCTCCTTCATCACGGCGGTGAGGCGGCGCGGAATGGCGAGCTTGTCGGTCTGGATGTCGAGCACCGTGTCCATCGCCTCGAACAGGGCCGGGATCGGCTTCAGCCCTCGCTGCTGCGCTTTTTTCCACGCAGCGAGCACCTCGTGCCACAGGAGCGCCGCGAACAGGAACGCGGGCGACACGGATTTGCCCGAGCGCACCCGGCTGTCGGTCTGCTCGAGCGCGAGAGTGACGAAGCGCTCGCCCATCGGCTGCTCGAAGATGACGTCGAGCAGGGGCAGCAGGCCGTGGTGCAGGCCTTCGCTGCGCAGCTGGCGCAGGCCCGTCGCCGCGTGGCCCGAGAGCAGCAGCTTCTGCATTTCCTCGTAGACCCGCGACGGGGGGACGTTCTCCAGCAGGTGAGCCAGCCCGCGTATCGGTTTTCGCGTGCGCTCGTCGATGGAGAATCCCGCCTTTGCGGCAAAGCGCACGGCACGCAGCATCCGCAGCGGGTCTTCCCGGTAGCGGGCGCGCGTGTCGCCGATGATGCGCACGGATTTCCGCTGCAGGTCCCTCAGGCCGTTGTGGTAGTCGAAGAGAGTCTCGCTCGCCGGATCGTAGTACAGCGCGTTGATCGTGAAATCGCGCCGGATGGCGTCGTCCTCGCGCGTGCCGTAGATGTTGTCCCTGAGCACCCGGCCAAGCTCGTCGGTCTCCGTCGCGGTGCGCGCGCGAAACGTCGAGACCTCCACGGTCTCCTCGCCGAACATCACGTGCACGAGCTTGAACCGCTTCCCGATGAGGCGCGAGCGCCGGAACACCTTGTGCACCTCTTCGGGATAGGCGTCGGTGGCGACGTCGAAGTCCTTGGGGCGAAGGCCCAGAAGCAGGTCGCGCACCGCGCCGCCCACGACATACGCCTGATAGCCGTGGCTGTGCAGCACCTCGCAGACCTTGCGCGAGCCCTGCGAGATCGCCTCGCGGCCGATGCCGTGCTGCTCCTTCGGGACGGTTCTCGGCTCGGAACCGGAGCCGAACCGGAGGACGCGCCGGATGAATTTCTTGATCAAGAGGGAAGAAAACTCCCGGTGCCCGCCGCTTCCAGCCGGCACTGGTACAGCGCTTCGAGGTTGGCTTGGGTGAGCATGTCGCTTGAGCGCCCCAGGCTTGCGCGGCCCGCATCATACAGTAAAACCGCAAAGCCGCAGTGCCGGGCGGCGTGTCCGGGCTCGTGCAGCGCCGCGAGCACCGTCTTTCCGCCGGACGCGCACCGGGAGAGCGTCCGCATCACCTGCGCCTGGTGGTTCAGGTCGAGATGCTGCAGCGGCTCGTCGAGCAGCAGGATGTCCGCGTCCTGCAGGAGGACCTGCGCGATGCGGGCCCGCTGGCGCTCCCCGCCGGAAAGCGTGCGGTAGCCCTGAGCCGCGCGGTCGGCGAGGTCGAGCTCGGCGAGCCGGCGGCGCGCGAGCCCGGCGCCTTCCTCGTCCCGGCTCCAGGCGCTCCTCGAGAGCGGATACCGGCCGAGCATGACGTAATCGAGCACGCTGCCCCAGAAATCGGTTTCCTCGTCCTGGAGCAGCACGGCGATGCGCCGGGCGAGTTCGCCGCGCCGGTGCGCGGCCAGCGCGACGCCGTCGAGCGCGATCGCGCCGGACTGCGGGGCGCGCAGGCCGGCGAGGGCGAGGATAAGGCTCGTCTTGCCCGAACCGTTACGCCCGAGGAGCGACCAGAACGCGCCCGGGGCGAGCGAGAGATCGAGCGCGCGAACGAGCTCGCGCCCGCCCGCCGAGAGTCCGATTCCGGCCGCTTGCAGCATCAGCGCAGCCTCCCGAGGAGGAACAGCAGCACGGGCACGCCGATCATCGCGGTGAGAACGCCGACCGGGAGCTCGGCGGGCGCCGCCACCGTGCGCGCGAGCGTATCGGCGAGAGCAAGCAGGCTTCCCCCCAGGCACGCGGAGAGCGGGAGCAGGGCGCCATGGCGATGGACGCCCGAGAGCCTCAGCAGGTGCGGCACCACCAGCCCCACGAAACCGATCGAGCCGCCGAGCAGGACCGCGGCGACCGTGGCCAGGGTCGCACAGCCGAAGGCGACAGCCTGCAGCCGCGTCACCGCGACGCCGAGCGAGCGCGCCTTGTCTTCGCCGAGAATCAGCACGTCGAGCGCGGCCGATTGCGAAAAGGCGAGCGCCGCGCACGCCGCGAGCACGACGAGTGCGGCGCTCGGGTCGCCTGCGGGCGAGAGGTCCCCGAGCAGCCAGAAGAGCATTCCCTGTACCT
>WNFY01002801.1_pt1 | contig 20922 bp, 20 predicted proteins | sample 5400091 | NCBI WGS metagenome assembly WNFY01 (sample SAMN13153364, study PRJNA577476) | soil metagenome | isolation source: 60 cm soil or saprolite under grassland replicate 1 | place: USA:California | collected 2016-06-15
GTTTTCCGGAGCACCAGGACGAGGAACAGCGCGGTTGTTTTCCGGACGATTGTTCTCCGGACGGTTGTTCCCTGGACGGTTATTTTCCGGACGGTTGCTTTCCGGAGCACCAGGACGAGGAGAAGCATTGGGATTATTGCCGGGGCGATTCTCGAAGCCTCCCGGACGCGGCGCGCCTTCATTCATTGTCCCACCGGGGCGCCCACTTCCCTTTGCACCACGCTCCAGGGTCTGGGCTTGACCTGGCGCTGCAGCTTTGACCGTGCGGACCGGCGGCGGCGCGGGGCGCTCCATTCCCCGGATTGCCTCAGGGCGATTCATTGCGACCGGTTGCCGAGTTGCAACCACCTGCCTGCTCATCACTTGCTGCGGCGGTCGCCTGTCGATGGGACGCGCCGACCCGACCAGACTCTGCCGCTCTGGCTGGATGTTTCTGACAGTTTCGTGTGTCACCTGCGCTGAAGCAATTTGCCGCGCGTCCACACGAACGATGTTGTTATGCACTGGCCGCGCATTTACGAACGTGTCATGGTTCACAACCGTGACTGCATTCACGTTGCGCTGATTCACGTACGTGACATTCGTTACTTTATTCACGGTCACGTTGTTATAAACATTCGTGACTTGTGTGACGTTTACCCGAGTGTTCGTGACGTTCACATTCTGCACATAACGTGGGCTGGTGCGGTACCACGGAACAAATACCTCTCCAGGTGCTAGCGGGAACCATCCGACGCCGCCTCCAACGCCTACACCAACGCTAAAACTGCCGCCGCCAACGAAGGCGACCAAGGCCGGTGAATAGACCGGCCGAACCGCAATTGGTCCAGGAACCCAGCACCAACTGCTCTGAACGAAAGCCCATCGTCCATAGTGGAATGGTGCAAAGCCCCATGGCTCATCTTCCGCCCAGGTCCAGCCCCACGGCGAAACATAGACCCAGTGGCCATAACGGTAGGGTGCCCAGTCGCCGGGAACGCCAGACGGGGACCATACGTTTCCATATCCCGCGACGTTACGCCATTGGCCGTAATCGTCCAAATCCTCATAGCCAGTCATTTCATCCGAAACATACTCTCGGCTCCGGCCACGGTCTTCGCGTTGGTCACGTGATAGAGCCCATTGAGTAAATGGATCGCTTTGGTTAATCTCGGCCACATCGTAGTTCAGCTGGTCAGTTCCGGAAAACGTCCCCTGTTGCCCGTCAGTCAGACGATACGAATTGCCCGAGCCTGTGATCTCCGCCTCGCCTCGAAATACGGACGCAATTGTCTGATCGCCATTTTCATTCACATCGAGCCGAAACTCGCCCGGCCGATTGAGATTGAACGCAAGGTTCGGAGTGTCAACCTCGAAGGCGTCATCGCCACCATAGTGGCGCACGCGGAAAAACAACGACCCCACAGATAGCCGAAGCTGAGTGACGTCGTTTCCTACATCAAGAAAACTTACGCTGGTTTCCGGTCCGAGACGGACGGAAGTGGACCCAATCTGGATCTCAGCCCGCGAATCGCGATCAACCCAGAGATTGTCGCCAACGGTCAGCGTGCGATTCATTGTCCCTTCTACCCAATCACCTTGCCCGCCGGGTTGAAACGAAACGGAGCCCTGTACAAAGCTGATTCGTCCGGCCCGCGCTGGCGGATCTTGATCGTTATCCCGGTCTTGCGCAGACGCGAGAACTGCCGTTTGCAACAGCAACAAGATCGCCGCTGCAAAACCCGCAATGGAAAATCCTGTGCGTATGTTTTTCATAAGGTTCCTTGCTGCGGCCATTAAATTCAGCCTGCCGGCCGCACGATAATAGATTCAACAATTCATGTTGATTAAACACGCGCTGGAAACACAAGTTCCATACGGTCGTGCGGGTACGCAGCCAACCGCCTTATGGTACATGCATGTCGCTGATATCAAGGACTTTGCTGATACCAATGGGGCATAGGTATCACACCCAACGAGTTGCTGAGGTGCCTTTGGCGCATTATGGGGCCTTTGCGCAGTCGACGATTGTATGACGGTGGGATCCACCTCAGAGCTTGCACTGGCTCCAAGGTCTGAGGAGTTCTTGATTGACAGTCTAACCGACGGTTTGTTCCGCCAAGACTTTCTCGCGCTCCTCGGCATCGCGTTGCTCGTCACGATCTGAGGACGGCAATGCGAGTTCGAGCACCTCGCGGATCGTCTTGACGTAATGGACATTCAGGTTTTCCAGTTGCTCGGGCGTGAGATCCTCATCCACGTTCATCTTGTTTTCCGCCGGCAGAATTACGTCGTGCACTCCCGCCCGTTTTGCGGCGAGAACCTTTTCTTTGATCCCGCCGACAGGCAGAACGTTTCCGCTCAGGGTTATTTCGCCAGTCATTGCCGTCAATGGACGAACCGGCCGGTCTTTTAGCAAAGAGACCAGCGACGTCGCCATCGTTACGCCAGCAGATGGACCATCTTTAGGAATTGCGCCCGCAGGAACATGTATGTGAATGTCATGGTCGGCAAAAAAGCTCTCTCCGATTCCAAGGTGGACGGCATTCGACCTTACCCACGTCAGCGCCGCCTGCATGGATTCCTGCATGACCTGGCCGATTTGGCCGGTCATGGTGAATCCGCCTTTGCCGCGCATGACATTGGCTTCGACGAACAACACATCGCCGCCAGTCGGAGTCCACGCGAGACCGACAGAAACGCCGGCGCGCTTGGTGCGCTCGGCAATTTCGCCTTCACTGCGGACTTTGATGCCACCGAGAAACTCTTGAATGATTTCCTGAGTCACCACCAGCTTCTCGGTTTTGCCCTCAGCTAAGCGCCGCGCTTGCTTCCGGCAGATCGTCCCGATATTGCGCTCCAGGTTGCGAACTCCAGCTTCGCGCGTGTAATGGCGAATGAGGTGTCCCATCGCATCCGGCGGGAACTCGATGTGGTCGGCTGTAATCCCGTTCTCCTCAATCTGTCGCGGAACCAGATATTGGAAAGCGATGTGGACCTTCTCCTCTTCGGTGTAACCCTGCAGTTCGATTATCTCCATGCGGTCGCGTAGCGGCTCGGCTACTGGATCAAGCATGTTCGCTGTCGTGATGAACAAGACCTTCGAAAGATCGAACGGCACATCAAGATAGTTATCGCGAAACGTCGAGTTTTGCTCGGGATCGAGAGCCTCGAGCAAAGCCGAGCCGGGATCGCCCCGGAAGTCTCGCCCTACCTTGTCAATTTCGTCGAGCATGAAAACGGGATCTTTGGTTTCCGCGCGGCGAATACCTTGAATGATCTGACCCGGTAGTGCGCCGATGTAAGTGCGTCGGTGGCCACGAATCTCGGCCTCGTCATGCACGCCGCCTAGCGAAATGCGGACGAATTTGCGTCCCAACGCCCGAGCTATAGAGCGGCCCAGCGATGTCTTGCCCACTCCCGGAGGTCCGACGAAACAAAGGATCGGGCCTTTCATACTCGGCTTTAAACGCCTCACCGAGAGAAAATCCAATATGCGATCTTTGACCTTCTGCAAATCGTAGTGGTCGGTATCGAGAATCTCTTTGGCTTTCAAAATATCTACTTCACCGCCCGAGGTCTTTGCCCACGGCAGCACAGCAAGCCACTCTACGTAGTTTCGAGTAACGCCGTAATCGGCGGCCATCGGGGACATGCGAACGAGGCGACCCAGCTCTTTCAGAGCTTCCTTCTTCACTTCGTCCGGCATTCCTGCGGATTCAATCTTCTGCCGAAGCTCTTCGGTGTCGCGCTGGCCTTCGTCCTGCTCACCCAATTCCTTCTGAATGGCCTTCATCTGCTCGCGCAGATAGTATTCGCGCTGACTCTGCTGAACTCGGTCCTGCACTTCCGATTGAATTTTGTTTCGCAGCTGCTGGACTTCAAGCTCTTTCGCCAGATGCTGGTTAATTTTTTCCAGGCGCACGCGGACATCAGTTGTCTCAAGCGTGTCCTGTTTGTCAGCTGTAGAAAGCGACGGCAGCGACGATGCGATGAAGTCAACCAGGCGGCCCGGTTCTTCCACATTCATCGCAACTGTCGAGAGCTCGTCCGACAATGTCGGAGAGCCGGCAACGATCTGCTGAAACAGAGTGAGAACATTGCGCTGCAGTGCTTCAACCTCTGAAGATTTCGGGGGAACGGCTTCGGGCACACTCTCGACCTTCGCCATCATGTAAGGAGCCAACTGAGTGAACTCGGTTAGCCGGACCCGCTCCAGCCCCTCCGCAAAAACGAACAAGCTCTGGTTGGGCATCTTGACGACTTTATGGACAACCGCAAGGCTTCCAACGGTATAAAGGTCAGTCGGTTGCGGCGAGTCTACGCGCGCCTCACGTTGCGCGACCACAATGATGGTCTTGTCTTCACCCAACGAATTGATGAGCTGCACAGAGCTTTCGCGGCCCACGGTCAGCGGCAATACGGCATGAGGAAAGAGGACCGTGTCTCTGACGGGCAATACCGGTAATGATTTCTCTTGAGCCATTATTCTCTCGTTGCGGCTACGTGGCCGCGCCGTTGTCAGTGATTCTCGGACTTGAGTGTATCGTACTCAACTTTTGATGCCTTTAATCTCTAGAGGATTCATCGGTCGCTTACGCAGTAAGTTCAACCTGTCGCGCAAAGCACTTGGATTCTAATCCCCTGACGCCAGCTTTGTGAAAAACGAAGGTTTGAGAGACAACTGGACGAAAGTGCTGCAGCTCAGCTTATACTTAGCGGCTTCAGTCGAAGGAGAACCCGACAAGCGGACTCACTTCCGCGTACAGCCTGTCGCCTCTATTGAAAGGATTCACAGTCTCGGCGGCTTTGTGGGGAACCGTTGTGGGATCGCTGCTGGCCGGAAATTCCGGGCGATCGCTACGGCCGTCGCGACAGCCTGCGCCTTATGGCCGTGATTTACTTTTTATCAGCACTGGGCTGCGCGGGAGCATGGAGCTGGGCATCATTGGTCACATTCCGGTTTGTTGCGGGCCTGGGCATCGGCGGATCATCAGTGCTGGGTCCCATGTACATCGCGGAAATCGCCCCGGCAAGCTGGCGCGGGCGTCTAGTCGGATTTTTTCAATTCAATATCGTTTTCGGGATTCTGCTCGCCTATCTCTCCAACGACCTTATTGGCATGCAGCACCTCGGAAGTGTTGAATGGCGCTGGGAGCTGGGAGTGAGCGCGGTCCCTGCCGTGTTCTTCCTGGTAATGCTGTTCTTCATTCCTCGCAGCCCGCGCTGGCTGGTGAAGAAGCAGCGCCTTGATGAAGCGCGAGGGGTCTTAAGGCTGACGGGAGAACCGAATTACGAGCAGGAGTTGCAGGAAATTCGCGCTTCCATTGATGCCGAACACGGGCATGCGGATGAGCCTCTGCTCTCCGCAAAATATAAAGTGCCAATCTTTCTGGCCGTTTCGATTGCGTTCTTCAATCAGTTCTCCGGCATCAACGCCATTCTTTATTACCTTAACGATATTTTCGCGAGTGCAGGATTCAGCAAAGTCTCGAGCGGATTGCAAGCCGTGTTCATCGGGCTTACGAATTTGATCTTCACCATGATCGCGATGTCGATCATTGATAAGTTCGGCCGCAAAAAGTTGCTGTTGATTGGTGCGGTCGGCACTTCAGCTTGCCTCGCCGGCGTTGCAGCAATTTTCGCAACAGACAAACGGCCGGATCTGCTTATCTGGCTGCTGGTAACCTACATCGCGTTCTTCGCTTTCTCGCAAGGCGCGGTGATTTGGGTCTACATCAGCGAAGTTTTCCCGAATCGTGTGCGCGCCAAGGGACAAAGCCTTGGAAGCTTCACCCACTGGATCATGGCCGCGCTAATTTCTCTGGGATTTCCCTCGGTCGCTAGGTGGTCGAAGCCGTTGCCCTTCGTATTCTTCGCCGTAATCACGGTTGTGCAATTCCTTGTAGTTCTGATCGCATATCCGGAAACGAAAGGCTCCTCTCTGGAGGAGATCCAGAAAGAGTTGTCGGTGGCATGAGAGTAATGTTGTCTTGGAAACACAGTGCGCGGTTTTCAAAGTGTTAATATGTGTTCATGCCGAATACACGTAGTGCAACTCTCAGCGTTCGACTAAAACCTGAAATCAAGAAGCGGCTTGCCAAACTCGCTCAGGCTTCCGGACGTAGCTCCAATTTCCTAATCTCCGACGCGGTTGAGTCTTACGTTGCGGACCAAGAAAGACTATTGGCCGAAACTCGCCAAGCCGATCGCCAGATTTCGTCCGGCCACTACATTAAGCATCAGGACATGAAGGCGTGGCTTCTCTCGTGGGGCACGGACCATGAATTGCCGCCACCTAAGTGCGCCTGCGAAGGTGAGCACGACGATGAGGCGCTGTGCCGGTAGAGATCGTCTGGTCCGCGCTGGCGCGCAGGCGATTGCAGGAAATTCACGAGTACGTTTCAAGGGACAAACCCGGTGCCGCCCAGAGCCTTGTGCTACGCATTGTGGCCGCGGTCGAGAATCTCCGAAACTATCCTCATTTGGGCCGCGCAGGGACGAACCCCAGCACGCGTGAGCTAGTGATTGGGAGGACACCGTACATAGTTGTTTACCGGCTGCGAGCCGATATCGTAAGGATTGTTACCGTTTGGCACGGTGCGCAAAGGCAAGTCCGGTAATACGAACCATGACCACTTCATGCCGCCGGATAAATCCCCAGGACTTTCACCATGTCTGCCACTGCCCTCAACTGCAGCAACGCTCCACGTGCCAGCTTGTCATCTCCGCGAAGAAAATCGGCGTAAAAGACATATTCCCAAGGACGCCCACGGATCGGCCGCGATTCGATCTTGCTCAAACTGATGTCACGATCGGCAAATACCCGTAAGGCTTTGTGCAGTGCACCCGGGACGTTCTTCAAGCCAAATGCAATTGAGGTCTTGTTCGCGCGGGGCAGAATGCGCTTCTTCCGGCGCAGCAGAAAGAACCGGGTGTAGTTACGTTTGTCGTCTTCAATCCCCGCGAGCAGAATACGGCCCTTGTAAACGGAAGCCGCGTGACGGCTGGCGATCCCGGCCGCGTCACGCATTCCGGTCTCGATCACATGCTTCACACTTCCTGCCGTGTCATAAAAAGGCGTGGCCTGCATGCCCGAGTTCTTGCTGAAGAAGTCACGGCACTGGTCGAGTGCAACCGGATGAGAAAAGGCGCGGCGCAGATCTGATTTCTTCACTCCTGGCGCTGCAATCAGATTGTGAACAATCCGAAGATGAAAATCGCGCTGGATAAAAACATCTCGCGCCAGGAGAAGGTCCATGTGCTCGGTAACCGATCCCGCCAGCGAGTTTTCAATTGGGATCACCGCGGCAGGAACAGCGCCTGATTCCAGTCGATCGAAGACTTCCGCAGACCGCGGGCAGGGCACGATGGCGCATCCGGGAACCATCCTGCGTGCCGCCTCATGACTGAATGATCCTGGCTCTCCCTGGATGGCAACTTTCATCTCAGCAAGTTATCGGAAGGAGCGGTCTGAAGCAAATTTTTCTCGAGTACCAGCGCGTCCACCCCGTTCGAGTAATACCGAGGCACTGTCTTGACGACGTCATAGCGGTGGCGCTTATAAAACGCGATCGCAGCGGCGTTGTCCACGGCAGTCTCGAGGTAAATGGCACGGCAGGCAGCTGACCGCATCCTCGCCTCCGCAGTTTCGAGGAGTGAAGACCCCAGCCGCTGTTTCCGCGCTTCTGAAAGCACATCAATGGTTATGATATGGCCCACACGACGGCGGCCAGCCTCGGCAACCAGAAAACCAAGAATCTTCTGATCCACGTCGTCCGGGTCACCAGCCTGGGCAATCAAAGTAAAGACATTACGGCGGCTAACGTAAACACCCAGTTCAAATCGGCTGTACGAGATACCCGGCGGAAAACAGAGCTGGTCAATTTCCCAGAGCCTCTCGAAGTCCTCAGGCCGGTAATCGCGGATGGTGAATGGCACAAAATTCCCCGGTCGATGGCTTCGAATTCTGCAAGACTCGCATCCTAAACCACTTACGCATCTTGCTTAATCTTAAAAAAATCTACACTGAAATCCTTGCTCTCTTACACCCCTAAGTCGTAACATTCGCATCTGAGGATTTGTGGTGCTGCCCATCGCCATTGAAGCGGTAGTCGCTGCGACCGTCCTGGTTGCGCTTTGGTACTTCCTGTTTTCCCGCTACAACCGGCGGCGCGGAACTCTGGTTCTGCAATGGGTGGAGGCTGCGTGCGCGACGCGGGGCCGAATTGTGGAGACCCGATGGCTTAGCGCCAGCCGTCTACAGGCACATTTCAGTTTTGCCACGCATTGGTTCGAGAACGCCCGGGTCACCATCAAGTTGTTGCCGCGCCACGTTCCCCTGCAATGGATTGTCTGCGCATGGCGTCGGCAGCGAGAAACACTAACATTTGAGGCCGATCTCGACGATTCGCCGACTTTCCATTTGGAAATTTCTCGCCATCGCTGGCTCACACAGAAGCCAAAGGAAATATCTAGTCCAGAGAGAAACTGGACGATCTCCCGGCCCGGCCCGGTCGTTTTGACCACCCGCACCGAGTGGACCCATGAGCTGACGCCGGTCGTGAATACCTTGATGACCTCTCGCGGTCACAACTTATTGAGCGTTCGTTTCCGTCCCGATTCTCCCAATCTTGCCGCCACAATTGCACTCGACGCACTTTCTGACGAAGAAACTACCGCGGCATTCCTCGGCGTGCTCCGGGACTTGGCTGCCGGCTCTTCAGCTTCGCGCCACTAAGTCACTTTCGTCTCGCATCGAGAGATATTTTCGTTTCCAGCCTGCAAGTTCCATGATATCTTCCACGGCAATATGCCTGACAACCTCTCAAACCCAACACCTCAATTCGGGACTGCAGAGTACGCCGGTGTAGTAGGGACCGAGCGCTGCCAATTCTGCCATCAAGCCGTTAGCAAGGGGTACTACCGCGTAAACGGCGCAATGGCCTGCTCTGGTTGCGGCGAGCGCGCGAAACATCAACTGCCGGAAGACAGCCATGGGCGTTTTACGCGGGCCCTATTGTTTGGAATTGGCGGCGCAATTTTGGGCCTCATCATCTATGCGGTTTTCACAATTACGACAGGCCTAATCATTGGTTACGTTTCCCTCGCGGTTGGTTACATTGTCGGCAAGGCGATCAAAATGGGATCGCGAGGAGCAGGCGGACGCAGGTATCAAATCGCGGCAGTCGCGCTGACATACGCCGCAGTTTCGCTTGCCGCGGTTCCGATCTCCCTTTCGTACTCGGCGAAGGCTAGAAGCGCACAACGAGAGCAGGTTGAGCAGCAACAGTCGCCTGGCGACAACGAGCAAGCGCAGCAGCAAACTGCGGCGCCTCGCCCAGAACGAATGGGGTTGGGAACTGCTTTGCTGCAACTCGCATTTATTGGACTTGCATCGCCATTCATGGAACTGGCCGGAGATCCTGTTCATGGACTCATCGGACTGGTTATTCTCTCAGTTGGAATTCGCATAGCCTGGAAGCTTGCCGCAGGCTCAGAGATGGAGATTTTCGGGCCGTTCGAGAACACTGCGGCGGCATCCTCGGGCGCGGGTGCGTAAAGTTCAATTGTGTCTACCATAAGCCCCGAATTCATTCGAAATTGCAGCCAATGCTCGCAAGAACTGTTGGCCGGAGCGTTGGTCTGCAATCATTGCCATGCTCTTGTGCACGCTCGAGAGTTAGAACGAATTGCGGCTGAGGCTCGACGTCTCGAAGGCACGAAAGAACTGCGACAGGCGCGAGAGCAGTGGCTGATGAGTTTGCCTCTGCTTCCTCGCGAATCAAAACAGGCGCAATGGGTGCGCGACCACGCACGGGAACTTGATTCTGCGGCAGACCAGCAAAGCGTACCCGACAGCGAAAACAAGTGGGCACGAAAACTCGGGCCGGTTGGGCCGATTGCCATCGTTCTCACCAAGAGCAAAGCAGTGCTGGCAGCCGTTTTCAAGTTGAAATTTCTCCTGAGCTTCGCGGCGTTCTTCAGTTTGTATTGGGCACTCTACGGAGCTGCCTTCGGCTTGGGATTCGCGGCACTGATACTCATTCATGAAATGGGTCACTTTATAGATATCAAGCGCCGAGGGCTGCCAGCTGATATGCCTGTATTTCTGCCTGGATTTGGCGCCTATGTTCGATGGCGAACGCTCGGAGTTCCAGTTACCACTCGCGCTGCAATCAGCTTAGCGGGACCATTAGCAGGCGCAATCGCCGCAGTGGTCTGCACGGTTGTGTGGTGGAAAACGGGCAACGGAATCTGGGCGGCATTAGCGAGATCCGGCGCGTGGCTCAACGTTCTGAACCTCATTCCCGTATGGACACTCGACGGCGGCCAAGCTGCCCTTGCGCTCAGCAAGCTTGAACGTATTGGCCTTCTGAGCCTCTGCCTCTTGCTGTGGGTCGTCCTCGGAGAGGGCATTTTCTTCCTCGTAGCCCTTGGAGCAGGCTACCGGATTTTTACGCGTGACCTTCCTCCTACGCATAGCCGCACGACTGCGCTCTATTTCGCTTCGGTGCTCACTTGCCTCGGACTAGTGATGTGGATGTTGCCAGGCCGTGGTTTCGTGCCGCAGTAGGTCAGGATCCGTCGGATTCAAACCTGTAACCCACTCCACGCACCGTGAGTAGATGACGTGGATGCGAGGGATTGTCCTCGAGATAGCGGCGGAGGCGGACAATGAAATTGTCAATTGCCCGTGTGTCGGTGTCCTCTCGTAGTCCCCACACTTCTTCAAGGATGGATTTGCGCGAAACCACACGGCCGCGATTGCGAATCAGATGACGGAGTAACTCCGCCTCCATCACGGTCAGGCGCGTGACGCTTCCTTTCGCTCTAAGCTGCAGGTTTACGAAATCTATGGTGCCGCCAGGAAAGGAAAATTCATCCAGCTCGTTCTCGTCGCCTGCACCTTGCGGCTGCTCGGGAGCCCGCTCTGGCATGTGCTGACGCATCCACTCGGTGCGACGCAAGAGTCCCTGCAGGCGCGCAAGAAGAATCGGCAGTTCAAACGGCTTTGCAATGTAGTCGTCCGCGCCTGAAGCGAAGCCCTCCAATACGTCTTCCGGCCTTCCACGCGCGGTCAGCATCAGAATAGGAACGAAATTTTTTGCCTGGCGCAACGCGGCGGCCACTTCGAAACCATCTTTGCCCGGGAGCATGACGTCAAGCAGTACAACGTCGAATTGCTCGTGCCGAGTAAGAAGTTTTTCCAGCGCGAATTCGCCATCACCGGCAATCTCGGCAGAGTGCCCCTCTTCCTGCAAATTGAATTGCAGACCTGTGGCCAGGTGAGTCTCATCCTCAACGATGAGGACCCGGCTCACGCCACGCTCCGCGGAAGTTCGAAAATCACCGTAGTGCCCTTACCCTGGCCTGCGCTTTGTGCAGAAACGCGCCCTCCGTGCCGCTTCGCGATGGTCCGCACGAGGAACAGCCCCAGCCCGGTTCCGCGCACCTGCGGAAGTGCGCGGTTCGGCACGCGGTAGAAACGCTTGAACACCGTCTTCAGTTCGCTGGGAGGAATGCCTACTCCGCGATCTTGTACCTGCAGAACTAAGCCATTTTCCGCGTGTTCTTCGAGGCGCACCGAAATATCCACGCGGCTGCCGGAATATTTCACCGCATTGTCCAAAATGTTCGAGACTGCGGTGCGCAGATCACCCGGGTCGCCGCGAACCTCTGAGCCCTTACCGTTGAGCACTGACTCGTACCTTAACGAGTCGGGCTGAAGATGGTGGCTGGTGCGGGCGTTCTCCACGCATTGTTCGACCAGTTGCGCAAAATCAACCGCAATGTGCTCGTCTTTGCGGGCGCCTGCCCGGCTGGCCTTGAGTACCTGCTCGACCGTATTCATCAACCTGTCGCTATCCTCGAGCATTAAGCGATAGAAGGTCTGGCGTTGGGCGTCATCGAGTTTTCTGCGTTCCAGGGTTTGCAAATGCAGGCGGATCGAGGTGATCGGAGTCTTTAGCTCGTGAGTAACAGCATTGATGAAGCTGTCATGCTGCTCGTTGCGGCGTATTTCGCGGACGAGAAAACTGGTGTTGAGAATAAGGCCGGCAACAATCGCTCCGAAAAAGACGATCCCTAGGAATACCTTAACGCCTTCTTGCCAGTTGAGGATGATCCAGCCAAAGCCTACAGCAACCGACGCTGCCGCCAAACAGACTGTGAGGGTCAGAAAGAAAACGATCTTGCCGCGCCGGGTCACGCGCATACTGGGATTCTAGCGCAGCACGATATTCAATGGATTCTGGGTTGGTTGGAGCATTGCCCCCCAAAAAACGCAAAGACGATTCCCTCCTTTGCGAACTTTGTGGTTAAGAATGTTTTTCGGAGCGGACACTCTGGTTAAGTGGCAACCGGCTCAGGCTGAGCGGCAGTGACCAACTTTTGGCGCTCCTGCTCCCGCAACTCATCGAGCTTCACCCGATACACATGCCTCGCCAGTCCCAGTTTTTTCAAGGCCCAAATGCCGTACCAGTTCAAATCGAATTCATACCACCTCAGACCGTGGCGTGCCGAAACCGGGTGTGCGTGGTGATTGTTGTGCCAACCTTCGCCAAAGCTGACGAGAGCGATCCAAAAGTTGTTCGTCGAAAGATCGCGCGTGACAAACCGCCGTGAGCCCCAAGTGTGAGTGCCCGAATTGACCAACCAAGTGCTATGCAGAACAACTACCGTACGAAGGAATACTCCCCAGAGCAGGAACGGCAGGCCCCCTAGCGCAAACAGTAGAATCCCGAGTCCGATCACTGGCACATAATGATACTTCGTAATCCAGACATGAAACTTAGACTTAGCCAGGTCAGGAACATAGCGGGAAAGTGTTTCAGTGTCCTGATGAAGGCTCTTGCCCATGAGAATCCAACCCATATGGGCCCACCATTTGCCGTCAACGGGAGTGTGCGGGTCGCCTTCCTTGTCCGAAAACTGATGATGAATTCGATGAGTAGCAACCCAGAAAATTGGGCCGCCTTCGAGCGCCAGCGTTCCGCAAGTTGTCAGAAAGTACTCCACCCATTTCGGGGTCTTGTAGCCGCGGTGCGTCAACAGCCGGTGATATCCCATTCCGATGCCGAGGCTTCCGGAAACGTACCAGAGAGCGAACGCGACAAAGAATGCCTTCCAGGAAAAGAAGAAAAACGCCGCCACTGCTCCAACATGAAACGCCGCCATTACGCTGGCGGTGATCCAGTTGAATTTTTTATCAGTGACCCAATCTCGTTGCGGACGCTGCAGCGCTTCGATGTCTAGAGGCATACTCCCGGCTCCATTTCCTAACAAGGTATATCGGTAAGTTAGCAGCCGGTCCCAGGTCGTGGCTGTAATACTTCTGTAATAGGCGACGGGAAGCTGGTTACCAAAGGACGTGGGCCAGGCGAGCACCTGTCTTAACTGAGGCGAAGCTCGCGCGCCATCGTGACTCCCGCGCTTAGGACAGGCGAGCCGCCTGTCCCACATGAAATCTGCCGCAGGACAAAATCTGTTCGTTAAGTTCGTTGAGAGAGTCGTTCTAACCGTCAGACTCCCGAGCTTCGATGAGTTGCGTCGAGACAATCCGAGGCTCGATTAGCATCGGCGATGAGGCTTTCTGTAAGCCGCTGCCAGCGTTCAAACGGCGGCTCCCATATTTCTGCTTGCGGATCGGAGCCCTCCCGGCAAGCCGGGAGGAGAGTCAATTTCGAGGTACTCGTCGGGTCCATTGGTCTCCTTGGGGACTAGGGGATCTAAACCCTAAGACGCATACAGAGTCGCACAAAGTTGTAGCGTTAAGAAGCGGGTAAACCCCGTATTACTTTAGTGATGCAGAGATTTGACGGTCTCGAAGGCAATACCCAAAACGAACCTGCAACTCAGAGTGGAATCCGTTGAATTCTGTATGAAAGTTAGTTCGAATAGGCCTTGACTTCTATGGGAAGGGGTCTAGCATAGAAGTATCACCTCCGATCCAATTCAGGATCGAATGGGCTGGTAGCCAAGGAATGTCACCGCTTCTTGGTCGCTGGCCCATTTAATTTTATTTGTCACTTTGCGATCCGGTATCAGCTGATCACCCATTCGCTCAGCTTCCTCGCCAACGACTCCGGAACTTCCGCTTCCAGTTCTACCGCCCCGTCCTTGTACTGTCGGGAATAGATCCGCGACCGGGCCTCGAGCATTGCCAATGCCTTGCCTTCCTTCTGCGGGACCCGCAGCCGTACGCGGCTGGTTGCGTCTTCGGAGAGCGCCTGGTCAATCCGATCCAGCAATGTGCTAAGGCCGATTCCCTTCGCCGCAGACACGTGCACGGTTTGCGAATCGTCACGCAAGCTGTCCCGCTGCTTAGGTGGGAGCAGGTCAACTTTGTTCTTTACGTGCAGCCGGGGTTTCTCGCCGGCCTCAAGTTCCTTCAAGACGCGGTCAACTTGCGCATCCTGCTCGGAACAGAGCGGGCTGCTGGCGTCAGAAACTTGCAAAATCAACGCTGCACGTTGCACCTCTTCGAGAGTCGCGCGAAACGAGGAAACCAAAGCGTGCGGAAGGCTGCGTATAAAGCCGACCGTATCCGAAAGCAGCACTTTTCGCTTCGAAGGCAATGCCACCGAACGCAAGGTGGGATCGAGCGTGGCAAACATGCGTGGGGACTCCAGCACGGTCGCATTGGTGAGGGCGTTGAACAGCGTCGATTTGCCGGCATTGGTATAGCCGATCAGAGCAACCGTTGCCACCGGCACTGATTCGCGCCGCTGCCGCTGCTGTGCCCGAATCCGCCGCACATTTTCGATCTGCTCTTTTACATGCCGAATGCGGCGATAGATTTTTCGGCGATCGGTTTCAAGCTGAGTTTCGCCAGGACCTCGTGTTCCAATTCCGCCTCCCAGCTGCGACATCTCCACGCCGCGTCCGGTTAGCCGGGGCAGCAGATAGTCGAGCTGCGCCAGTTCCACTTGAAGCTGGCCTTCGCGAGTCCGTGCGTGGGTTGCGAAAATATCGAGAATCAGCTGGGTGCGGTCAATCACGCGAGCATGCACGACTTTTTCGATATTGCGCTGCTGAGAGGCAGTCAGATCGTGATCGAACAACAGCAAGTCTGCGGAAACCGATGCCGCCGCGCCAGCGATTTCTTCCAGCTTGCCACGACCGATGAGGGTGGCTGGATCGGGCCGGTCCCGGCGTTGCAAGAGTTCACCTGCGATTTCAGCCCCGGCGCTGATCGCCAAATCGCGAAGTTCGCCCAGGGACTCTTCGGCACTGAATTGCGGTTCTGAGGGTACCTTTTTCTGAGCGATCGAAACGTCGCGCGCTGCTTGTGCGCCAGCGGTTAGCCCCTTACTGGAAGCGCGTCGCTTGCGGTAGTCGAGGCCAACCAGGAAAGCGCGCTCCTTGCGCATTCCTGGCGAAAGCGTGCGCTGCCCGGAGTGACGTTTGGATAGGAGCCGCGATTCAGAACTGCTCAAGCTTGGTCGGCCTCATCCCTCGGTGCCGGAGGCGGCAGGAGTCTCGCCGGAATCATTGGTCGTGGGTGATGGAACTACTCGCGGCTTCTCCGAGTAACCGTGCGCCCTGCCCACGGCGACAGTCGAGATCGCATGCTTGAAGATCAACTGTTCTTGATTGTTGGTCTCAAGCACCACGGAGTATTTGTCGAACGACCGAATGCGGCCGGTCAGCTTCACGCCGCTCATTAAGTAGATGGTGATACTGCTGCGTTCCTTGCGCGCGGTGTTCAGGAAAGTATCCTGAATGTTCTGCGCCGCCGGCTTGTTTTCCATCGCCGATCTCCTTTGAGTTGCGACAACGGGCTTCGACATCTGGGGCTGAAAACGCAATCTGGCCGCCATGGCGAAATCGTAAGTGACAGCGACGACGTGGCGAAAACCGAGCAGCCGAACGAGTTTCTGCCGTACCTTCGTACAATACGGCCTTGCTCTGGAGTTTTCAACAGCGACCTGTACATTTCGCGATTCCTGGGACCAAATCATTGCTCTATGAATCTGTGGGTCTTTACCGCCGAATCAAGGGGTTAACGCAATGAGAATTGTCCAGGTAACCAAACCTGGTGGTAACTTCAAACTGGTTGAAGGTCCCATCCCTGGCCCGGACCCGGGCAGGTCCGCATCAAGGTCGAAGCCTGAAGCATTTGTAGCTGGCGGGTAAGCGCGGTGTAGGACGGCGCGCATGAGGACATAACGTGTCAGAACCGAACCCCTCGGCTTTATGCCGGGGACCCGATTAACCTGTGGAAGTGCAGAAAATTCCCTAAACCCCCAGCTCTTCTTGCATCCACTCTGGCTCTGGCTTAGGCTCAGCGGTCAAATCCAGCACCAGCTTTTCGAGCACCAGGCGCTTGCTGGGAGCATTCGAGCGCAACGCGAGGTCTGCTTTCGCCACCAGCCGGATCGCGCGCGTCAGCTCACGTTTGGATTTATAGCGCCGCGCTTGCCGGATGATGTCGTCCGCAGCAAATGGCGGAACGCGAAAACCCTGCCACAATGCCGCCCACAGCATGCGCTGATCACGAACGTTGCGTTCGAGAATCACCAGCATCTGGCGGAAAGTTTTGGCCAGCATATAGAGATGGCCGATGGCTGCCTCATCGCCGTCGCCGGTAGTTAGGATCGCATCAAGTGTCTCCAGGGCACGGGTGCGGTCGCGGGCGGAAATCGCGTCCGTCAGTTCATACAGAGATCGTTGCTTGGCTGCCAATACCATCGTCTCCACATCGCCGAACGTAATTCGTTTCTTGTCGCCAACGTACAAAATCAGTTTTTCGAGCTCGTTCGAAATCATCATCATGTCGCCGCCGAGCGAATCCACTAGTTCGCGTCCGGCGTCGGCTTCGATTTTTACTTCGCGAGTACTGCAATATTCCTGAATCCAGCGGACCGCGTCGCTCTCCTCCACACGCCCGAGTTCCACAATTGCGCAATAGCGCCCCAGGGTTTCGCGAATGCGCTCGTAACGTTCCTTGTCGGTCAGATCTATGCGGCGCGCATCAGCGGGAATGCTGATGTGATCGGCAATTAAGATCAGTACCGCATCAGGATTTGGGTCTTTGCAGTACTGTTCAATGGCACCGAGCTTCTCTTCATTCGACCCCCGTCCGAAGAGGGTTTTGACTCCGCGGACAAAAAAAATCTGGAACGGAGCCATCAACGAAGGAGTGCGGGCACGGTCCAGCACTTCGGCCAAATCGGTTTCTACCAGATCGAATTCAAACAGGCTGAACTCCCGCATGTCCCTGGGAACCAGATGCTGCACAATCGCATCGCGGCATTGCTTGCGGAAAAAAGCCTCATCGCCAACGAAAATATAGGCGGGACGCAGCTTTCGCGCTTCAACCTCCGACACAAACCGCTCTGCCTGCGCGAACGCGCGCATCAGAAGGCCTCCAGGACGTTGGAAACCAGCGTCCGCGCGAATTCCCGTGAGAGCCGCTGGAAGGCCGGCGAATTTTCTTCAAAAAAACTGCTCAATTCTTGGGACACCTGATATTGCTCGCGAAGCACGTACGACGGATTCTGGTACAGCACCTTTCCCTGCTTGTCGTTCAGCGACACACTCATGCTCACTATGACCAGCACGCTGGCCGCCCGCCCGGTTTTCGAATCGTAGGTCAGCGGTGTCGTGGAAGTGGTGAGCACCGTGCCGTGCAGGACTGCGTCAGCCGAATCCGGGCGCGTGATGATTCTGTAATTCGTACGCGTGGAGAACTCCTGCACCACTGCAGCCGTAAGCATCTGTTCAATCTTGTAGGTTTGAGTCTGGTTCACAAACGCGGGTACAGCGAGAGTTCGAAGATCCGATGGAAGCAGGTTGGCTTTGCCTGCGGTGTGGTAACCGCATCCCGCGCTGAGCAGAACCACCAGCACCAGTACGACGCGGCTCACTGAATCTGCCCTCGCGGCCGTGTCGCGGCCATTTCTTCGGCGCACTCAACGGCCGTAGAGGCTGCAACTCTCAGATTGTCAGAAGCTGCCCATAGCCAGACGCTCGTCGGGTCGGAAGAATCCGGCATGACCGAAACCAGAACGTCGATCTGCCCAGCCGCGTTCACATTGTTGGGCGCATCGTCATCTGACCCAACCAGCGCGACATGCTCGCCCGCTAGTGCGGCGGAAACCTGTGCCGCGTCGGTGGGGTGATCGAACTGAAGATTGAGCGAAAGAGCGTGACTGTGAAACACAGGGGCCTGCACAACCAGTAATGACGGCGCTGGCGCTCGGCCCCCGACAATCCGCGCATAGTGTTTCAACACGCGGTCATGAACTGACGAAAGCGAGGCGGTCGATTCTTCCCCATAGCGCGTCACCATGTTGAACGCAACCTGCACGTCATACACTTTTTTGGGAAGCTGTTGGAATGAGAGCAAGTTGACGGTCTGCTGGTGCAATTCGTCCATTCCCGCTTGTCCATGCTCGGAAGCCGGCTCGAAAAATGTCGCAACCACTCGCTTCAGCGGTCGCGCCGCATGGATCCTGGACAGCAAGAGCCCAAGCACTACCGCGACCGGATGGGCCACAACCGCTGGACCCGGCTGTAGTTGAGGCGTGAACGCCTGCCCAATCTGACGTTCCACCCAGGGAGCGCGAAGAGCGGCGCCGGCATCGTCTTCGAGTGCGTACGAGAGATCAACAATCGCACTGCCACTCTTGAGAACTTGCCGCCAGTTCCTGCGAGTGCTTTCGGCATCGGAAGCGAAGAACGTAAAGTCCACGCCCTCGAATTGTTCGGTGCGAACGCTCTGAATGAAAGTGATTTCGTCTTTCACCGCCTCGAGTTGTCCCAGAGACTGGTCGTCATCGAGGAGTTTCACTTCGGACGAAGGAAAGTTTCGCTCATCCAAAACCTCGCCAACTTCCTTTCCCTTGAGGGACGCGGCTCCCACAATCGCCACCCGATAAAAGCCGCGGACAGTGTCAGCGTGCGTGATGGCGGCGCTTTTGATATTGGAATTCATGACGGCTGTGACGCCTGGGTATAAGTTGGTGGTGGCGGACTTCCCCGGCGCCTGAAGATCCACTGCAATCGCCAAAACACACCGGAGAACATGTAGGTCAGCGCGATCAACAAGAGCACTGGCCCCGAAAACAACAAAATACCGGCAAGCAGCAATCCGAACACGACGACCAAACGGAACGACTGCGGCGCAGAAAGATTGATCTCCTTGAAATTGTAAAAACGCCAGGTGCTCACCATTAGGTACGCGGTCAGGACAATAACGCACAGCCACGTAAGCGACGTGCCCCACCAGGGCAGTGGCTCCCCGTGCTGAAAATGTACTGCAGCAGCAATGACGCCCGCCCCCGCTGGTATTGGCAGGCCAACGAAATACTTCTTCCCCGGCCGCCCTGGGTTTGAGGGTTGCGGATTCACGCTGATGTTGAAGCGGGCAAGCCGGCTTGCGCCAGCAATCAGGAAGAGGAAACTCGCGACTGCGCCGAGACGCGGAAGCAGAGTCGCCATGTCCTGACGCGAAATATCCGGCGAGATCAAGTGAAAACCCCAGGCCCAGGCAAGCACCGCGGGAGCTATTCCAAAGGTGATAACGTCCGCCAGCGAGTCCAACTCGCGCCCGAAATCACTCGTCGTTCTAGTCATGCGCGCAATCCGGCCGTCAAGCCCATCAAAGAGGACCGCGAATCCAATTGCCTTCGCCGCATTGTCGAAATGCCACGCGTCTGGAATTCCAATCGCATATTGGATTGCGCCGTGGATGACTTGGAGGATCGCGTAGTAGCCGAGTAGGACATTGGCGGCCGTAAACAAGGACGGAAGAACGTACATACCGCGGCGCAACCTACGTGACGCATGGTCGTCTTTCCGCCTCGAATACTGGATCTCGTCTGGCATCAGCGTCTCCGGTGTTGCTGGTGCTCCGCACCCGCCCCCACAAGCTGGGTGCCCCATCCAACGCGGTTTTCGTTGGGTGGGGATTTCCCCAAAAAAGCAAGAATGCTTGCGCCACCTTTCACACGATCGCCGATCTTCACTTGAATCTCTGCTGATGGATCCATCAGTATGTCAGTTCTGGAACCAAACTTGATCAAGCCAACTCGCTCTCCGCGTTCAACCTTTTCACCGATCTGCTTAGTAAATACGATACGTCGCGCCAGCAACCCGGCGATCTGCTTGAAGATGATAGTGTGATCGTCTCCTTCGACGGTAACAGTATTTTGTTCGTTGCAGTCGGCGCAGTGAGGATCCATCGCATTCAAGAACTTGCCTGTCTGATACTTCGCACCGCGAATGACACCGGAAATCGGAGAACGATTCACGTGCACATCGAAGACGTTCAGAAAAATGCTGATCCGCTTGTACGGCTTGCCATCCACTGTGACCGGAGAAACATCTGTGACCTTTCCGTCGGCCGGAGAAACGAGCGCGCCAGGCTCGTCGGGAATGGCACGCTCGGGATCGCGAAAGAACCAGAGAAAGAAAGCGGCCAGCACAACCGGAACGGCTGCCCACACAGGGCTGGTAAGCCACGCCACCAGGCCCGCGGCGGCAAGCATCACGAATCCGTAGTAGTAGCCATCACGAACCATGGGATAACGCGATTATATTGCAGTCAGCTCGGTAGCACTTCGACTTTCAGGCTGAACTCCTGCAGGCTTCTTCGGAGACATTAATCCTGTGCCGCGCGATGCGGATGAAGAGTGAGAGAATTTTACGCGACTTGGCCGTGCTGGACGGCGTCTCGATACTGCCGCTCGATGGACTCCATCTGGTCTTTGAGCCGCAGTTTGAGCTTCTTCAGCCTGACTTCTTCTAGTTTCTCGTCGTCGGTTAGGTACCGCTTGTGGGTAAGAGACGAGAGGCGTTGTTCGTATTGCGTATGCTCCTGGGCCAACTTGCGGAACTGATCGTGCGTGGCCAGGAGATGATCTCTAGAGGCTAGCATCCGGCAGACCTCCTGCTATTCAATTTGTTTGTCCAAACTAGCACAGGATCAAAGCT
>WNFY01001702.1_pt1 | contig 20913 bp, 22 predicted proteins | sample 5400091 | NCBI WGS metagenome assembly WNFY01 (sample SAMN13153364, study PRJNA577476) | soil metagenome | isolation source: 60 cm soil or saprolite under grassland replicate 1 | place: USA:California | collected 2016-06-15
CGTGCAGGGACGTCCCCCGCTTCTCCAGGACCCGGAAGGGCACGAAGCCGCCGTCCACGTAGAGGCGCGCGCCGAGGACGATGGTCTCGGCGTAGAGCCACGCGCGCGGGTGCTTCGCCACGAAGATGAGGGGGCGGTCGCGCGGGAGCCGGTCGAGGCCCTCCATCTCGGCGCGGAAGTAGCGCGAGAGGAGCCGGGCGAGCGTTCCGAGCACGTGCCGCTGCCGCCACCCGACGCGGTAGGGCCCGGGCTCGGCGTCCCCGCCGGACGACGCGTCCGGCAGCGAGGCTCCGAGGCGCCTCACGCGATGGCCCCGAGCGCGGCCGGCAGGGCCTCGTCCACGATCCCGGCGTAGAACGCGCGTACCCGGGCCGCCACGTGCGGCCAGTCGAGCTCGGCCGAGCGACGCATGCCCGCCTCGGACATCCGCGCGCGGAGGTCGGCCGAGCCGCTCACCCGCTCGAGCGCCGCCGCGAGCGCGGGCGCGTCGCCGGGAGGCACGAGGAGCGCCGCGCCCGCCGCGGCGAGGCGGTAGCCCGGGATGTCGCTCGCCACCACGGGGCAGCCGGCGGCCATGGCCTCGATGAGGACCATGCCGAAGCTCTCGCCGCCGAGCGACGGGGCGCAGAAGACGTCGCTCTCGGCGTACCGGCGCGCGAGCTCGGCGTCGTCGACGCGCCCCGCGAAGCGCGCGTTCGCGCGCCGCGCCAGCTCGCCTGGGCGGTCGCCCGGGCCTTCGCCCACCACGTGCAGCTCGCAGGCGATCCCGCGCGCGCGCAGCCGCGCCGCCGCCTCGAGCAGCACGGGGAGGCCCTTGCGCGGCTCGCCGTGGCGACCCACGAAGAGCATTCGCAGCGGGTCGCCCGCGGCGGGCCGGCGGTGCGCCCGCGCGCGCACGGCGAAGCGCGAGACGTCCACGCCGTTGGGGATGATCTCGATCGGCCCCGAGAAGATGTGCGCGGCGTAGCCGGCCGCGTGATCGGACACCGCGATGCCGCCGGCGAGCCGCCGCAGCCGGAGCGCGCCCAGGCGGCGCACGAGCTTCGCCGCGAGCCCGTCCCGCTCGCTGTAGCAGTGGAACGTGGCGACGACCGGCGCGCGCGCGGTCTTCACGGCGTGGCGCACCGGGCCGGGCACGATGGGCTCGTGGACGTGCACCACGTCGAAGTCGTGCGCGGCGAGGTAGGCACGCGTGTCGGCGAGCCGCGCCAGGAGCCCGATGCGGGCAACCGACCCGTTGGCCGGGACCGGCACCACCCCGCGCACGCCGTCGCAGCCGGCCGGGGCGGCGCCCGAGCACGGCCCGAGCACCCGCACGTCGTCGCCGAGCCGGCGGAGCGCGGCCGCGAGGCTCGTGACGTGGCGGTTCACGCCGCCGTCGGCGGCGAGGTCATAGGGCGTGACGAGGCAGACGCGCACGTGCGGGCGTCAGCGCGCCTGGCTGTGCACGTGCTCCTCGGGGGCGGCCGCCGCGCTGGGCGCGGGGGTCGGGGACGGCTTCTCGGCGCGGTGCAGGATCCCGTAGATGGTGGACAGGCGCACCAGGGCGGTGGCGGAGGCGCCGACCGCGACGACGGCGCAGGCGATCTCGGCGGCGGGCGCCGCCCACCGCTCCGGGAAGAAGGCGCAGAACAGCAGCGTGAACATGACGATGAGCACGCGGTGCGGGCGCTCGAGGCCGCCGCCGGGGCAGGAGACGCCGAGCCCCTCGCCGCGGGCGCGGGCGTAGCTCACCATCACCGACGCGCCGGCCGCGGCGTAGGCCCAGTACGCGCCGAACCGGTCGGTGAAGCCGGCGGCCATGCCGCCGAAGAGGACGATCTCCGAGAGCCGGTCGAGGTTCGAGTCGAGGAAGGCGCCCGAGGGGCGCGACGCTTTCTGCAGCCGCGCCAGCTCGCCGTCCATGATGTCGCACAGCGAGCCGAACATGAGCGCGAGGCCGCCCAGGGCCCACCAGCCCTGCCCCACCATCGCCGCCGCGATGGTCGTGATCCCGAACCCGATCCAGGTGACGTGGTTCGCGTTGAGGCCCCGCGCGTCGAACCAGCGCACGAGCGGCGCCGACCACCAGTACATCCAGCGGCCCATGATCCGGATGACGAGCCCGTACTGGGCGATGCGGGGCTGCAGCGCGGGGCGCGCCACCGCCATGAAACCGAGGCTCACCGCCCAGATCCCGAGGCAGGTGGCGAGGAGCAGCCGGGCCAGCTCGTGGGTCTGTTCGGGGGCCGTCATCGTGCGCTAGCCCACCGCGCTCTCTACGCCGGTCGCGAGCGCCTGAGCGTAACGGCGAAGCTGCCGGTGGACGTTCGCCTGCTGCTGGAAGAGGTCGTGGACCTGCGCGCGGCCGGGGACCGTGACCGGGCTCTTGAAGAAGAAGGAGAGCCACTCCTGGGGCCCCTTCTCGCCGGCGCGCCTCGCGAGGTCGCCGAGCAGCGCCAGGTCGAGCACCAGCGGCGCCGCCAGGATCGAGTCGCGGCACTGGAAGTTCACCTTGATCTGCATGCCGTACCCGAGCCACCCGCGGATGTCGATGGCGTCCCAGCCTTCCTTGTTGTCGCCGCGCGGCGGGTAGTAGTGGATCGTGACCTTGTGGTCGATGTCCGCGTAGAGCTCCGGGTGGCGCTCCGCGTCGAGGATCTGGTCGAGCACGCCGAGCTTCGAGACCTCCTTCGTCTTGAAGCTGTCGGCGTCGTCGAGCACCTCGCCGTCTCGGTTGCCGAGGATGTTGGTCGAGAACCAGCCCTCGAGGCCGAGGAGGCGCGCGTGGAGCATGGGCGCGATGGTGGTCTTCATGAGGGTCTGGCCCGTCTTGAAGTCCTTGCCGCCGGTGGGGATGCCCTCTCGCTCGGCGAGCTCGCGAAGCGCCGGGATGTCGGCGGAGAGATTGGGCGCCCCGTTCATGTAGGCGAGCCCCGTCTTCATCGCGGCGTAGGCGTAGATCATCGACGGCGCGATGGTCGGGTCGCTCTTCTCCAGCGCCGCCTCGAACGCCTTCAGCGACTGGTGGGCCGGGCCGGCCTCGGTGTAGACCTCGGTCGAGCCGGTCCACACCATGACGCCGCGCGCGCAGCGGTTCTTCTGGAGGAAGGCGAGGATGTCGTCGCAGAGCGCCTCGGCCATCGCCTTCTTCGAGCCGCGCTTCACGTTCGGGCCGTCGAGCCGGCGCACCCAGCTCTTGTCGAAGACGGCCGGCATCGGCTTCACCGCCGCGAGCGCGTCCTCCAGGTCCTCGACGAGGTGGTGGTCGATCACCTTGGCCCGGATCGCCGCCTCGTAGACGTTGTCGGGGATGGGATCCCAGCCGCCGAACACGAGCTCGTCGAGCGCCGGCATGGGGATGAGCTTCTGGAGGCGGGGACCGGCGCTGCCGTCGTCCTCGATGAGGTGCCCGAGCTGCGTGAGCGAGCCGATGGGCTCCGCCAGCTTGCGCTTCACGGCCTCCACGCCGGCGATCGCGGTGGTCGCGACCGCACCGAGCCCCGGCATGAGGACCGCGAGGCGATCGCCCTTGCGCTGGGGACGGATGCTGAGCTTGGACATGAGGACCTCGGTGAGCCCGCGGAGCGGATTCGGCGTGTTGGAAACGGAGTTTACGGCGCGCACCCATCTAGACCCTTGATGGCGAGCCGTCAACCGGGGCGGGCGATGAAGAACTGTGAAGCAAGGGCTTGTGGTCGATCGCCCCGGAAGTCGACGCGCGTTTGTACCCCAGCGCGTCGCGTCGCGGAAGACGGGGCTGCACCGCCCCGAGCAAATTCGGGGACCTACGTCGCCGGAGCTCCTGCGACCATCGGCCGCAGCTCCGGCGCGGAGCTCGCGTCGCCGCGTGCCGCGCGCTCCAGCGCATCCTGGCTGCGCTGCGCGGGCGCGCCGGCCTCCGGCCGCCGCCGCTCGTAGCGGCCGTCGGGGCGCAGCACGCTGCCCTTCGCCGTGTCGTCGAGGCCGGCCTCGACGAGCTGCAGGAGCCGCAGCCGGAGCACGGGGTCGTCGATGGGCGCCATCACCTCGACGCGGCTGTGGAAGTTGCGCGGCATCCAGTCGGCGGAGGAGATGAAGTACCGCGCGCGCTTGCCCTCGCCGAAGATGAAGATCCGGCTGTGCTCGAGGTAGCGATCCACCACCTGGTGGACGCGGATGTTGTCCGAGACGCCGGGCACGCCAGGCCGCAGGCAGCAGATCCCGCGCACGAGCAGGTCCACCTTCACGCCCGCCTGGCTCGCGCGGTAGAGCGCCGCGATGACCTCGCGGTCCACGAGCGAGTTCATCTTCGCGAGGATGCGCGCGGGCCGCCCCGCCGACGCCTCCGCCTCCTCGTCCTCGATGTGCCGGAGGATGCGCTCCTTCAGGCCGTGGGGCGCGACGGCGAGCCGCTTCCAGGGCCACTGCGGGACCACGCCCTGCGCCGCCAGCTCGTTGGTCGTGTTCCCGGTCAGCATGTGGAACACCGCCTCGGCCTCCTCCGCGATGTCCTGCCGCGCGGTGAGGAGCGAGACGTCGGTGTACAGGCGCGCCGTCTGCGGGTTGTAGTTGCCGGTGCCCACGTGCACGTACCGCCGCGGCAGGCCGTTCTCGCACCGCACGACGAGCGAGAGCTTGCAGTGCGTCTTGCACGCGTCGTAGCCGTACACGACCATCGCGCCGGCGCGCTTCAGCTCCTCGATCGGCCCGATGTTGTTCTCCTCGTCGAGGCGGGCGCGGATCTCCAGGAAGACGGCGACCTCCTTGCGCTTCTCGGCCGCGCGCAAGAGCGCGCCCACGAACGGGCTGTTCTTGCCCGTGCGGTAGAGCACCTGCTTGATGGCCTTCACCTCGGGATCGTCGGCGGCCTCCTCGATGAAGCGCACCACCGGGTCGAAGGCGTCGTACGGGTGGTGCAGGAGGATGTCGCCCTTCCCCACCGCCTCGAGGACCGACTCCCCGTCCTGGAGCCGCGACACCGCCGTCACCGCGCGCCCCTCGCGCCGATCGGCGCGCGCGACGTCGGCGAGCGCCGCGAGGTCCTGCAGCTGGAGCGGGCCGTCGACGGCGTAGACGTCCGGGTCCTCGAGGCCATGCTGGCGCGCGAGCGGCTCCGTGATCTCCCCCGGGGCGTCGGAGGCGAACTCGAGCCGGACCGCGGCGCCGAGGTCGCGCCGGCGAACACCCTCGGACACGAGCGCGAGCAGGTCGTCGCCCTCCTCCAGGTCGACCTCGAGGTCCCAGTTGCGCGTCACCCGGAACGCCGCCGTCCTGAGCTTCGTGCCGGAGAAGAAGAGCTCGGAGACGTGCTCGCCGACGAGGTCCTCGACGAGCACGAAGGCGCGGCCGCCGCCGACCGGCACGAGCCGCTGCACCGCCGACGTCGGCACGCCCACGACGGCCATGGTGCCGCCGGGACGCCGGCGCCGCTTCGAGCCCGGCCGCGGGAGCTGGACCGCGAGCGAGATGGACTTGTTCCGGAGCTGGGGGAAGGGATGGCTGCGGTCGTTCGCGAGCGGCGTGAGGAGCGGGAAGACCTTCTCCCGGAACTGGCGGCGTGCCTCGGCCGCCTGCTCCGCCGTGAGCTCGGCGGGCTTCAGGATGCGGATCCCGTGCTCCCGCTCCAGCGCGGGCCTTATCTCGTCGCGCCAGAGGCGGTACTGGTCGCTCACCATCCGGTGCACGCGCGACGAGACGGCGGCGAGCTGCTCGGCGGGGAGCATCCCGTCGGCGGCGGTGGTGGTGACGCCGTCGCCGATCTGGACCTTCAGGCCCGCCACGCGGACCATGAAGAATTCGTCCAGGTTGGACGACACGATGCCGAGGAACTTGAGCCGCTCCGCCACCGGGAGCGCCGCGTCGGCCGCCTCGTCGAGCACGCGCTGGTTGAACTCGAGCCAGGAGAGCTCGCGGTTCAGGAAGAGGCGCGGGTCGAGCCCTGTCCGCGACAAGGTGCCGGCCGCCGTGGCCGCCGCCGGTGCGCTGGTGGACGCCTCGGCGAGGCTGGGGCTCTGGATGGGGATCGACATGGGGCTCTGGAGCAGTCCGCCCGGAGGGATTGTAGCGCGCGGCCCTGGCCATGACCGGATTGAATCGTGTCGGGGAGGTGACATCGCCACCGAGCGGCAAGCGGGCGATATCGTTTGGAAGAAGGTGACTTTCCCCGCGTGGCCCTTACACTTTCGGCGCCAGGGAGCCAAGGAGGCAAGTTGAGGCACACCGCGCGGACCGTCGTCCTCGCCGCGATCGACGTCGGCACGAACGCCGTCCGCATGGAGCTGGCACGCCCGCTGGCGGACGGCTCCCTCGAGACCCTGCACCAAGAGCGCGACCCCGTCCGACCGGGCGAGGGCGTCTTTTCGACGGGGTCGATCCCACGCGAGGTCGGCGACCGGCTCCTCTCCACCCTCCGCCGCTACGGCGCGCTCTGCCGGCGCGACGGCGCGCTCGTGCGCGCGGTCGCCACGAGCGCCATCCGCGAGGCGCGCAACGGCCAGGAGATCATCCGGCGGGCGCGCGACGAGGCCGGGATCGACCTCGAGGTCGTCTCCGGTCGCGAGGAGGCGCGCCTCATCTGCCTGGGGGTGCTGCACGGGAAGCCGCCCCGTGACCGGTCGTTGGTGATCGACATCGGCGGCGGATCCACCGAGATCGCCACGGCGGTGGGCGAGCAGCCGACGAACCTGTGGAGCGTCGCGCTCGGCGCGGTGCGGCTCACGGAGATGTTCGGGATGAGCGCGAAGGTGACGCCGGCGCGGCTCGCGCTCGTGCGGAGCTACGCGGCCGAGGCGTTCCGGGAGGGGCTGCCCGGGACCTTCCCGCACCCGGCGACCGCGCTCGGCAGCTCCGGGACGAACAACGCGGTGGTCTCGTTCGCCGCCTCCAAGGGGCGGAGCGCCACGCGCAAGGAGATCGGGCGCGCGGTCGAGGAGCTGGCCGAGATGGGCATCGAGGAGCGGCGCCGCCACTTCGACCCGCGCCGCGCCGAGATCATCGTGGCAGGCGCGATCATCCTCGAGGCCGCGGCGCGCCACCTCGAGCTCGAGCAGGTGACGAGCGTCGACACCGGGCTCCGGAACGGGATCCTCGTCGACCTGCTGCGGCGCGTCTCGTCCACCCAGCCGGACCGCTCGGCCGCGGAGGCGGCGCTCGCGCTCGGGCGGCGCTTCGGGTTCGACGAGCGGCACGCCGTCCACGTGGGCGCGCTCGCGGTGACGCTCTTCGAGGACCTCGCCGACGTGCACGCGCTGCCGCTCTCGGCGCGGCGCATCCTGGAGGCGGCGGCGGTGCTCCACGACGTCGGGAACGCCGTCTCGTTCCACAAGCACCACAAGCACACCTTCTACCTCGTCGCCAACGCCGACGTGCCCGGGTTCTCCGACCGCGAGCGCGAGCTCGTCGCGACCGTCGCGCGCTACCACCGGCGCTCGACGCCCGACCGCAAGCGCGCCGACCTCGCCCAGCTCTCGGCTTCGGAGCTGGGCGTCGTGCGCAAGCTGGCGGCGCTCCTCAGGGTCGCGAACGCGCTCGACGCGTCGCACCAGCAGCCGGTGCGCGGGCTGCGCGCCGAGGCGCGGAACGGGGCGGTGACCCTGCGCCTGTCGACGCGCGCGCCGGCCGATCTCGAGCTGTGGGACGTCGAGCGGGAGGCCGTCTTCTTCCGCGAGGTCTTCCGGCAAAGGCTCGAGATCCAGGCTCGGCGGAGGTCGCGCGCTCCCTCGCGGCCCGCGCTCAGCGCACGGCGAATCGCGTCACCATCGCCTCCGCCGAGGCGGGGCCTTCCCAGCCCAGGACCTTCGGGCTCTTCGGCTCGAAGTAGACGGACGACGTGAAGAAGTGCGCGATCTCGTCGCGGATCCGCGCGGAGAGGTCGTCGATGTTCCTCAGCTCGTCGCCGCGCGGGTGGGCGAGCGGGACAGCGAGGAGCCGATCGTTGCGCTCGCGGCCGCCGCCCTTCGCGTCCTGCTCGATGCCGAGCGCGCCCAGCGCGCGGCACGTCAGGACGACGCCGGGGAAGCTCGCGACGTCCCAGTAGACGAGCGCGTCGAGCGGATCGCCGTCGGGCGCCTGCGTGCTCGGGACGAAGCCCCAGTCGTAGGGGTAGACGAAGCCGAGCGGCAGCGGCCGCCCCGCGACGATGACCTTCAGCTTCGGATCGAGCTTCAGCTTCAGCCGCGCCCCGCGTGGCGACTCGATCACCACGTGGAAGCCGCCGCCGGTGCGCGTCGGGATGCGATCGAGGTCCATGGTCCTACGCTGCCGACGCATTTGATCTCGAGCAACTCGGCCGTCCGGCGTGGCGTGGAAGAAAGGGACGCTTGCCTCCCCGCTGGGGAGGCTTTCCCCGCCAGGGTCTCCCCGTTCACTCGAAAAGGCGCGTCATTTCCAGTTCACGGCCGGGGCATGGCGATTGCGGTAGGGCTCGGCACCGCGCGGGCGCTCCCAGCCCGCTTCGAACCAAGGAGCTACACCATGAAGAAGATCCTGAGCGCCCTCGTCGCCCTCGCCTTCGTTGCCGCCGCCCCCGCGTTCGCCGCCGAGGAGGCTGCTGCTGCCCCGGCCGCCCCGGCCGCTGCCCCGGCCGCCGAGAAGGCCCCGGCCAAGGCCGAGAAGAAGGCCAAGAAGGTGAAGAAGGCCAAGAAGGCGGAGAAGGCCGAGAAGGCCGCCGAGACCAAGTAACTCGGTCTCACCGAAGCTTCGAGGCCGGTCACCGCGAGGTGGCCGGCCTTTTTTTTGAGCCGCGAGCGTCCGAGCGCGCACTGACCCGTCCCGCCGCACCGTTGCCGGCGGCCCCGCGCGTGCGGACCGTCAACGGGACGGGTGGAGGACGGGAGGACGGGATGGCGTTCGCGACGAGCTGGGCGACCTGGAACCATCGGGCCAAGGACGCGTCACTCGTGCCGATGCGGCTCGCGCTCGGCTCGGCGATGCTCTACCACGGCACCTCGAAGCTGCGCGGCGAGGGGACGGCACACACGGCGCAGATGTTCGAGAAGCTCGAGCTGTCACCGCCGAAGAAGCTCGCGCTGGCGACCGGGCTCGCGGAGACCTTCGCCGGCGCGGCGGCCGTCCTCGGCATCGCGACGCGGCCGGCGGCGCTGGTCGTGCTCGTCACGCAGGCGGTGGCGGTGGCGCGGGTCCACGCGCCGAAGGGCTTCGACGTCATGAAGGGCGGGATGGAGTACAACCTCGCGCTCATGGCGATCGCGGCGGGGCTGCTCCTCGCCGGGCCCGGGCGCGTCTCCGCGCACGAGGCGCTCGAGCGCGCCGTGGAGGGCGGCGGCCGGAAGCGGCTCTGGAGGCGGGCGCGGCCGACCCGACTCTCGCGCGCCGTGCGCCTGCTGAGATAGCGCAGCTGGTCCGCGGACCGGTCCGGTGGCGCTCTCGCTCCTGGGCGGCGTCGCCGGCGTCCTCCTCGGCGGCGCGCTCGCCGTCGGCGCGCGCGAGGTGTACTCGATTCCCGCGAGCATCCCGCCATGGGCGGTGATACTCTCGCTCGCCTCCGCGACGGGCTGCGGGCTCTTGTTCGGCATCTATCCCGCCGCGCGCGCGAGCCGGCTCGACCCGGTGGAGGCGATGAGGACCGAGTAGCGCAGCCGAGCGAGGGTGGGAGTGGACAAACAGAAGGTGAAGAAGGAGATCCGAGGCTGGGTCCTCACGATCGCCGCGGTGCTGGCCTTCCGGACGTTCCTGTACGAGGCCGTCTACATCCCCTCCGGCTCGATGATCCCGACCCTGCAGATCGGCGACTACGTCATCGTCGAGAAGTGGGCCTACGGCGCGCGCCTGCCCTTCACGGACACGGCGCAGGCGACCTGGTCGTCGCCGAAGCGCGGCGACATCGTGGTGCTGCTCGCGCCTCCGGGGAACCCGCGCAACGACGACCTCATCAAGCGCGTGGTGGCGGTGGCGGGCGACGCGGTCGAGATCGTGGACGGCGCGCTCTACGTGAACGGCAAGGCCGTGCCGCGGAGGCGCGCCGACGGCCCCTGCCTCTACTGGAACAAGGTGGAGGGCGGGCCCTGGCGCGAGGAGCCCTGCGTCGACTACGTCGAGCAGCTCGAGCACCACACGTATCACTCGTACTGCACGCCCTACCTGCCCTGCGGCGACGTCCCCACCGCGAGCGTGCCGCCCGGCACCGTCTGGCTCGCCGGCGACCACCGCGACCACAGCGCCGACTCGCGCGTCTTCGGGCCCGTGCCCGTCGGCCGCATCAAGGGCCGCGCCTGGGTGGCGCTCCTCTCATGGGGGCCGTCCGGCCCGCGGTGGAGCCGCCTCTTCCACGCCGTGACGCACTGACTCGCCTTCGCCGTTTCTCGGGCTCGGCAAGCGCTTCACAGGCGAGTCAGTGGGATTTCCGGGCTTGCTGCGCTTCGCTGCGCAAGCCCTCAACCTGGGGGGAGCGAGGGCCGCTCCCCCCAGACCCCCCACCGGAAGCGCTCGCCTTCGCCGTTTCTCGGGCTCGGCAAGCGCTTCACAGGCGAGTCAGTGGGATTTCCGGGCTTGCTACGCTTCGCTGCGCAAGCCCTCAACCTGGGGGGAGCGAGGGCTCCCCCCACCACCCGGAATCCCGGCGCGGGGTGACGTAGACTGGGTGGCCGTCTCACCTGCCCGGAGCCGCCGATGCGCCTCTTCCAGTTCTCCTACAGCCCATTCGCGGCGAAGGTCCGCAAGTGCCTCGAGCTGAAGGGCCTCGCGTACGACCTCGTCGAGGTGCCCTACCTCGATCGCCGCGAGCTCGTCGGCCTCACCGGCGGCTACGCGCACATCCCGGTCCTCGAGGACGGCGGGCGCGTCGTGACGGAGAGCGCGCGCATCACGGCCTACCTCGACGAGCGCTACGCCCCCTCGCTGCGGGCCGATCCCGTCGCGGCGCTCGTCGAGGGCTGGGCGGACGGCGTCCTCGAGGACGTGCTCTTCCGCCTTGCGACGCCCGGCGTCGAGGCGCGCTTCGCGGAGCTGCAGGGCGGGCGCGAGGACGCGCGGGCGCTCTTCCGGATCGTGAAGGAGCGCAAGTTCGGGACGGGGTGCGTCGATGCGTGGAAGCGCGACGCCGACGTGCTCTCGGCGCGCGTCGCCGAGCTGCTCGCGCCCGTCGCCGCCGCGGTCGCGGACCGGCCCTTCCTGCTCGGCGCCCGGCCGTCGCTCGCCGACGCAGCGGTGTGGGGCGAGCTCTTCATGCTGGAGCTGGCCGTCCCCGGCTGGATCCAGACCCGCGTCCCCGGCCTGCGCGACTGGTGGGAGCGGATGCGCGCCGCGCGCTCCTGAGCGGCACCCCGGCGGAGCGCGCCCCATGACGCGGGATCAGTACTTCGCGTCCTCGGTCTCGATCAGCCGGTAGATCTCGGCGGCGTCCTTCGCCTTCATGATCGAGTCGCGGAAGGCGGGGTTCTTGAAGATCCGGCTGATGCGCGCGAGCGCCTTGAGGTGGGCGCCGGCCGAGTTCTCGGGCGCGAAGAGGGTGAAGAAGAGGAACGTCGGCTTCCCGTCGATCGCCCTGAAGTCGACGCCCGCCTTCGACCGGCCGAAGCTCGCCATGAGGACGGGGAGCCCCGGCACCTTCCCGTGCGGGATGGCGACGCCGTCGCCGATCCCGGTCGAGCCGAGCTTCTCCCGCTCGAGCAGCGTCTCGAGCAGGCGCTGGGCGTCCGTCTTGTGCGTCGCGGCGAGCGGCCTCGACAGCTCCGACAGCACCGCCTGGGCGGTGGTGCCCGCGAGGTCGTCCAGGACTGCGCCGGGGTGCAGGAACTCGACGATCTTCATGGGGTCGATCGCCTCGCTAGCACAGGTGGCAACGCGCTGGCAACAAGGCAACCAGCGGGCCGGGTGCGGGGCGCGCGTCCCCGCAGCCGGCGCGCGTCGCTGGCCTACCCCGCTCGCGCCTGGATGAGCCCGAGGTTTCCGTCGTCGCGGCGGTAGACGACGTTGATCGCGTGGTCCTTCGCGTTCTGGAACACGAAGAACTGGCTGTTCAGGAGATCGAGCTGGAGGATCGCTTCGTCGAGCGTCATCGGCTTCGCCTGGAACGTGCTCGACTTCACCACGCGATCGGACGGCGCGCGGGCGATGTCGAAGACCTCGTGCTGCACGTCGATCGCGGCGCGGCCGTTCGTCCGCTCGACGACCTTGTGGTTCTTGAGCTTCTCCTTGTGCTTCTTGAGCTGTCGCTCGATCTTCTCGGCGGCCGCGTCGATCGACGCGTACATGTCGCTGCTCTTCGCGCGGCCGCGCAGGAGGAAGGGGCCTGCCTTCAGGTTGATGTCCGCCTTGTGCTCCAGGTTCTCCACGTAGAGCACGACGTGAGCCTCGCTCGGCCGGTCGATGTAGCGCTGGATGTGCTCGACCTTGCCGCGTGCGTGCGACTTCAGCGCTTCGGTCGAATCGAGGTGCCTGAAGGTGATGTTCACCTGCATGAACCGCCTCCTGTGATGTGAAAACACATCGGCCGCGACCCGCGCGCCCCACTCCCGTGAGGCCCGCAGCGCCGCGGCCGCTGTCGCTCTGGGCGTCATGCCCAGGATCATTCTAGCAGACCTCCCGGCACGCGATCCGGAGGCCCCGGGGAGGGGCGCACGCGCGCCTGAGGGTCACCTAACCGGGGGTTCGCCCGCCGCCACTCGATCGGCGCTAGAAGTATTTTTTGCGCTTGCTCGACGGCAAGATCCCGAGCACCTCGCGGTACTTGGCCACGGTGCGCCGCGCGATCTCGATGTTCTGGCCCTTGAGGATCTCGACGATCTTCTGGTCCGAGTGCGGGTGCTTCGGGTCCTCGGCGGCCACGATCTGCTTGATGTGGTTCTTGACCGCCTCGCTCGCGATCTCGTCGCCGCCCGTCTTGTTGATGGCGGAGTTGAAGAAGAACTTGAGCTCGTAGATGCCCTGCGGCGTGTGGACGTACTTGTTCGTCGTGACGCGCGAGACGGTCGACTCGTGCATCCCGATGTCCTCCGCCACGTCGCGCAGGATGAGCGGCTTGAGATACGCGATGCCGCGGTCGAGGAAGTCCTTCTGGAACTTCACGATCGACTCGGTGACCTTGTAGATCGTGCGCTGCCGCTGGTGGATGGAGCGGATGAGCCACACCGCGCTGCGGAGCTTGTCCTGGATGTACTCCTTCGCGTCGCCCGCCTGCCCGTTCTTGAGCGCGGCGCGGTACATGCCGCTGATGCGGAGCTTGGAGAGGCCGTCGTCGTTCAGCACCGTGACGTACTTGTCGCCCATCTTGTGGACGTAGACGTCGGGCGTGATGTACTGCGGCTCCTCCCCGGAGAAGGCGCGCCCCGGCTTCGGCTCGAGGTGGCTGATCACCTTGACCGCCTTCACCACCTCCTCGATCGAGATCTTGAGGTCCTTCGCGATCGCCGCGTAGTTCTTCGACTCGAGGTGCCTGAGGTGGCGGTCGATGATGGCGACGATCTCGGGCGTGTCGGCGTTGATGTGCCGCACCTGGATGAGCAGGCACTCGCGGAGATCGCGCGCGGCGACGCCGATGGGGTCGAGCGTCTGCACCTTCTTCAGCACGTGCTCGCAGAACTCGAGGCCCTTGCCCGACTCGAAGGAGACTCGCACCAGCGGATCGCGCGCCGCGCCGTCCTCCACCTCGCCCTCGACCTGCGGCATCTTGAAGTAGCCGTCGGTGTCGAGGTTCCCGATGATGAGCATCGCCACCTGCTCCTCCTCGGGCGTGAAGTGCGAGAGGCGCAGCTGCCAGACGAGGGTGTCGACGAGGTCGGTCTTGCGCGTGAGCGTCGCCTCGAACCCGGGCAGCTCCTCGTCCGCCATGCCGCGGTTCGACGGCGCGGTGTGCCCCTGCAGCTGGTAGTGGTCGAGGTACTGATCCCAGTCGATCTCGTTCGCGCCCTCCTCGCCCTTCACCTCCTCGTTCTTCTCCGCCTCCTTGTGCTGCGGCGCCGCCTCCTCCTGCGCCTGCTCGGCCGGGCTCGCCCCCTCGGCGCGGCTCTCCTCCTCGCCCTCCGCCGGCTCCTCGAGGAGCGGGTTCTCGGTGATCTCGGTGCGGATGAGGTCGACGAGCTCCATGCGCGAGAGCTGGAGGAGCTTGATGGCCTGCTGCAGCTGGGGCGTCATCACCAGCTGCTGGGTCATCTTGAGGTGCTGCTTCAGCTCGAGGCTCATCGTCGGGACGCTCCGGAGCTACGGGTGGTGCGAGACGTCGTCGAGGCGGAACTTCTCGCCCAGGTACACGGCGCGGGCGCGGTCGCTCCGCGCGATCGCGGCCGGTGTGCCCTCCTCCAGGATCCGGCCGGCGGACAGGATGTAGGCGCGATCGCAGATGCCGAGCGCCTCGCGCACGTTGTGATCCGTGAGCAGGACGCCGATGCCCTTTTCCTTGAGGTCGCCGATGAGGCGCTGCAGCTCGGCGACCGCGATCGGGTCGACGCCCGCGAAGGGCTCGTCGAAGAGGATGTAGCGCGGCGACGAGAGGAGGCTCCGCGCCACCTCGGCGCGCCGCCGCTCGCCGCCCGAGAGCGCCTCGCCCAGGCTCGCGGCCACCTTCTGCAGGCGAAACTCGTCCAGCAGCGCCTCCGCTCGCGCCTCGCGCTCGGCGCGCCCGACGCCGAGCGCCTCGAGGACGGCCGTGAAGTTCTCGCGCACGGTGAGCTTGCGGAAGATCGACGCCTCCTGCGGGAGGTAGCCGATGCCCCGCCGCGCGCGGCGGTGCATGGGCAGGTCGGTGAGGTCCTCGTCGCGGAGGAGCACGCGGCCGGCCTCGGGCGTGACGAGCCCGACCACCATGTTGAAGCTCGTCGTCTTGCCCGCGCCGTTCGGGCCGAGGAGCCCCACCACCTCGCCCGGGTGGACGTGAAAGGACACGCCGTCGACGACGCGCCGGCGCTTGTAGCTCTTCACGAGCCCCTCGGCGCGGAGCCGCAGCTCGCTCATCTCGCCTTCCCCGAGCGCACGGGCAGCGGCTGCCCGGGGCTCTGGACGAGCGTGCCCTTCGCCTGCGTGACCGTGACCTTGTCCTGGTCGAGGTCGTAGACCACCTCGTCGCACCTCACGACCGAGGCGCCGTCGTGCAGGACGGGATCGCCGCGGCAGACGACCTTGCCCCCGGCGCTGTCGTAGGTGGCGCGGGCGCAGGTGACCGCCTTCTCACCGCGCGTGAGCTTCACGTCGCCCTCGCAGACGGCGTGCCGGATCTCGCCGCCCTCGTCGCTGTCGGCGGTGAGCTTCCTGCAGACGAGCCGGGCGTCCTCGCGCGTGAAGACGACGGGGTTCCCGGTCATGACGGTGCGCCGCTGCTTGTACTGGTACTCGATGTTCGCCGCCTCGACGTGCGTCGCGGGCGCCGGCGCGGGGACCGGCCTCGGCGCCGGCGCCGCGAGCGCGAGCTGCGCCAGGGCGAGGAGCGCGATCACCGCGCCGCCTCCGCTCGCGCCGGTCCTGCCACGACATGGGCGCCGCCCTCGATCCGGAGCACCTGGTCGTCGGGTTCGAGCGTGAACCCCGGGCCGCGGACCGTGAGGCTGCCCGAGCGGACCTCGACCGGCTGGTCGCCGTGGACGAGCCGGTCGGCGGCCGTGTAGCGCGCCTGGGCGGTCGTGGCGACCTGGTCGCCCTGCTCGGCCCGGACCCCGCCCGACGCCTCGAAGCGGCGGTCCTTCACGTTCCCGCTGCCGCGGGCGGCGGTGATCCGAGCCTCCGCCCGGGTGGCGGTGGCCGGGATCCGGAGCCGGATGCGGTCGGCCGCGAGGTCGGCCGTGTCCCGCCGGAACGACGCGTGCACGGCGTCGCCTTCCGCCGTGAGCACAGGGCCGCGGTAGACGCGGAACCTGAAATTGTCGAACGTCAGTTCCGGAGGCACTTCCTCGTTCCCCTGCTGGTTCGCGACCCCGCACCCGCTTGACAAAGCAAGGAACGTGAGAGCCGCCAGGCTTGCCGAAAACCGCGTAACCATAACATTCTTATCCCGATTCAATCTAGTGGCACGGCCCTTGCTTGGTCTCTTGACCGCTAGGTCCCGGAAAGCTCACGGGAATTCGGCATCGGCTTTGCTAGGGAACCCTCGACAGGGGGTCGAGTCTTCCAGCGCCGGTGCATCCACACCCACTCTACCGGGTTCCGGCGGATGGCGGCCTCGAGGAGCGCGTTGCAGGCGGCGGTGAGGCGGACGACCTCCGCCTCCTTGTCGGGCGGCTTAGGGTCATATGGCACCTCGACGATGTCGACGACGTGGCCATCCCACGGCCTCGGCCCCCGGCGGCGCGTGGTCGCGACCACCACCGGCGCGCCGAAGCGCAGCGCGAGATCGCCCGCGGCGCGCGGCGTGTACGCGAGGCGGCCGAAGAACGGCGCGAAGACGCCCTGCACCTTCGTGTCCTGGTCGATGAGGATGCCGAGGGCCTTCCCGTCGCGGAAGGTCTTGATGAGCGCGCGGCCGGTGGTCGGGTCCTCCCGCCAGAGCGTCCTGACGCCTCCCTCGCCGCGGAATCGCTCCGCGAGCGCGTTCAGGCGCGGATCGGCGCCGGCCTTGGCGATGACGGCGTTCGGGATGCCCGCGCGCGCGACCCGCCGCGCCATGAGCTCCCAGCTCCCCACGTGACCCGTGACGAAGACCATCCCGCGGCCGCGCGCGATGATCTCGCGCAGCCGCTCGTCGCCGCGATCCGAGAAGCCGACGTGCTCCTCGAGCCGGGCGTCGTAGCTCCTGACGGCCACCACCTCGCCGGCCATCTGCCCGAGGTGCAGGAAGGAGGCGCGGGCGATGGCGCGCCGCTCCGCCTCGCTCTTCTCCGGGAAGGCGAGCGCGAGGTGCTCGAGCATGAGGGCGCGGCTCTCCCGCGCGAGCAGCCAGCCGAGCATCCCGGCGAGGCCGCCCAGCGCCACCGCGAGGCGGAGCGGCAGGAGCGCGAGCACGCGGATGGCGCCGCGCACCAGCGCGGAGCGCACCGACCGCTTCAGCCGCTTGCGAAGGGGAGCCGCCATCGCGCGCGAACGCTAGCACGGAACCGGGGTCCGCCAACCCGCTCCCCGGCCGGCGGCAGCGCAGGGCGAGGGAGATCACCGGTGGAGCGGGATGCCCTTGGCGCGCAGGATGAGCTCGCACAGCTCGCGCACGGCGCCGCGGCCGCCCGGCGCAGACGCCACCAGGTGGACGGCCGCCCGCACCTCCGGGTGCGCGTCCGACGGGCAGGCGGACAGGCCCACGCGCGCGAGGAGGCCGAGGTCGTTCACGTCGTCGCCCATGTAGGCGACCTCGTCGTCCGGGATCGCGAGGTGCGCGAGCTGCGCGTAGCCCTGGAGCTTGTCGCGCTGGGCGAAGACGAGGTGCTTCACGCGGAGCTCCTCGAGGCGCTTCCGCGCCAGGCCGGGCCGGCCCGAGATGACGCCGAGGTCGACGTGGTCGCGCAGGAGCACGAGGCCGTGGCCGTCCTTCACGTCGAAGGCCTTCAGCTCCTCGCCCTCCGCCGAGTAGTAGAGCCGCCCGTCGGTGAGGACGCCGTCCACGTCGAGGAGGAGGAGGCGGATCTTCGCGGCGCGCGCGAGGACGTCGCGTTCGCGGCTCGACCTCGCGTCGCGGAGCGTCACGGCTGTCCGAGCGCCCTGCGGATGGCGAGCACGTCGGCGAGCACGCGGTCCGCCATCTCGAAGTCGAGCGAGTTCGGGCCGTCGGAGCGCGCCTTCTCCGGATCCTCGTGGATCTCGGCGAAGAGGGCGTCGATGCCGACGGCGGCGGCCGCGCGCGCCAGCGGCGCCACGTACTGCCGCTCGCCCCCGGTGACGTCCCCGGCGGCGCCCGGGAGCTGCACCGAGTGCGTCGCGTCGAGGCACACCGGGACGCCCAGCTCGCGCATGATGACGAGCGAGCGCGGGTCGACGACCAGGTTGCCGTAGCCGAACGAGGCGCCGCGCTCGGTGAGCACCACGTTCTCGTTGCCCGCCTCGCGGCACTTCGCGACGACGTGGCGCATGTCGCGAGGCGCGAGGAACTGCCCCTTCTTCACGTTGACGCTCCTGCCGTGGCGCGCGCAGGCGAGGACGAGGTCCGTCTGACGGCAGAGGAAGGCCGGGATCTGGAGGACGTCCACCACCCTCCCCACCGGCTCCGCCTGCCACGCCTCGTGCACGTCGGTGAGACAGGGAAGCCCGGTCTCGCGCTTCACCCTCTCGAACACGGCGAGCCCGGCCTCGAGCCCGACGCCCCGGAAGCTCTTCACGCTGGTCCGGTTCGCCTTGTCGAAGCTCGCCTTGAAGACGACCGGGACGCCGTGCTTCGCGGCGAGCGCCTTCACCTTGCGCGCGTGGGCGAGCCCCTGCGCCTCGGACTCGAGGACGCACGGCCCCGCGATGAGGAGGAGCGGCCGCCCGTCGCCGACCTCGTGGCCGCCGACGACGGCCCGGACCGGAAGCGCCATCTAGGCGCCCTTCCCGACCGGCAGCTTCGTCACCTCCGCCACCGCCGCGCGCTTCTGGTCGCGGTGGACCAGCGCCGCCGCGATGAAGCCGGCGAAGAGCGGGTGAGGGCGGAACGGCTTCGACTTGAACTCCGGGTGGAACTGGCAGCCCATGAAGTGCGGATGGTTGTTGAGCTCGATCATCTCCACGAGCCCGAGGTCCGGGTTCATCCCGGAGAAGACCATCCCGGCCTGCTCGAACTGGGCGCGGTAGGCGTTGTTGAACTCGAAGCGGTGGCGATGGCGCTCGTGGATGAGGTCGGCCGCGTAGAGCTCGCGCGCCTTCGTGCCCTCCTTGAGCTTGCACGCGTAGCTGCCGAGCCGCATCGTGCCGCCCTTCTCCTCGACGCCGACCTGGGAGGCCATGAGCGTGACCACCGGGTGCGGCGTCCTCTCGTCGAACTCGAGGGAGTTGGCGGACGCGAGCGCGAGCACGTCGCGCGCGAACTCGATCACGGCCATCTGCAGCCCGAGGCAGATCCCGAAGAAGGGCACCTTCTTCTCGCGAGCGTACTTGACGGCGAGGATCTTGCCCTCGGTGCCGCGCACGCCGAACCCGCCCGGCACGAGGATGGCGTCCACCTGGTCGAGCGCGGAGAGGTCGCCCTCCTCGAGCTTCGAGCTGTCGATGAACTCGTGGCACACCTTGGCGTCGCCCGCGATGCCGCCGTGCACGAGCGCCTCGTTGAGGCTCTTGTAGCTCTCGGCGAGCTCCACGTACTTGCCCACGACGCCGATGTGCACCTCGCCCTTCTTCGGGGTCCTCACCTTCTCGACGATCGCCTCCCACTTCTCGAGGCGCGGGGCGCGGCTCCAGATGTTGAAGAGCTCGGCGAGCTTGTCGTCCACGCCCTCGGCGTGCAGCGCGACCGGCAGCTCGTAGATCGACGACACGTCCTTGGCGGTGAAGACGGCCGAGGTCTCCAGGTTGCAGAAGAGCGCGATCTTGTCCTTCATCTCGCGCGCGATCTCGCGGTCGGAGCGGCAGAGGAGGATGTCGGGCTGGATGCCGATCTCGCGCAGCTCCTTCACGCTGTGCTGCGTCGGCTTCGTCTTCAGCTCGCCCGCCGCCGCGATGAAGGGCACGAGCGTGAGGTGGGCGTAGACGACGTTCTCCTCGCCCACGTCGTACTTCATCTGCCGGATGGCCTCCAGGAAGGGGAGCGACTCGATGTCGCCCACCGTGCCGCCCACCTCGACGATGACGATGTCCGCCTCGCCCGCGGCCTCGCGGATGATGGTCTTGATCTCGTCGGTGATGTGCGGAATCACCTGGACCGTCTTGCCCAGGTACTCGCCGCGCCGCTCCTTCTGGATGACGGCGTTGTAGATGCGGCCCGTCGTGTAGTTGTTGCGGCGGGTCATCTTGGCGGTCGTGAAGCGCTCGTAGTGCCCGAGGTCGAGGTCCGTCTCCGCGCCGTCGTCCGTGACGTAGACCTCGCCGTGCTGGAACGGGCTCATCGTCCCGGGGTCGACGTTGATGTACGGGTCGAGCTTGAGGTGCGTGACCTCGAGCCCGCGGTTCTCCATGAGCGCGCCGATCGACGCCGCCGCGAGGCCCTTGCCGAGCGAGCTCACCACGCCGCCCGTGACGAACAGGTACTTCGTCTTCTTCGTGCGCTTCACCATGCGTCTCCCTTTCCTACGCCCCCGCGAGGATGGCTCGCGCGCGCTCCAGATCTTCCGGCGTGTCCACCCCGAACCCGCCGTACGTCGTCTCGACCACCCGGATCCCGTGCCCCCGCTCGAGCGCCCGCAGCTGCTCGAGCGACTCCTCCTCCTCGAGGCGCCCGGGGGCGAGCGCCGCGAACGCCTGCAAGAACGGCTCGCGGAAGGCGTAGATGCCCACGTGCGCGCGCGCGAGGGGGCTCTCACCCCCCGCGCGGCGGTGCGGGATGGGGGCCCGCGAAAAATAGAGCGCGTCGCCCGTGGTCGTGCACACGACCTTCACGACGTGCGGCCGCTCGAGCTCACCCTCACCGAGCGGGCGGGCGAGCGTCGCCATCTCGACCGCGGGATCCTCCATCGCGGCGAGGAGCCCCTCGATGGCGGCGGGCTCGATGAGCGGCTCGTCGCCCTGCAGGTTCACCACGATCCGGGGCCGAGGTGCGAGCTTCCGGGCGGCCTCCGCGACGCGGTCCGTGCCCGTGCGCGCGGGCCCCGTCATGACGGCGCGCGCCCCGCAGCTCCGCGCGGCGGCGGCGATGCGCTCGTCGTCCGTCGCGACCGCGACGACGTCGACGCCCCGTGCCTTCATGGCGCGCTCCGCGACGTGGCAGATGAGCGGTTTTCCGGCGAGGATCGCGAGGGGCTTCCCCGGGAACCGTGAGGCTCCGTACCGGGCCGGTATGATGACGGAGATGAGTCCCAACCGGGACCCCTGATTACTAGGCGGTTTCGGATCCGTCAACCGTCGCGGAAAGACGCCCTGATTTTGGGCTCGTCGCGACCCCCCCGAACCGGCGGTCGGCGGGCGCGGCGGCGGGCGCTACCTTCGTCCATGGCGCTGGTCGTCCACGTGGTCGGCGCCCGA
>WNFY01003611.1_pt1 | contig 20912 bp, 21 predicted proteins | sample 5400091 | NCBI WGS metagenome assembly WNFY01 (sample SAMN13153364, study PRJNA577476) | soil metagenome | isolation source: 60 cm soil or saprolite under grassland replicate 1 | place: USA:California | collected 2016-06-15
CAATACCCTCTTTACCTTTCTCGCACAACGTTTTGTTGCCAGTTACGGAGCCGCTGGGCTGAACTGTATAGACTTGCTGAATAAGCCCGACCCAATAACGGTAACAACTGACGCTAATGGAGTAGCTATCAGTGCAACTCATAATACTGGTGCTACCGGTGCGGCTGATACTGCTGCCACTGCTGATACTGCTGCCACTGCTGATACTGCTGCCACTCCGACCACCACTGTAGGTGCAACTCCAACGACTGGAGTGCCCACTACACCGGCCACGCCGACTACAAGTCCAACAGTGGTCCCAACGACAGACGTAGGTGTGACACCCACCCCAACGACTGGAGCGACTACTACGCCGGCAGTACCAGCAACAAGTCCAACTGCTGTGCCAACAATGGGTCCAGGTAACTGATGCACCTGTACAACATCAAAAGAAAGGATACGAAGTTGCAAAAAATGATTCTACCTCTACTATAGACGCTATAGGCAACTTTGAAGTCTCCTTCACCGGCGATAACATGAATACCTTGAACCTGTTGGGAATCTAGCCTGGTTTATATAGGTTGATCCAGGCATTAACAAAACGGAAGGCACCCCCTGTGGTTGCCCTCGTTTTGCTCTAGACGTCAGGCGTGAGCGGGCTATCCCCTCGAAGGTACGTCTACTTCGAGTAGCTGTGGAATCTACTGAGCGGTCCTCCCTCCATCAATAGGCACAACCTGACCAGTAATATAACTCGCCCCCTCCGAAGCCAGAAACAGCACCGTCGGAGCCAACTCCCCAGGTTGCCCAATCCTCCCCATTGGCGTTGTTCCCACGACAGCCGCCTCAGCACGATCCAGAATAGCCTCGGTCATGCGCGTCCTGAACACACCCGGTGCGATACAATTGACGCGCACCCCGCGCCCAGCCCATTCTATCGCCAACGAGCGCGTCAGGTTAATGACGGCGGCCTTGCTGCTATTATAGCCCACCGTATTCAACTGTTCGCCGCTCAATCCAGCAATAGAAGCAACGTTAACAATTACGCCCTTGTTGCGCTCTAACATGTGCCTTCCAACGGCCTGCGACATCAAAAATGTACCGGTGATATTAGCATCGATCACCTGCTGCCATCGCTCCAGGGGCATCGTTTCCGCAGGTGCACCCCACGTCAATCCAGCATTATTGACCAGCACATCGATCTCGCCGCACTTTTCAAGGGTTTGTGCTACGACTTGTTCGACTGAGGAGGCATTCGCAACATCACATACAAAGGAATAAACAGATATGCCCTGACTCTTTAAATACTGTTCGGCTTCGTTGAGCCATTGTTCTCGACGTGCTGTAATGACCACGGCAGCACCAGCAGCGCCAAAGGCTTGCGCAATTTCTAAACCTAATCCACGCGAGCCGCCAGTAACGAGAGCCACCTCACCGCTGAAATTGAAAGAAACAGTACCCATAAACGACTCCTCAAAAACCAATTAACGCAACAATGACTTTTCACAACATCATCAGGCCAACCGTACTAGCCGATAATGCACTTTCAAAAATTAAACTGGATTAAGGCTGGAGGAGCCAGATAGGACGATGACGGGTCGTCATCGCATGGTCTCTCCTCTTCTCAAATGGGGAACTCCCTCTTTCTGAAGAGTATACCATAATCCATATTAAATTTTGAAAGTGCATTATCGGCGGTAATACGCATCAACCTCAGCTGCCTCACCGTGTCACCCCATTCACTTCGTTCAGGGCAAGCTCTGAGCACAGCATGACAGGGTTGCCTTGTCACCCTGAGCCGCAGCGAAGGGTCTGTCTGGATGGGCCTCGAGATGCTTCGCGGAGTTTACACTGAGTATAGCGAATGTGCTCAGCATGACAGCGTTCCGCTTTCGCCACCCAGAGCTTCCAACCGCCCAAATTCCTCGCATATGCTATGATAGGGGAGAAGGACGAGGAGATTGTCCTGCCCTTCCTGGATCGTTTGGCGCGCACCAATCACGAGAAACGAGCAAGAAGCGATGAGTTTTGCCGGCAGCATCCTGACCGAGGACCTGGAACCATTACGCCAACGCCTGCTATCCCACCCGCTCTGGACAGGGATCGAGGAGGGAACGGTGCAGCTCGAAACCTTGCGTGTCTTTGCGCTTCAAGACTGGTGGCTGGTGCGGGAAGCGTATCGTCTTGACGCGCTGGCCGTCGCCGGGATGCCCGAGCTTGACCTGCAAGACCTCTTGCTCGCCAAACTCGTGCCAAAGATTGGGGGCTACCAGTTGCTGCTGCGCTTCGGCGAAGCGCTGGGCCTGGCACGAGCGGATTTTGACGCCGTCCAACCGTTAGCTGGCTGTATGGCCCTGACCAACTTCTTCTACTGGATGCTGGCTTATGGCTCGCCGCCGGAGAAAATCGCCGCCGTCAGTGCTAGCGAGGATATCTTCATCCAGATTTGCGCCCGTATCGGCCCCGCCCTGATGCGCACGTATGGGATGAGCGCGGAGCAGGTCGCCTTCTTTACGGTTCATGAAGAGATAGGACAGAAGGTCACGCCCATTGATGCTCTCCTGCTGGCCCGCTACGATACACCCGAAGATCGCCAGCGCATTACGCGGGCTGTGCGCCTGAGCCACGAGTTCGAGTTGCTGTTTTACGATACGGTTATGGCAGTGGGTTGATAGCCTGATGGGACAGATGCACATCGCCCCTCACAATCTTGCCCCTCGTTTCAAACAAGCCTTCGGCATCGTCAGCATCGACCCGCTGGCTGGAGTCAACCATCTCCATGAACTCATTGAGGAATCCTTCAGCCTGGTGGAGACCCATCTAGGTGAGCTCAATACTGCACAAGCGCGAGAGCGGTTTCGAGAACGTCGCTAGAGGCTGTTAGGGACTCGATAGTAAAACCCGTACGTTCCACGGACGCCCCGAACACACTGGAAAGGAAAACATCTACAGCGTTTCGGTCGCGACTCGTCAGTTCCCGAACATGTGCTATACTGTTTGGGAACTTCTGTGTTGGAAACAACTGGTGATGGCATGAGGAACAAGGACGCTACCATTCCTGTTGTGCAAGGTGACACCCTGCTCTATCAACGGGGCGGGGCAGACTATCAACTGCCGGTGGGAACGCCAGCCTGGTATGGCTGGTTAAGCACAGCCCGCACCTTCGCCTTTCGCGGTGCATTCGGGACTTTCACCGCGCGCAAAGAGCAAGCGAGCAATAAGCGCGGTGGCTGGTACTGGCGCGCCTACCGCAGGCGCGAAGGAACGCTCCACCGGGTCTATGTCGGCAAATCGGAGGAGTTGACACTTGAACGGCTGAACGCCGTGGCAGTGACCCTGGCCGGACAGGACGGTGTTGATGGAGACGAGCGTGAGCCTGGCCAGCGTGTTCTGCAGGGACAGCCGGAGGCCACGAATGACAGAGGGCGTTTCCTGCAATCTTCAACAGGTGCCTCCTGGTCCCCGGCCGAACGCGGGGAAGCCTCCGAGACCGCGACCAGACGTTCCTCCACCCTCCCATTGCCACTCACGTCGCTCATTGGACGGGAGCGGGAGGTCGCGGCGGCCTGTACCCTGCTCTCACGTCCTGAGGTGCGCGAACTCACCCTCACCGGCACCGGAGGCGTAGGCAAGACGCGCCTGGCGCTCCAGGTCGCGACCGAGGTGCAGGGTGGCTTCACAGATGGAGTCTGTTTCGTCTCGCTTGCCCCCATTCATGATGCCGAACTGGTCCTTCCTACCGTAGTACAGGCACTCGGCCTGCAAAGCAGCAGCAACCGACCGCCACTGGAGCTGCTGAAAGCGATGCTGCGTGAGCAACACCTGCTGTTACTGCTGGACAACTTCGAGCAGGTGGTAGCGGCAGCACCGCTTCTGGTGGAACTGCTCGCCGCCTGTCCGCATCTGAAGCTCCTGGTGACGAGCCGTGAGGTGCTCCATGTGCGCGGCGAACGCGAGTTTCCGGTGCCCCCGTTGGCGCTGCCTGATCCGAAGCATCTGCCTGACTGCGAGACCATGTCGCGCTATGGAGCAGTCGCCCTTTTCCTCGAGCGGGCGGGGGAGGTCGTTCCTTCCTTCCACCTTACTACCGACAATGCTCCGCTCATCGCCGAGATCTGTGTCCGTCTCGATGGGTTGGCCCTGGCGATTGAATTAGCTGCCGCTCGTCTCAAGCTGCTGCCCCTCTCAGCACTGCTGGAGCGGTTAGAGCATCGGCTGGACGTCTTGACGGGTGGGCCGCGAGATCTGCCTGCTCGCCAGCACACCCTGCGCGACACCATCGCGTGGAGCTACGAGCTGCTCTCGAAGGGGGAACAGCAGCTCTTTCGCCTCCTCTCGGCCTTCGTCGGCGGCTGCACCCTGGAGGCGGTGGAAGCCGTGTATGGTGCGCTTGGAGGTGAGAAGGTACCCGTGCTGGACGGGGTGACGTCACTGCTCGATAAGCACTTGCTGCGCCAGACCCAACAGGAAAGTCGCGTGCAGGGCGACCGGCATTTGCTGATGCTGGAGACGATCCGCGAGTATGGCCTGGAGCGCCTTGCTGCGTGTGGCGAGATGGAAGAGGCCAGTCGTGTTCATGCAGCGTATTTTCTGCGTCTTGCGCAGGAGGCTGAAGCTCACCTGTTCGGGGCAGAGCAGGAGCGCTGGTTTGCCCGGCTGGAGCAGGAGTATGACAACCTGCGCATGGCGCTGAGCTGGGGGATAGAGCAAGCGGGAGGTGATGAGGGAGAACAGAAAAGAGAGATAGCCTTGCGGCTAGCAGGAGCCCTGGTCCGCTTCTGGGCGGTGCGTGGGCCTCTGAGTGAAGGGTTCGCCTGGCTGGAGAGAGCCCTGGCGGACACTGAGAGCGCCCCGGCACCCACGCGGATCAGGGCACTCAGCGGGGCATCCTGGCTGGCCTTTTTCCTGGGCGATGGAGAGCGAGCAGAGATGCTGTGTGAGGAGTGCCTGCGGCTGTATCGAGCGGTCAGGGAGACGAGGGAGGTACAAGATATGGCGGCATCACTGCTGTGGCTAGGATGGCTTCCCTTGACGCACGGCAATGATGACGAGGTTCGCTTCCTGCTTGAGGAGAGCCGTGCGCTCGCCAGAGACGTGGGAGACAAAAGAAACCTTGCCTACTTGCTCCATTTTCTCGGGATGGCTGCCATCGACCAGGACAACTATGCGGAAGCTCGTTCACTGCTGGAAGAGAGCCAGAGGTACTACAGGGAGTTAGGCAATAAGGAGGATCTGGTCTGGTCGTTCCTCTACCTCGGACAGCTCTTCTTTGCTCAAGGCAACGCTGCGCGTGCCTATGCACTCGTCGAGGAAGGACTTGAGCTCGCCAGAGGGACGAATTACAAGATAGGCTCAGCCTGCTCGCTGTATCTGTTAGGACGATTTGCGCTGGCTCAGGGTGAACTGACCAGAGCACAGTCCTGGCTTGAAGAGAGCTTGGCCGTATTTGAAGCATTGTGGTTGCAACCGAACATCGCCCAGGTCCTTTCCAGGTTGGCAGGCATCGCCCTTGTACGGGGCGATAGAGCGAAAGCCGGCACCTTGTGCGAGAGAAGTATCGCACTCTTCCGGCAGATGGACGACCGGGAAAGTATGGCCCTCTGTCTACAGGAGTGGGGATGCATGGTCGCACGTCGAGGAGAGACCGCATGGGCAGCGCAGCTCTGGGGAGCCGCCGGAACGCTCGGTGGTGCGACGCAAAGCTTGCGGCCATTCGATCTCTTCACCCTCTTTACCATGCTTGGCGAGCATGCTGACTATGAGCGTATGAGAGCCAAAGTCCGCGCCGAACTCGGAGAACAGGCCTTTGCCCAGGCCTGGGATGAGGGGCGGACGATGACGCCGGAGCAAGCCATCGCGGCACAAGGACAGCCAATGATGCCGGAGCAGGCCATCGCAGCACAAGGACAGCCAATGATCCCCGGCCCAACTCGTACGCAGGCCAGGTCGAACAGGCAAAAGAGCCTTTCGCCAACTTATCCTTACGGACTCACCGGACGTGAGGTCGAGGTGCTCCGGCTGGTGGCACGAGGACTGAGCGATGCCCAGGTCGCTGAAGCCCTGGTTATCAGCCCGCGCACCGTCAATGCCCATCTCCGCTCCATCTACAGTAAACTGAACATTACCTCACGCAATGCCGCGACTCACTTTGCCATCGAACAACATCTCATTTAGTACACTAAGGCGCAGATATATCCGTGGTTGTGTAAGACCTGTGTACGTCTATTGGAGGCTGGGTCATCAATTCCTATGATGGATGTATCTCAGCCTCAATGGACTAGCGCGATGTGATAACACGGCAGCACTCTCCTTGAACTGTCATGGAACTGTCATGGAACTGTCATGCTGAGCGCAGCGAAGCATCTCAACTTCGTTGACCACGTCAGCGCCGACCTACACCACTATCCTTGAACTGTCATGCTGAGCACAGCGAAGCATCTCAACCCTGGTAATAAATACACACTTGCCTAGGTAGGGCTTCAGTGTGAGGCGTTTCCCCATCACCCCCGTCACTCACAGATAGGCAACACCAATACGTTGCTTTGCCGATGTGTCAGCAGGCCCAATACAGTAGATTCTCAAGTAGCTGGCCATGACTGACATGCCAGAACAGCAATAGCAGATGTGCGAGACAGGAGGTTTTCTCATGATTGCAGTACGTATCATACGAGTGATAACAGGTGTTGCTGGCCTGGGAGCACTGACCCTTGGACTGTTATTCTGGATTGCCCAGATTGACTTCATAAGTTTACACATGTTGTTTGGCCTCATCGTGGCCCTCTCTCTTCTGATCCTTGGGATCGTGGGAGTGTTCACCAGAGGATTGAGGCTAGCATGTCTTAGTGCAAGTGAAAGAAGACTAAGCAAAAGAAGGAACACAGACCATGTCGAAAAAACTGTTTGTCATCCTGTACCCGACTTACAGCTACCGATTGCCAACGGTTCCGCCGTGAGTTGGCTTCTATCCTTGCTGCATAAGGTGTCTACACGTGGAAAAGTCGGCCTAATGCGTGCCAACATCATATACACGCTAGGCCGACTTTTCGCCTCAGTCCGTAGCCCCTTTTCACAAAGCTACAAAATAAATTTACCATGTTCACAGGTCAGCGTCAATGCAACTCAAGCACGTTACCGAACGGAATAATGTCAATAATTATTTCCGCGCAGTCTCTGACCACGGCAAAGACAGGCGGCAACACTAACACATCGTCGAGACCTGCTATGGAAAATAATATCGTACCGTCAACTATACCTTCATCGCCCACGGCGTAGAAAATGGTTTCTCTGTCAACCGTATTCACTCACGTAAAATGTTACTAAGCTGGTACACTTCACTCAAATGATACTTTAATCTAGTATAATATAAAAGGAGTCATTCTATTAAAAAGTGGAGGGTCACAAAAATGGATTACCCACCTAATGATGACAATCAATCGCAATACACACCACCGCAACCAAACACGTCTTATCCACCTCAACAGCCAGGTGCATCCTACCCGCTGCCACAACCACCATACCCGTACCAGCCGCCGCCGCCGCCCGTGCCGCCAAAGAAAGGAACGAGTCCAGCACTGTGGGTGGCTATCGGTGTAATCGTCGTATTGTTTCTGTGCATTTTCAGTAGCTCCTTCCATACAGGTTCACAAAACACATCGACACAAGACACGAACACAGCCACGACACAGCCGCAAAGCGTCACAGATCAGGTAAAACAGGCGCTTGCGGTCTACAAATACCCACCAGTCGTCTCGTCCGTCTCGTCTGATTCCGTGCTGGTGACGCTCACCTCCAGTGGTGATACAGCAGGTGAGGCAGAGACGCTTGCCCTTGCCATAAACGCTGCAAGTTCCTACCAGAAAACCATCTGGCAAGCAAACATCGTGGGTCTAAGCGAAGTCACCGTGGTGATTGTTCAGACAGACTATCCTGATAGTAACGGAAACCCTGGCAGTCAGGATATTGTGAAAGCCATTGTATATGCAGCAACAGGGACAACTATTAATTGGAACAGCGGCACACCTGCGCAGCAATTCCAGCAGTTTGACGTGAAGTGGGTCATTGGACAAGGCGTAGAACCGTAGACAAATGATATCCAAAGACAAAGATGCAGAGAGATAAGGTATGGCGAAGAGGACGGACAGCACAACCGAAGCAGAGGTTATCCGTTTATACCAACAGGGCATGAGTACCTCGAAAATTGCCGAGCAGCTTGGAATGTGGCAACCAACTGCATACAACATAGTGAAGAGAAGCGGGATAGAAATGCGAAGCACGAGCGAAGCAAATGCTCGCTATCTACGTGATGAACATGTTTTCGATGAAATCAATACAGAAGATGCCGCATACTGGCTCGGTTTCATAGCGGCAGATGGTACAGTAAGGAAGGAAGCCTTAAAAATCACCCTTTCTGGTGTCGATGTGGGGCATTTACAAAAATTTGCCGCGTGGATTTCCCCAAGTCGCCCAGTCCATGAAGAGCAGATGAAGGGCCGCACGAAAACTATCTGCACAATTAAAATAGGCTCGCAGTACCTTGTACAACAGCTTGCCAGCTTCGGCATCATGCCAAACAAAACGTATATCATGAAAGAGCTTCCTGTTCTTCACCAGCACCCTATCATGAATGATTTTCTTATGAAGCATTGGCTGCGTGGGTACGTTGACGGTGATGGGTATATATCGTCAGCGCGTAATCGTAACGGCACGCGTAATCGTATAGAAATAACGGCATATAGTAAAGAGTTGCTGTCGGAAATTCAGGAACGGTTTGTACAAGCAACGGGAGCAGGTAGCGTATCAATCTTACCTAATCACGATAGGGCGTGGCGATATGTCAAGTGTGGGAAAGAGGTAAGAAGGATTGTGAATTATCTCTATGGTGATGCAACCATTTACCTAGATCGTAAATACCAATTAGCGATGGAGATATTAAAGACTGATGAGGGATATGCACTGTGACTAAGGTTCTATGTCCTACCCAAAATCACCCACCTCACGTCATTCATCGGGGCAGAACTATGCTATACTTATAGCATACGTAAGGCTTGAAGACGGGTTACTCTCCAGTCGCCAGGTCTCGCCTGCTATCAGCACCAGGGGAAGCTGTTCATTCGGGGTCTTTTATCTTTTGTTCCCGTCTCCAACTGGCTTCCTCTCGTCTGAAACTTCCATCCTGGCTTCACCAAGCCTGTAGTCTACTCTACACGCGAAAGTGAGGCACCCCATGACCCAAGGTGGAGGCGAAGAAACCCTCTTTACATTAGATGCAAATGTCCAGCCCGTTGTCGATGCCCTGGGTGCCGTTGATGATGCAATGGCGACGACGGAAGCAGGCGTAGGTAGCCTCGCAGACTCGTTTGGGGGAATGGATGTCGCTACACAGTCCCTCGCAAGGCTGACCATTGCGAGCCAGGCAGTGGTCGATATGGTTGCTGAACTGGGTGCGGCGTTTGAAGCGGGGAAGCTATCTCTCGATGATTTTGTTGCATCTGGCCTTCCAGCGGAACAGGTACTGGCGGAGATAGCCCGTCTCTTTACCCACTCTGCGATGTCAACAGACGAACTCACTGCTGCTGGCGTTAATATGGACACGAATAACGCCGTCCTCGATAACGTAGCGGGGGGCATGACCCTACTGGCAGCCTCAACCAAAGCGGTAGCAGACGGACTCGCCATCATGGGAGATGAGGCGGCAGCCGCTCTGGCGACTGTGGGAACATCAGCCGATGCTACTACGGTAAAAAATGTTATGACCCCATATTAGGAGATCGGCACTGACCTCCTATCATGTACTGATGTGCAAGACCTTATTTTCCCTTTTTCTTTTTAGAAATGGATACTTTTGGGCCTTTTTTTGTGGAATACACATTTACTTTCCCAACACGTGCGAAAAATCCCATTTTTGTGCCTCCTTTCTTTTATTGGTGCCATTTGCAAAAGTACAGTTTATGAGTCAGAACTTTGTTCTTCTATCTTCCATTCAAGGCGACGTTTAAGTTCATTGCAATGGCCAAAGGGTAGACGTTTTTCATGCTGAAGTCTTCCCACTACAATCCCGGGAGCAATCCCCACTTTCTGAGCAAATTCCTTAATCTCCGCCTTCGAACGATAAGAATCAGACGCCACAAATTGCTGCCACTGGATAGGATCAATCAGAACATTTGCGGCAAATCTATTCGCTTCCTCCTCAGCCTCTTTCCTATCTTTTTGATCTATCTCCAGGAAAACTTGCTTCTTTCCATGTAGTAGAATGTGACCTGCCTCATGAAAGAATGTAAACCACAGGTGATCATCAGTTTTATAATGCAGGCTAAGCTGCACTAATGCCTTCGTCGGGGTTAGCCACTGCGTCGCACCAAAAATGCCATTTTTAGGTAACTCAGGTACAAAAACCACAGCCACACCAGCACTTGCACATAAGCGAACTAGTCCTCCTTGGAAAAAACTAACCGGTTTCACTGTCAGAGGACGGACGTTTCTTAAAGCCTCGCGAAATGCATCTGCATTGTATGGCGCACATTCAATCTCCTGGGCCTCTATCTCTCCTTGACGTAGCCATACTGCTACTGCTCCAAAATTGCTTTTGAGGGTTGTTGACTTGCGATATGCAACAATTTTACTTTCCCAAATTACTCGCCAAGAGTCTTGAGATGCTACACTAAAGAACTTCAAGGTTGCTGACACTTGCTCAATTTTGTTGTTGCAAGATGGGATCCAACCTCGACGTATCATTTCTCGAATGGGAAACTCTTTCAACCATTCAACCTGACTCTCGAGGCGTTGCTCCTCAGCAAGACGGGCAAGCGCCTCTCGATACTGCTGCTCTCGATTTAACCAAAATGATGCGGGAATATTCAGCACCTGCTCTAACTGCAGCGCTGTTTCTGGTGTGATGGCGGCTTTCTTCTGTATGATCTCATTAATTGTCTTAACCGGGCGTCCCATACGCCTTGCAAGTTCCGCTTGGGACATACCTATTGTTTCTAGGGTGTCTGAAAGCGTCTCCCCAGGAGGAGAGACATAATCAGGGTGAAATTCATTTTTTAGGGTACTAGTCATGGTAATCCTCCACATCAAGAATCCTAATTGCTGTTACTTTTGTCCAGTCCAAACCCCCATCGAGCTTTCTCGGGATTGGGTCATTGGCAGGCTCAAAAACAAGCCGATAAGGATGACCTACGTCTACAGCCAACGTTCCTTTTCTATTTTCTTTCAACTCATGACATCTCGCTTGTGGTAGTGAGCGCAATTCTTCGAGGTTTCCCGCTGCGCTCATTTCATAGAGTCGACGCTTAAGAAACTTTGCACGGTCGCCATACTTTTGCTTTAGCTGAGACTCACTATTGAACACCTTTGCTAGTTTCCCATTTTTATAGAGAATATCCACCTAACCGGCCCCTCAAATAATATTAACCCTAAGGGTTATTATTATTATAACATACATCGGCTTTATTGTACAATTTGCGGAGGGTTGATACACTGAGGTAGAACTACATTAAGTGGTGGAGATTTCATAAAGTGAGTTTGATTTTGGGGTAAAGGTAGCAAGGCTGTCATATGCATCAAAGGAAATGTCTAAGGATGTTTTGACCCATTAGGCATGATTGCGCCTTGGAGTGATTTGGCTTCAGCCAGTTGTTCAGGAGTAGTACCTGTGGCTCCGCTCAGGTTAGCTTTTCTCAAATCAGCCCCTTGAAGATTAGCTCCAAACAGACGAGACTCTTGAAGATTGGCTTCAATTAGGATGGCGTTCATCAAATAAGCCTCTGTAAGATCGGCTTTTACCAAGATGGCTTTCCTCAAATTGGCCTCGCTCAGATTAGCACTGTTTGTGGTTTCGATGCGCGCAACACCGCCACCGATCACTTCTATTTTGCCTAAGTAAGCATTGCTCAGGTTGACTTCCCGCAAATCGGCATTCTGTAGATCAGCACCTATTAGGCCAGCCTCACGCAAGTCAGCACCACGCAGGTTGGCTCTAACTAAACAGGCTTCCTCCATAGCAGCCTTACGTAAGTCGGCATTGTGCAGATCGGCTTGACCAAGATTAGCATCCGTCAAGAGACATTCACGTAAGTCGGCCTCACTCAAGTTGCTATGACGAAATATCATTTTCTCAAAGATGGTGTCACTCAGCTTGGCTTTGCTTAGGTCTGCTCCATCTAAATCAATGACACAATCTTTTTCAATATATTTTTCGCGTTGGTTTATTAGGCCAGACTCATTCAAAAACTGGACAAGACTGCCCTTACGTCTACCATCCAATCCAGATAAAACCGTCAATGTCCGTACACGCGCTATCGTGCGTACTTCAGCATCTTCATCTGACTTGCGCAAGTTCTCATGTAGAAGAAGTTCCGACATATTCTTGAAGAATTCTTGTAATGCCAATTCACGTTGGTTGTCTTGTGCAATCTTACGTTCCGCGTCCGCACGTAACTCTGCTGCCTTCCGCTCCCTGTGATTAAACCAAAATCCAGCAACAGCAAGCACTATAGGTATAAATAGCAGTTGCATCCAGTCCCACAGTGTTTTCCCACGCTGAAATTCACTACTTGAGGTATGAGGTGGACTGGTGTAAGGGCCAAGCCCTGCCCAACCCCAGTCAAAGAAGTAACCTCCGATAAACGACACAATCAGACCGATCACTACTATGAGTCCAATAATTTGTACAATCTTCAGCATCTTGCTGGTATTCTTCCACCACGAACGAAACATGCATCACCTCTTCACACTATGCTCTGCCTGAGTATACCAAACGTGGCATAACAGTGTATATAGCAAAGCCTACTTCCAGCCCGATTTAGTGGCTTATCTGAGCTTGACCACCAATAAGTGTGGCTCTACCACAAAAGGGCTAAAAGTAGTGACAGAAGTGTAGTGACAGGATAATATACCTTTAGAAAAGAGGAAAGGAATGTCAGCATGGACGATCAAAACACGGTCTGGCAGCCGATTGAGCCAACTTTTCGGCATCGAGTGAAGAATATTCTCGTAAGTCTTGTGGCCTGCTCGCTGGTGCTGCTCCTACTCACTTCATGTGGAGTAAGCAGCCAAGAGAGCAACGCTGTACCAACGCCTACCGCGACCCCGACGCCTGCAACTATAACGCTCCCAGCGAAAATGGAGTGGGTGGACTCTACCACGTGGCAGTATATTGGCTATGTTATTGACTATCAGGAGGTAGCGCCAGGTAAGAACGTGTCCACACTTACAACCGTGTCAGTAAATTGTAGTGGCTATCCCCAACCAATAATAATCCATACTGACGTAGAGGCTGCAAGTCTTACTATGGATGCAACTGGTACGCTTACGGTCAGCGCGGTCTCTTTCTATCTTGGCTGGCCCGATAAGGAATATCCCTATTCCACGGCATTAACACTTACAGGACAAATTCAACATACAAGTGCTTTTACCCTATACAGCTCTGACTTTCAGGGCATTCAAAGTTACCCCTTCAGTTCCGCATCACATGGGGTACAGAGCTTGCAAGCGTCATTTGCCGCCATCCATTGCCCATCTATCTAGTGGTGCGCTACAAAAACAGGCGCGTTTGTACCTGCCATGACAGGAATAGGAAAGGAAGACAGCATGGACGACGACAACACGCTCTGGCAGCCAGTTGAGCCAACGACGCCAGTATCGAAGTACCCCTACGAGCCAACGGTACATGCACCTAATCCGTATGAGGATTATGTCAACATACCTCCTCCGCCTCCGAAACGCCGACGGAAAGTTGCAGTGACGGTTGGGATGGTGTTTAGTAGTGCTGTTTTGCTCTTCTGTTCTGTATTCCTGTTTTCATGGGCATACACCTACCATGTGAATACGACACAACCGACACCGATTGTGCGTTTTGTACCAGCGACGCCAACGGTCATACCTTACCAAACAGATTTACCGACAGCAGTACCGTCACCTACTCCGTTGCCAGGGATTAACACTGCACAGGATGTTTATGCGCAGTTTCTCGTTGCTGGTATTGCGATGTTAAATCCGTCGGATTTCACCGACGATAGCTGGTGGTTACAGTGCTGTAGTTATTATCCGGCAAATGGTTCGGTTTCGTTTCTTGATGTGGCATCCGATGACCATATGCTCATCGCGCTTTTTGCTACCGTCAGTGGGGCACAGGAGGATGCAGCACAAGTGTACACTAAGCATGATTACACGTCGCATTACCAGAAGGGAAGATGTCTGTTGCTCTATGAGGGGTATTCCAATACCAATCTGGTACCCTATGAGCAAGTCATGCAGCAGTATTGCGCCTAACAGGAAGAGGGGAAATCAGACATGCACGAGGACATCTATCAACACATAGAACGAACAGCGAAGGCAAATCCTTACGACGATATTCCTATCTCTCCATCCCCACCGAAACCACCACGGAAAATATCCACATTGATGGTTGGGACGGCATTTCATCCGCAGCGCCAGTCTCCCTGAAGGTGGAGAGTGCTCTCTGCGCTTAACTGTGATTGGTCTGTTGTTGCCATCCAGGCATCCACTTTGCCCGATACTCGGTTTGTGTGTAGGACAATCACGGTGTCTTGCAGGGCAGGCCCATACACTTGTTGCCACCTCCGGTTTTTCCCACCCATCTCGTACACTTCGACACTGCCACCACTGTTGACGTCTCCTGGACGTAGTTCTGTTCCAGGCTTCGTATAAGCTGGATTGTCCTCGTTAATCTCGATAGTGACGGCATAACGCCTAGTTCCGACATTCCCAACGATGACTGCAACGTAGTCTCGCCCTGCGCTCGTATCAAAATCAGAACATTGCGTCCAAGGAGGAGCCGGATCGAAGAATGTGCCATCCGGCTGCTGCACATAGTTAGGAGTCGGGTTATCGTGAGTAATTGGATGAGGATCGATCCCCGTTGTGAGCATGCCTGAAATGTCACCGTGAAACGTGAGGTGCTCGGCGAGAGGCTTGGCCGCCACACTCGGTGATGTCGGTATGTTGACGCTGGACGTACTCGACGGGGCAGTTGTGCCACATCCGGTGATAAGAGTCATAGCTGTGGCCAGAACAAGCAATCCCAGTCCCAGACGAAGAAGCGAGGGATGAAGAAGACGATGCATAGCTGATCCTTCCTCTCAGTAACTGCATCCATCGGCATAGCGTGATTTTAGCACGAAAATTGGCAAAAATTGCGCGGATTCCATTTCCTTGCGGTAGCAGTAGGGCTAGGGCTGTGGCTGTGGAGGTTTCTTTTGGTGTTGATCGAGGAAGCGTTGCAGATCGCTTCGCCGTATGCGGTACTTCCTGGCGATTTCTATCGCTGGTAGCTCCCCACTTTGTATCCAGCGCCGTATAGTCTTCTCATTCACAGAAAGCTGTCTCGCAACGTCTTGAAGAGTTAATAATTCGTCATCTTGCATCTAGAGTACCCCCAACAGGTTTATCTTAGTGTATCACAATCCTGCAAATGTCCGTCCATTGTCCATCTATTGTCCGTCCATATCTAGACAAAGACGGATAAGTAAGGTATAATCTATAGTGAAGCGTATTCAAATACTTAGAGAGGAAAAAACCATGCAACAAGACCTATGGGGAGACACCATCCAGCCTCCTAACAAACAAACCAACCACAGGGAGACCAGAGATCACACGGTGACGCTGACGCCGCTGGATTGCCTCACTTATGGGCATTCCTGGCACACCATCGGTTTAGCAAACGAAAAGCAGTGTAGTGTATGCGGTATCAAAGGGTATTGCCCAGGCTGTACGCCCATACCGCCAGCAAACGCCAGGCCATTTTTTTGTACACGGCATAGCCATGACAGAACAGCCTAACCCAGGAACACCCGTGATAGGGGACAGCATCACGTATCGACTAAGAACGGCAGAGCGACCTGTGAATCCGCTCATGTTGTGGCATGGCGTAGTGGAGAATATCTATGTGTCACCAGATTTTTACCGGGTGCGAATCACTGGTACAGGATATGAAAACACATTAGAACTGGTGCTACCGTATCAAATTGTTTCTGTTGACGAGCCTGAAGACTCTCAGAACAGGCAAGGAAAGGATGGATAAAATGGCAAGACAGCAAGTAACACCCGTGGCACGTCGGGCAAGTTTACAGCGGGAAACGGAAGAAGCTATTTACGACGATTTTACGCCGCCACGCTCGAATACAAGCGCAATTCGTCGCAATACGCCTGCTGTTATTGTGAGGGGCAACAAAAGGTATATCATCCATGATAGCCCGCCGCCACAACAGCAAGAGGCAACACCGCCACGGCAACGAAGGCGTGTACATCCAATGCTGGTCTTTGGAGTTGGTATGCTTGCAATGTTTGCCTTGTGGGTAGCGGGAAATTGGGCTGTTAATTTGTGGCAGGTAACGCAAGATGACCTCCACTATGGGCGACCTCGCACATTCCAAACAGACGCGATAGTGGGGCATAACGATGGCCCATCGCATCCAAGTCATTTTGTTGCCACCAACATCAACCGGCACATTTATATTTTTGAACTGCCAGGAGGGGACGCCTCGAAGTCGCGTATTTATCTTGGCCCGTCTCTTTATGGGTCTGGAGCAGACCTCGATGTCGTTACCTTGACATTTCGGGATGTCAACGGAGATGGCAAACCTGATATGGTGATCAACGTGGCAAACACGCATATTTTTCTTACCAACGATAACGGACAGTTCAGGCCAGTGAAGCAGGGGGAGCAAGTAGCATGATCGAGAACGATGTCCAGGAGCCGCTAGAAACCTTTCATATCTATCCCTTGGGAGACGGTTTCTTTATCAGGAAAGAGGAAGAGCCAGAGACGGTTGTAGACAGCACGCCGCCCGTCAAGGTACAGCCACGCGATAATCACGGCGCTATCATGATGTTTATCAGTAGTCTTCTCATGGCGTCCCTCGTTATTCTTACTCCAAACAGTCCGATAGCAGAGCAGATCGTCATCACCCATACGTTTACGCTCTCAGGAGACCTACGAAGTCACATGCTGCCGCCAGTAACAAGTACACTGTCACAAACAGTTGTCACAACTGGCAGAGGTCACGAAGACGCAACCCATGCGAAAGGCTTTCTGACTTTTTTCAACGGCACATTTACACAACAAGTCATCCCACAGGACATGATTTTTAGTGCAAACGGTACCCAGATCGTGACTGATTCACCTATCACCCTACCAGCAGCAAACCCACCGCTATTCGGACAAGCCAGCGTCCCAGCACATGCCCTTCATGCAGGCGCAGCGGGCAATATCAGCGCCTATACGATTGATACCGCCTGTTGTGCTCTTTCTGTGAAAGCAGTCAATACATCGGCTTTTGTGGGTGGAAGAAATGCGCGAGACTACCATGTAGTGGCCCGGAAGGATATTGTCAATGGAGCAACACCTCTCACGCAATCACTGTACAGCCAGGAACAAAAAGTCCTGCACGCTGAACTCACACCCGATGATACGTTTATCGCTCTTCCCTGTTCCTCGACAGTGAGCGAGAATCGCCGCGTAGGGGAGGAAGCAACGAGCGTCAAGGTGACGGTTGCTGCAACCTGTTCAGGGAGTGCATATTCCCGTACAGCACTCCAGGGGAAGGTGCTGGGGCTTCTCCATGTCCATGGAGATTTTAGGGTAACATCGTTCTCAGTCCACGTAGTGCGAACGACGCCTACAAGCGTCCTTGTGACAATCAAATGTAGTATAATGTATAGCCCAACGATGAAAGGGACGGAAAAATGGGAAGAATAAAATCAAAGGATGAATTAGAGAGAGAACGGGTAAAAGCACGCAGAGGCGTGCATTATCCCGTAGATAAGCTATTGCTTGTCTATGCGCGGCAATCGACAAAAGCGCAAGTGGAGGAGCATGTAGAATCCGCAGAACAAGCAGAAGATTTGAAAATATACGGGATAGAAGAGTTAGGATGGCCTGAAGAAAACTGCAGGTGTTTTACTGAGAACGAAACAGAAGACGGGCGTATTGTGGATGCGAGTGGACGCCTAAACATAGACGATAGGCCGAAGCTACAAATGATTATGCGCCTGATTGAACAGGGAAAAGCGGGTGCTGTGCTTATGCGGAAAATTGATCGGCTTTCTCGTGCCGATGATTTGATACTTTCCCTGACATTCGCCGAATTATGCAAAAAGCATAACGTCCTGCTGCTGACCTCAGACGATGTGTTCGATTTCAATAATCCCCAGGGCGATGACCTCAATAGGTTTACGCTGGAATCAATAAAGGCCAAAGACTACAACAAACACCACGTCAAGGGCGTTATGCTCAAAGCGAGAACCAAGAAGGCTTTACGCGGCGAATGGGCCGGACATCACGTACCAACTGGCCTTATGCTGGATGAAGGAGTGATGGTCAAAGGGAAACTGAAACATAAACAATATGTCGTTAATCCCTACTGGGCACCTATCGTGGCGCGGCTTCTCAAGCGGTTTCGTGAACTAGATGGCGACTTTTCACAACTGTATAAGGAAGTGGCTGGCGTGGCGATTTTTCCCTATCTGCCTGAGAATATTCATGAGCGAGTAGGGCATATTGCGCTGACAGAAATAAAAGGTAGTGGATACACGGTAAAAAGTTACAGCGGCTTGAAAGCTCTATTGACGAATCCAGCGCTCATCGGACATATGACGTGGACCGGAGAAGTCAGGAAAAAGAACGCGCATCCCGCTGTTGTGGACGAATCAGACTTCTGGTATGCGTTCGACAGGTTAAGCGCAAACGATATAGATGGGAATCCGCAGCGGGAAAAAAGAGAAGTACGCTATAGCAGGGAGCCGCGTGAAGCGCTTCTCTCTGGTACGCGGTCGAACGGGAAAGCTACGATCACATCAACAGGCCATAAATCAGTCTACGTATCTCAACAGAGAACGGTGGAATCCGATGCAAGTTACGCCATTAAGGATTTTGGCGACCCACTACGGGAAGGGGTGTTTACTGGCTCTATCCACGTCCTAGACCTTGATAGGGTGTTTGTCGAACACCTGCTTGAGCGACTAGAACGTTTCAGAGAGATGCATGAGTATGTCTCTGAGATACCTGAAGAGTTCGTGGCAAGTGTAGGGCAAATCATAAAACAGACGGCTCTGGCAATGGCAACAGCAGTCCCATATAGACGGAGCATTATTGAGCGTTGGCAGCCTGACGGTACGGAGATGAAAACAGGCAGGATTATTCGGGACAACCCGTATTTTCGTATGCTAGGGATGGAACATCAAGAAGCAACAAAGCTTGCGCTTGTTGGCGTTCCTGAGACTATCGAACAGACGAAAAAAGAGATAGCCAGCCTGAAACGCAAATATGATGTCAATGCTGACATCATGGAAGATAGCGAACTGCGGGAGAATCTTCTTGAACGGAAACGGCTCACCAGACAGCTAGAAGCGCTTGAGAAGAAGGTGAACGAAGCTGCTGCAACGAAAAAAGACTTGCAAGATATCGAAAACGACTTGCTGGAAGCTAACACACTCTGGCCCAAATGGGATACAGAGAAGCGTCAAAGATTCATACGTCTCGTGACACAGTCGATCACATTTGATGTTATCGCAGACGGTTGGTTACAGCTTACCATTCAATGGTCGCCATTCCTGGGCATAAACGCTACAGATATCGCTATCCTGTGGAGGCAACGCGGGACAAGCGGCGTATGGACAAACGAGGAGAACGCACTGCTACAGGAACACTACCCACATGCACGTAGGGCATGGCTACTCGAACAGTTACCCAGGCGCACATGGTTAGCTATTGTGTCTCAGGCGTCGAGACTGAAAATCAAGCGGCAATACAGCAGCAGTGACACCGACCTACCCGCCTGGATGTCCCTGGAAGATAGGCATGTGCTGGAAGCCTACGGACTCACAGTAGACACACCTGCTAAAGCGTATTGTTGGTGGATTATGGCGAACGGTAGCGATGACGAGTCATCCGCTCCTATGCAGTGTGATGACTTTGATCCTGGCCGCCAATAGCGCGACCAGCGCCGGTACCAGTTCAGCACCGAACCAGGTGCATATGAACACGACGAATTTTGTCTCGTCATCCATCGACATCAAAAAGGGGGAGAGTATCGCACTGATTGATGATACGCTGATCCCCCACACCATTGCGAACGGAACATGGGAAAATGGTACGGCGAAACCGGCCAGAGAGCCTGGCGCTCCGGAGGTCAAGGACGTGCAGATCAACGGCTTCAGTCAAGACACCATCGGCCCCTTCACCACTACCGGAACATTCCATCTCTACTGTACTGTCCACTCCGGTATGAACCTGACTGTCGTGGTGCAATGAAAGAAGAAAGGAGGTCGTCTCATGCTGACATCTCGCTCGCAGCTTAACAAAGAGGTTCACCAGCATTCCCAAAAGGAATTCGACAGCCAGGAGCAGGAGGGCGACAATAGCTAGAAAACGGAGTGTCTTGGAGCTTGCAGTACGTGTTGATGTGCTTTGCATAAGAGAACCAGCCTTTCTGTTTTACTTTCTCCGCGCCTCATCTCGGGCGGAATGACCTCGTCCCAGGGCCGCAATGGCGTAGCTCCGCTCACCGCGCTCACGCGGAAGGCGACTACGTGGGCAGAGAAGCCGTCTCTGGAGCCGCCAAACTCTGCGATCTCTTTTGAATGGACAACCACGCGAAAAGCAGATTCAGCACGGCGAACCCGTCGGTGATCAGCACACCGACGAGCATCTGGGTCGAAAAGCTGGCAAGGAAGGTCCAGGTGATCCCCAACACCAGGGGACCGCAGACCGATCCCAGCCGGCTTGCCAGGTTGGAGAGCGCGCTGGCGGCCCCCATCGTTTCCCGCACGCCGGCACTCATCACGAGGGTCTGATTGGGCCCGGTGAAAAGACCAATGCCCATGCCGATGAGCAAGAGGCGCCAGGCGAGATCGAGTGCGGACGTCGGCGACTGCACAATCAATGAGAGCATGAGCATGCCGACGAGTAGTAG
>WNFY01002664.1_pt1 | contig 20903 bp, 19 predicted proteins | sample 5400091 | NCBI WGS metagenome assembly WNFY01 (sample SAMN13153364, study PRJNA577476) | soil metagenome | isolation source: 60 cm soil or saprolite under grassland replicate 1 | place: USA:California | collected 2016-06-15
GGCCGACCCGTACCGGCCAGCCCGCAGCACCACGGTCACCACCATGACCGTAACCCTCAGCAAACCCGAACCTGCACGCCAGCCAGCGACACGCCGAGAACGATGCTTGACCTCCACTCCAGGACCTTAACTACCTGGCATTGGGGTTAGCCTATGCATGCGAATCTGAGTATTGCCGTCGCTTCCGAGCCATCTGCGGGATTCTGCCGTCGAACCTGAGCCGCCAAGGTCATTCCCTGGGTCGCTCAGGTCCCGCGGGGGCGCGATCGGGCCGGTGACCTGCAGCACAGCGACGCTGGGGTCGAGTACGTCGCACCGGCCAGGCAAGGACACAAGCTGCGGGCCACGGAAGATGGCTCAGATCACCTGGCAGAGGGGCACCATGCATCGCACGAGGCCTTGCCACTCAAAACTGAGCCATCCAGAACCGAGCGTCTTTCGGGATGCAAATCGGGCTTAGCTCCGTTATTCAGAGTCTTTCCAGGTCAGGCGCTCGCGTGCTGGGCTGGTGCCTGCGCGGCAGGTGTGGTGCACTATCCGAGGTCGGCGGCCTTCCGGTTGGCCAGGGCCATGAGGTCGCGGTTGACGGCGCGCGCGGCGTTGAGGTCGTCGGTTCGTTCTTCGAGTTCCTGGCGCAGGTCGAGCAGTTGCTGTCCGAGCTGGCCGACGCGGACACGGAGTGCCTCGATTTCGTCGGGCATGGAGGTGGCCGACGTCGACCCGGACCCGCAGCTCGTCCAGGTCGTCGCGCTCGGCCCGTATCTTTGGCCAGCCGTTCGGCGGCGCTCGTGTCGCCGACGTCGGCCATGGCACGGAGTATTCGCACTGCCCGTCGAGATCGCCACGCGGGTTGGCCAGTAGCAGGACGGCGCTCTGGTGGCCGAGGTCGGCCCGGGCCCGCATCCCCGTCCAGGTCGCCCTGCTACGCTAGCAACCCCGCCAGCTTCCAGGTACGATCAACGTCGCCGACGTCGGCCCACGTCCCTCCTACCCTTGGGCACCAACCTGCCTGGCCAATGAGTCGGCGGCATTGTGTGATTAAAGGGCTAGAGGGCGTTAAGCGGACTGGGACTCGGCTAGCAGCCGAGATACCTATGGCGATCGAAACTAGGTTCGTCTAAGCTGGGTACCAACTGCCTGATCGTCCCTCATAAACTTCAACCAGTCCAAGTGGCCGGCAAGCGGAGGTGACATGGGTGGCGTGACCTACCGGACGATCACGCGGCCCAGCGATTGGCAATCATGGACCAGGCCCGTCGACTGGATGCAGTGGGTGAACAACGAACGGCTCTTCCCGTCAGTGGCGCCGCGGCATCCGGCCTCATGTTCAATGTGCTATGGAGCAACCACATATCGCGCTGACGGCAGTGCCTGGGATCGATGCTGGCCATGTAAAGGCTATGAGGACGCTGTGGACAGTGTGGTTCCAGTGGCGTATAGCATCTCTGATGGCCTTGAGTCGCTTCTGCATCGTTTTAAGGATTTTGGACCTAGTTATGCCTGGATGGCGTTGCCGCTCGCTTCGGTCGCCGTAACGTTCTTTGAGCGCCATCAGAACTGTATACAGTCCAGGCATGGCCAGATCCAGGTAGCCACTGTAGTACCGAGCGGCAACGCCAGTCGAACCGAGAATCATCTGGAAACAGTGTTGCGCCTTGTCCAGTACTGGCCGGTACCTTGGCGGACAGACGTCCTCACCAAGGTCAGTCCTGGGCGTCCGCCCCGGGGCGAACTGGTACGGGGCTTCTATCGCGCCGACCCCTCACTGGTCAGGGGCAATGTAGTTCTAGTGTTCGACGACACGTGGACGTCGGGATCAAGTATCGCCAACTGCGCACTAGCACTGAAAGAGGCTGGGGCTAGGTCGGTGGTGTCAGTGACACTCGGTAGGCAGCTCCATAGTGGATTTGGGACTGCGGATGTCCTGATCGACGAGGCCCGGGTTCGGCTCTACGATCCCACGCGGTGTGTGATCTGTGGTTAGCAAACCTCGTGAGGGCGGCAAGGCAACCGCCGCCCGCGACCTCCAAGCGGCACGAGTACTACGCCTACTTGACGCGCCCTCGCTTGGGCCCCGGCGCGTGCTCAATTTGTTCCGGCAATATCGGACACCTGAGTCAGTCGAAGAGGCTATTACTCTTGGTAATTCGCCAGAGAATCTGAAGGTCTTTCTAGGTACAACTTCAATCGAGCTATATATGAACTCCATTATTCACACGCGGGAGATCGGCGGCGATTACGTTCTCTGGAACGACCCGAACTATCCGACGAACCTCATGCTGTGGAGCGGGCGGCCCCCAGTTCTGTTCTTCAAGGGCGACATCTCTTCCCTTGATCGGCGTTCCCTCGCCCTAGTTGGGCGGGTTGACCCCACCAACGAGGGTCGAGATGCCGCAAATAGGTTCGCGCGAATGTGCGTAGCCGCCGGGATAACGGTGATATCTGGCCTTGCCAAAGGAATAGATGCAGCATCCCATAAAGCGGCCCTAGAGATCTCTTCAGGAACAACCTATGCCGTACTCGGGCATGGCCTTGACTATTCTTATCCTAAAGAGAATTTCGATCTATACCAGCGCATCCCTGAAAAAGGTGCTCTGATTACACAGTTCCGCACTGGGGTGGGACCTCAAAGATGGACATTTCCGGCGCGAAATGAAATAATGTGCACGCTAGCCCTCGGAACGGTAATAATCGAGGGTAAAACCGGCTGTGGTTCCATAATCCAAGCGGACTTCTCATTTAAGCATGAGCGGCCAGTCTTTGTGCTGTCACGCAATCTTCGCGGGCCTGACTCCTTGTGGGCTCAGAAGCTGGTGCAACGTGGGGCGCATGTCGTAGAACATTTTGATCAAGTCATCGAGATAGTGGATCGCACTATGACAGATCTCTCGCCTGGGAAGAGGCAGAACAGCCAGACGCCGACACTCTTTGAGGCCGAGCAAGGACACAATCCTGGCACCGGTACGGAACCCACGCCGGTTGCCCTGTTTGATCTGGATGGCGTAGTAATCGATAGCCGTGCAGCGACTTCTGCTGCTCTAGCCGACCTAGCTTCTGAGCAACTCGGCCGACAAATTAGTCCTGACGAAGTCAGTCCTCGTGGCAAACCTCACGAGGCTCTGGCAGCGATTGGTGTGCGTAACGCATATGCGGTCTATCGGCAAGGCTACGACGCCGCGCTGGCACGTCATGCCGATCAGATAAAGATCTTCCTGCCGGTTGTGGAAGCGCTACGCCGTCTTCGCGAGCAAGGAGTACGAACTGGCGCCGTTACTGCCCAGCCTGCGCGCAGATTGCGCAGCATCTTGCCACAAGATATTGCTGAGCTCTTTGACATTGTGCTGGCATACAACGACACAAACGGTCGAAAAGAAATAGGAATCACAAAGGCTTTGCAGCGCTTGGGGGGAACTAGCAAACGTTGTGTTTATGTCGGAGACCAGACTGCAGATCTAGAAGCCGCCCGCAAAGCGGGCGTAGTCGGGATCGCTGTATTGTGGGGATTCACGGACGAGTCATCCCTGCGGCGCTGGGCACCCGATATCCTCGTCGGCAAACCCGAGGATCTGATTTCAGCGATAGAGGCTGCGCTATTAAAGCGGCAATTCATCTCATTCGACCGCTGCGCTGATCGCGCAAATACCTATGACCGCCGCAGAACAACAACTGACTCGCGTTGGGGCTGCCTACCATAGTTTTTCATCTGTTGTGCGGAATTTCCTCGGCGCCGCGCCACATAAACATGATCGACGGCGAAACCTATATTCTCGGCAAGCCCTCCGACAAGCGTATCGACCTCGATGGCGACACCTTTATACCGGGCGTTTCCGACAACATATGCCGCATGGCCGCCTGGTCTGAGGATCCGATGTGCCTCGCGCAGCGAGAGCCATATATCCAAGAAATAGCCGCTAAGCATTTGGGACATACGTCTCTTGTGGCCATCGTCGATGCGGGCGGCAATCTCGTTGATAGTCGTTGTCAACGAGGGCGGCTCGGTGTAACCGCTTTGGTCCGGCCGGTTGGGCCTAGCTTCGGGGTGCGAAGATAGACTCTGGTAGCGCAACTGGCGGATACTGTGGTCGTCAAGAAAGCCGAACGCGAGCTCAACGCCAAACATCCGCGTGTAATCATGCCTGTTGGGATATGGTGGTGACGTAATGATGGCGTCTGCACCAGCCGACTGGAACGGCAACGCACGGGCGTCGGCGAGCTCGATCTTTGCCGGAGAAACTCTGAGTCTGCTGTCCGCCCCGTCGGCTAGGTCCAGCGCCATCATACGGACCCGTGAAGCGACTCGGTCGAGAACCTGACTAGCGCCCGCGGCAGGCTCTGTCTTGGCGAGCCAGCCACCCTTTCGCGTCAAGCGGCTAAAGGACGGAAGCTCAGCGAGTATCGCAAGTCTTAGTGCGTCCCAGTGCATAGCCGACGCCTGGGCCTCGTTCGATTGGTCATCAACCCGACTCTGCATTGTTGCGATGGTTGACCATAGGCGAAGGAGCGCCGAAAGGCTGTCGTCTGGGATAGCGCGCCGCACAAGGTCCTCGCAGGCGTCGAGACATGGTACCTCTTGCTCTCGTCGAACCGACGCTGTGATCTCCGCCCATGCGTCGCACAGCGCGCCGGGATCAAGATGTGCTAGCTTAACGCGGCTTGCGAATACTGCCAGCGGCGAGAGATCCCAGCCTATAACTGATAGCCCGAGCTGTTGCGCAGCAACCAGCGTAGTGCCGGCTCCGCAGTAGGGATCGGCGATAACTGCGCCGTCCAGCAGCTTCCACTCAGCGGTAAGGTTGGCGACAAGTGCCGGAGCGAAGCTGTGCGGGAAGAAAAACCAGCGATGCACACGAAGGTTGTGTAGGTCCCTAGCGGTGACGTCGGCAGTCCATGTAGGCCGTTCCTCTAGACGCCACCGGGGTGAAGGTCTCTCTTGAGAAGCACTCTGATGGAGCCTCTCCTCAGCGACGTCACTCATGGCCAATCTGTCTGTAGGCAGGCCGGGGGACCATAACCCTAATTGGCTTGCGGAACATAGGATGGCTGACGATCATTTCGCCTTTTTCCAAGCGGACAAGATGTTGTCTCAAATCCTGCGGTACGACTCGGTAAGCCGGATCGTTAAGTTCCGCTGGATCACTTCGTCCGATAACTTTCGTCGAGGTTGCCGCCACTTGAGTGTGAACTTCAGACATGAACTGTTCGGCACCGAGCAGTACCACTCCCATCGACCGGCCCCTGGCAGCGATGTCAAGGAGATAGTCGAGTACCGCCCCGCCGCGGCTGCGTGCGGGGGCGTATTTATTCAGCTCGTCCACGAAGATTACTACCTTGCGCGGCATTTCAGGATCGTCCTGAGCAGCCTCGGCGTACATCCGATACACTTCGATAATGACGTGCCCGAATACCAGCGATCGCTCTTCGTCCGTCAAGTTGTATATATCGACAACTATAGTCTCGCCACGGCTAATGCTCCGGATCTCTTCGCCGAGATTGCTAGTGTTAGCGTCACGGTTATTTACGAAAATACCAGATTGACGAGTCTGGACGGCACGGCTGAGGAGGCGCCGGAACCGGCCGACGCTGTCGGCGCGGTAGTTGCCAATACGCCCGACCTCTCCATTATTAAAAATAGGAGGTCCATCTATCAGCTGTGTCCACGTACTTACGCGAGCAAACGTGCCATTTCCATTGCGTTGATCGCTGTCGACCAGGCTGCAAAGACCGGACAGCGTTTCCGCCTCATCGGGTATTCCCGAGAACAAGCTGAGCAGCCCAGGGCCGGGTAGCGTTGGGGTTCCCGCTACGTCCGCCAGGGAATACGCATATACCCGATGGTTTCTCGGAGGATCGCCGTAACAATGTGCCCTACGGTTACGTCCGCGAGGGATCAGGTAGCGGACATTGCCGAAGGGGCGAGGGTCGATGCCCATCGCTTCGTAAAGAGCAAGATCATGATCGTCGAGACGGCCGCTGGGCTGGTCGACGACGAGCAGATCATTCTGCTTGACGTTAAGCATTATCACCGCCACGTCATCAGTCCGCTGCAGGACTGATTGCAGGAGGACCGTCGCGAACGACGTTTTAGTGGCGAGGCCGGACAGGCCGGTGATGTTTACGTGAGCACCCTCGGGGCCGAGCAGGAACTTGCGGTTAAGAAAGACTGGCGCAATTGTGCCATTTGTCATGCGCACAACGCCGGTCGGGATCCTGTCTTCAGGCTCGATGCGATCGATACCCAATGCGATTTGGATGCCATTCTCGTCTGCGAACCGGAGGGGAGCGCCGCTACGGACCGGCATATATATAGATCGGGAAGGATCATTAGGGTGGGAATTAGCCAGTACGTCCGCCTCAAGAACATCAGCTCCCTGCCGCGGCGTCTGCGGTTCCATGTGAACATCGCCGAAGTCGAAGGATATGAGGTTCGCTAGGTGTGACGGAGCGTCAGTAGTGTGACTTATCTCAGTCACAAGCCCATAGGTGCGACTGCCCTCAAGGTGATCTACCTCAATAATGTCGAACGGGTTTACAATAGCGTCGGGAGCGAGCCATCCATGGAAACGCTCAGACGTATTTGCCGCTGACTCAGTTGCCGATGCACGACCAATTACACCCTCATCTACATTAGAGTCTGAAGACGTCTCGCCCATAGATATGTTCGACTGGCTCCTCGAGCCGTCGGTCAGCTCAACAATCATTTCCATATTGAGCCTAGTCTGCGATTCCTGAGGGGAGGAGTCGCCTGTCGGAGTTACCATCACGCCGCTCCGATATGTAGAGCCGTCAGCGGCCACCGCAACGAAGCCTTCAAGACATTCTCAGGAACGAACAGGGTTTGAGTTATAGCACGCTCCGCAAGCCAGATAGGATATAGGTGGGAATGCCATCGCGTATCCTTGCCGTAAGGGGTAACGCTGCGCTCCGCGATAAGGGCTCCAGACAGTTCATCTACCAGTTCAGTATTTACGAATCCGATGTCGGGCATAGGTATCTCCACGCGCAATGTTCCCATTAGCGGAAACTGGAGATACTGAGGGCCGCGCAGTCTGACGAACCACGTCGCGAGCCTACCTTCTCGGAGCGAGAAAGCTACAGTACGATGACCGGCAGGCAGATCGGCGAGAAGCTGGAAGAGATTAACACGCCGACGCTCTCGGCCGATTTCGAACCGCATCCCTTTCCAAGTCGACTTGACGACACCAACGTGCGGGGAGTGTGCCAGCTGCCAGTCCTCGACATATTCAGAGCCAAGGCTGCCGTCCAGGACAAGCCGCTGATCTGTGTCGGTCCCCATCTCATCTGCCATCTGTTCTGCTATAGCTTTTTCACGTAGACGCATACGCCAATTGGCTCGATGCGCCGCACGAGAACGGGGCTCACGCGCCGCCTGCACGCCATCGGCAAATGGGTCATCATTCCCGGCAGAGTTGACCAATTCGCAGGTATCCGTTATTGATAGTACGCGGCGGACCGCCTCGTACAGGTCGTCTGACAGAGCACTCTGATCAAGCATGAGAAGGAACCGTCTGTCAGCCGCAGCGATACGCACCCTACCATCATCCGCACGACGAATGGCGACAGCTCCGACTTGAGCCAGATGGACTGGACTCTGCCGCTCATGCTCAAGCACGTTACCAAGGTAATGAGTGTTAGCAGACCCGTCGAGAAAATATCGGAAGATATGCCGTTCCTGACGGTGCAGCTCCCTCACCTGTCGATGTACTTGCCGGTTAGAGTCTTCAGCTACTGAAGAAATGACCTGCGACGCCGCCTCACCAAGATGAACGCGATCATACAACTCGTCTGCATCTGGCACCATAAGGTCGGCCATGGCCTGACCTGTGGCAGGAACAACATGCGCATTCTCAGCGAGAACGCGCAACGCTGGATCCAAGTCGCTGAGAGGATTCCGCGTCATGCCACTCCTGCCATCTATACAGAATGTCACGGATGAGTTCCGTGACGTGCACTTACCCGATGTTCCAGTCTGGCACAGTAGCCTGCTAGCAGTGCCTGTGGCGCGCGGTAAGTCACGATGGACGCGACACATCGACGTCGCCGCGCGCTTGTGCCCCTGGTGTTGCACATACCGTTACGCCTCCGTTCAGGGCGACCTGCTCAACTTATCCGGCACCTGGCCGACAGTCTCCCCGGAGGGTACCTGCCAAGAACTGCTCGCAACACTGACGGCATCTGAGCCAGGTACACTCGCCATCCACCATCCGAACATCAGCCGCACAGGACCGAGTAGGCACGTGCAGGCACTGTGCAGCTGCGGCCGTACATCTTGCGTGTGCTGTTCCTCGGAGTTGCTCGGCTGGTGAACCGAACCCTGGCTCGCCAGGTTGCTGAGGATACGAGAGCAAGCTGATGACGGACGCTGGCCAGTGCCCAGTTTCGCGCCATAAGTTCACCGCGGGTCGGGCGAGCGCGAGACACACGTCACGACTGCATGGTGCCTGGCGTGATCATCCGTTATGCTGGACTTGTCGATCCGAACATGGGTTCGAGTAGGAGCGACGATGGACCAAGTTGACCTTCTTGCCATGTGCCGGGTTCCAGGAGTCTCGTGGCATTTCCTTGCCCGCGAGGCTCAGCGGCCGGAGGGCATGGAGCGACTCCGCGCGGGGCTCGCGATGGAGGAGAGCCGCGACGCTGCGAAAAGCCTCGCGGCGCTGGCCAGCGCGCGCGAAGACCTCGGCGAGCGGCAGCGTACCGTCGAGGCGATGGTCGAAGCTGCCGTAGCCGAGGGCGTCCAGGTCACGACTGTCCTCGACGAGGACTACCCAGTCAACCTGCGTACGATTTACAACCTTCCCCCGTTTCTGTTTTACCGGGGGACGCTGCGCTCCGATGATGCGTTCTCCGTGGCGGTCGTCGGGACACGGCAACCAACCGCGGACGGTCTCAGCCGGGCCACGTGGATGGCGCGCCTCCTCGTCGGCGCCGGCGTGACTGTGCTGTCGGGCCTGGCACGCGGTATCGACACGGCGGCGCACCGGGCCTGCCTAGATGCCGACGGCCGTACTATCGCCGTCCTAGGCTCGGGTATCCGTCGCCTCTACCCACCCGAGAACCAAGGTCTAGCCGAGCAGATCGCGGAGCATGGCGCCGTCGTCTCCCAGTTCTGGCCCGACGCCCACCCGACGTCGTACACGTTCCCGTGGCGGAACGTGGTGACGTCCGGAATGAGCCAGGGCACGGTGGTCATCGAGGCATCGGCGACATCGGGAGCCAAGATGCAGGCGCGTTTGGCAATCGAGCACGGCAAGCAGGTCTTCCTGCTGCACAGTCTCATCACCGAGCGAGAGTGGGCGCGCCGTTACCTGGAGCGGCCGCGCGTGCACGAGGTGAGCGACATCGGTGACATTCTGCGGCTACTGCGTCCGGTGACGGAGCAGCGCGAACGTGCGATGGAGCGGGTCCAGCTCCCGCTGACGCTCTTCTGACGGTGGACGAGCGCCTCGAGCAGGTACCTGGCTTCGGGCAGTGCGGCAGGTGCCTGTTCAACACGTCCGGACCTACCGAGCTGTGCTATGCGTGCGCGCAGCGCACTATAGAGCCGCTCGCGACGAGCCGGTGCCCCGTGTGCGACCGGCCCTACGCGCCAGGCGAGAGCACGTGCGGCAACCCGCTGTGCAATCGGGACGACCGCTGGTTCACCCGGAACTTCGCCATCTCGATGCGGACGGGAGAGCTCAGAGAAGCGATCAACCGGTACAAGTACGAAGGACGGTGGGGGTGGGCCCTTATATTCGGCCGGGTAATGGCCGGGTTCCTCGAGGAGCAAGCCGCCCTCTTCCGCCAGTTCGATATCATCACCGCGAGCCCCACCTATGTAGGGCCGGACGGGCGCAGCTTCGACCACACGCGCAGGGTGCTGGAGCAGGCGGCTGCCGAAGTGTCGCCGGGTGCGGTATGGCCGTTTGATATTGCGGGGGAGCCCCTCATCGTGAAGGCAGGGCCGACGCCGCGGATGGTGGGGAACGGGTACCGGGGTCGCCAGCGCATCGCCGAAGGCCCGTTGCGCGACGCCCTGCGGGTTACCCGAGTTCAAGACGTCCGCGGGAAGCGCGTGCTCGTCTACGACGACGTGCTCACTGATGGTCTGACGCTGAACGAGGTCGCTCGGGCGCTCCGGATTGTGGGCGCTACAGAAGTGTGCGGCGTCACGCTCTGCCGACAGCCCTATCTACCTAGAGACGCAACGCAACGGAGCTAAGACGTCATATGCCCTCGTCGCATCCACTAGCTGGGGTGGTTGACCCGAGTGTGTCAGCGGCCTTCCAAGCCGGTCATACGGTAGCAGTGTGCCAACAAACCAACGTTAGGTCTTGCCTTCCGAAGGCGATTTCGTAGACGTTTACGCACGAGGACGCCGGAGCGCGTCGGCCGCTCAGCGCATCGGCTGGCTCGCGGCCCCGCGGCGGCGGACGGTTCGCCCGGCCGTCACCAGGCGTGCGATCGACGTGTCGGAGGCGAGGCGGTCAGGCGGGCCGGCGAAAGCCCGGACGGCGTCGTACAGTGCCCTGTCGGCTGGACGGGTGAGCTTGGGTTCAAGCAAGTCGAGCAGTTCCAGCCATTGCTTGTGCCCCGTGGAAGACCATAGCTTGCTGGCGATGCCTGGGTCGGTGAAGGCACGCAATGCCCTGCCCGCTTCCCTCGGGCCGAAGCTTCCGATCATGCGGGTGTATGGCGGGATGGCCGCATGCGACACGCCGTAGCCGTTGCCAAGGAACGGGGTGACGACGGCGCGCACATACTTTGGGCTCACCGCCTCGGGGATGTTGCCGTCAGGGCCCACGAGCGCTTCCAGCGCCCGCGCGGGCGCTGGCTCGTTATAGAAGTTGTCGAATCCGTTGTGCGCCGCCATCAGCGCATCGATCGCGGTGTCGATTGCCACGACCCGGATCGGCTCGGGGAAGTATGCCGCAGCATCGACGAGATCGAGGAGCTCACGGGCAGCGCTGGCCTGCCCCATCTCGGCGCTGGCCTGGAACCGGCCGTACCTGGTGCCGAACGCGTACCTGGCTTCCTCGCTGACGAAGTCCCACAGCTCGGGCCATAGCTGGCGGACGTTGTCCGCCACGACTGCGGTGCGCCTGGCGTCGGTATACAGGCCGAACAGCCCAGCGGCGAGAGTGTCAGCGCGGTCTCCGGGCAATTCCTCGAAGAAGCTGGCCGTGGCTGCGATGTCCGCGGCGCTGAGCCGGTCGGCCTTGATGTTGCGCAGCAGTCGGCCTGTGTTCGCCGTAATGGGATCCTGGGGCAGGGTGATGACCTGGCGGATGCAGGTCTCTAGCCAGTTCGCCAACTGCAGGCCGGTGAGGTCAACCTGGTTGGGATGCGCGGCACTGGCGTAATTGCGCATATAACGCACGTGATCGACCTGGGTGAAGCCGACATCGGAGAGCAAGCCGATCTCCCGGCATGCCCGCAGGAGGTCCGCATCCTGCACCTGCGGCAGGTCATCCGGGCCGGTGAAGTGCCTGCGCATGTCCCCGGAGATGGCGATGTCGTAAAAGTAGGCGAGGTCATAGCCGATCACCCGGCGGCGGAGCTCGTTGACCGTCTCATCCCACAGGTAGTTCAGCGCCGCGTCGAACAGGCCGACAGCGGCAGCGACGATCATCTTGCTCACGTAAAGCGACCGGCCCCGGTCCTGTTCTGGCAGGCGGCGCAGCGCCGCGCCAAGGCTGGTCAGCAGTGTCTCGCGCTCCCCGAGGTCGACAACCACCCCATCGGTGGGCAGCCCCACCGTGGCGAGTTGCTGCAGAATGGTGTCCTGGAACCGTTCCAGGTCGGAAATCACGTCGGCGGCACTGGCAGTGGTTGCCGGGGTCCGGCGGACGATATTGGCCACCAGATAACAATATGTGACTTTGCGCACATGTCCGGCCAGCTGGCTGGCGGCGTCGGCCCGTCTCGATTTGGTAGCCATGGAACGCAAGTCCGCTAAGCTGCTGAGCCGAGGCATGAAACAGCCGCAAGCCAGCATGCCCGAAACAAGTGCGTGATTCACCCCAGACCATGGGGACACTCACGTCTGTTGATGCATCGCGTTGTCGGCACGTTGCCGCGCTCCAGGCGTGTTCTGGGCCGCTGGGCGTACCTCCCAGCATGAAATTCCGCCCGCTGCGTGACCGATGAAGAGGCGGGCTCCAGATGTCGAGAGGGAAGTAGCGAGCGCGTACGCGGAGCATGTGAGTAGAGTGCCGGGTGAGCTGCTCTGCACATTCCGCAGCCGCACCCCGCCGCCGCCGCTGGTGACCACCCGCCCGTCCGGCAGCACCGCCGCTGCCCCCACCCCGTCCTCGTCGCGGCCAAGCTCGACCGGGCCGCGATGCGCCGCACCCGGGTCCCACACCAGCACCCGCCCGTCGCCGAAGCTGCGGCCGCCGCCGGTGACCACCCGCCCGTCCGGCAGCACCGCCACCGCGTACACCGGGCCCTCGCGGTGGCCGAGCTCGACCGGGTCGGCGGCCGGCTCCGCTGGGTCCCACACCAGCACCCGCCCGCCGTAACCGTAGCCGCCGCGGCCGCCGGTGATCACACGCCCGTCCGGCAGCACCCCCATCGCCTCCAACCCGTCCTCGTCGCAGCCGAGCTCAAGAATCAGGGCCGGGCTTGCCCGCCGCGTGGTCCACTGTAGGACCGGGCCAGGATCGTTGGAGGCAAGCTGCCGGGTCTGACAGTCGGCGGCGAGGAGGGTTTCGCCGAGTTCGGTCGCCTGCAGGCACAGCTGGCGCGGCACGAATCCCGGATCGTCGGCCGCTTCCCGGCCGCGTAGGTGGTGGGCCTGACCCCGCACCACGGCGTGCATGGCCGCCAGCCGCGGTTCGCCGGGGGCAGCGGCGCCAGCCGTTTTCAGCTCGGCCAGCACAGCGTCGACACCAAGGGTTCGGATGGCGGCGGTGACCCAGCCGGCATCGCAGGCCAGTGCGGCCAGCCGCAGCGGATCACCGTATATTGTCCGCGGGTACCTGTCGAGCAGGTATAGCGGGGTTCCCTGCTTGCCGTCGTGTGCTGTCGGCCAGCCGCGGTCCCGCCAGGTCGCCGCCCACTCCTCGATGCGGCAGGCATGGCCGGGATCGTCGACGCCATATTGCTGGCAGCGGGCGAGCAGCGTCTCATGAGCAAAGGTGTAGCGCGGCATGTCTGCCGGTCCGACCTGCTGCAAAGTCCGCGCAGCCTCCCCGTCGAGGATCGCGCGCACCTTCCACGGTCGGCCGCCGGTCAGCGTGACGAGGTCCGCGTCAGCGAGCGGACCGCCGCGGGCCGCGGTGAGCATGCCGAGCACGTCGAGAGCTAGGTCATCGCCGACACGCCGCAACAGCTGAGTAACCTCCTGATCGGCGAGCTCACGCAGCCGGGCGGCGTGCGGGCTGTCCGGCAGCGTATACAGCTTGTCCGGCGCGAGTGCTGCCAGCGGGTGGGCCGGGTCGACGTCGTCGGGCAGCCGGGGGTACAGGCGGCTGGTGACAGTGCGCGGCCGGGGAGTTGAGGAACTGGTCCTCTGCGGCGCGCCGGTAGAAGCCCGCGACGAAGGGATCGAGATCGACCTTCCCGATGGTGGCTGGTGGGAGGCCCCACGGCGCGATCTGCTGTCACGTGCCGGGGACCGACTCGGTATGCCTTGCGTCAATTGCATCGGCACGCCACTATTGATCGCAGTGCGAGCACGCAGAGTTAAGTCTCCTGCTCACGACTATTGCTCAGGAAAGGCTGGAGGACAGTGCTCGACCCGAACCAGCGGCGGAGCACATTCCCTCCAGGCGCGGCACCGTCATCGGGAATGCTTCTGTCCGACCGGCCGCTTGCAGCCGCCGACAGCGACAGGCTGGGCTACGCGGCCTATGCCGATGCCCTGGCGGGCATCATAGGGGATGCGACCACAGACACTCCGCTGACCATCGCCATCAGCGCTGCATGGGGAGCTGGCAAGACGTCCTTGGCAAAGATGATCGAGGCCAGGCTGCAGGACGAGGCCGTGTTCCCGCGGCGGCAGATCATCACATGCTGGTTTAACGCGTGGATGAACGACGATGCGCCGAACCTGGGCACAGCGTTTGCGGCCATGGTCGCCAGGGACATCAATGGCTACAGGCCTGCCTGGCGCCGGATGGTTTCTCCGCTGCCGGCCGCCTTCTACTCACCGCAGGAGCGATGGCGGCACCGGATCGTGATGGCGCTCGTGTCCGTCATGGTGGTAGCGCTGGCTGCGCTGGTGCCAAGCCTGCGAATGCTCTTGCGCGAGATGCTCTCAGGCTCCGCGCTCACTGGTCAGGTCAACCGCTCGCTCTCCGAGAGGTGGGCGTCGGCCGCCATTCTCATCGTCGCCATCATCTTCGCCTCGCGACGAGTATTCGCTGCGGCGCAGGCCGCGGCACGGTTCGTTGACAATCCTCAGTCCGAGGCTGCCAAGGGCTCCATGCAGTCCGTCCACGACCAGCTTGCTGGCCTGATCAGGCAGGCCGCAGGGCGGCGCCAGTGGCGCTTCTGGCGCAAGGGCATCTCTGCGTCGCGCTTGGTCATCTTTGTCGATGACCTTGAGCGATGCAGGCCGCCGCGGGCGGTCGATGTCTGCGAGATTGCCAATCAACTGCTGTCTGTTGCTGGCGTGGTCACCGTCATGATCGGCGATATGCAGGTGATCGCGACCTCGGCGGCGATGAAGTACCTGCCGAACGGCCTCGACGACAGCCCGGCTAAAAAGGAGGGCTCGCCCATAGGCACTATGAGCCCGTTCGCGTACGGGCACGCGTACCTGGAGAAAATGATTCAGATACAGTTCAGCGTTCCCGTTTCAGGACCCGCGGCCATGCGGCAAATGCTCGCATCGATCGGGGCCCAGAGCGCTGGCGACGCGGATATGCACGAACAGCAAGCCGGGGTGTCTCTGCCGGAGACAGATCCTGAGTACGCAGGGCAAGAGCAGTCGGCCAACCGGGACGGGGCCACGCCGGACCCGCTGGCTGAGGATCTGGATGCAGGCACGGTTCTGGCGCACTCAGCGGCTGCGAACCCGGCAAGCCCAGGGCCCGCTAGCCCGGCTGACGTCGTGGCAGGGAGCCCCGCAGGTGAAGGTGGCGCCGACACAGACTCGACACGCCAGTTCGTGCGGAGGCTCACCAGGCTGAACAGGATGAACGACGTGCTGGGGTACTTGATGGGTGTCAGCCTGTTGAGTGTCTGGGCGATCTTGCTCGTGCTGACCCGCATAGCGGGGTGGGAGGCATTCCTCAGCGGGCTGGCCGCTTCACTCGGGGTTGCCTGGGTCGACGCGGGCATCCAGAGCAAGCTTAAGGGAATGACCTGGCAGAAGCCGGAGATGTCCCAGTTCGTGCGGCAGGTCAGAAGGCTGAAGAGAATCAGAGACCTGATGAATTACTTGATGGTTGTCAGCTTCTTTGGCGTCTGGACGATCTCGCTCGTACTGACCAGCATGGCGGGGTGGAAGGCATTCCTCAGCGGGATAGGTGCTGCACTCGGGGTTGCCATGGCCGGCGGGCACACCGACGGCAAGCTTGAGCGCATGACAGGGCAAGACCCAGATGAGATTGACAGATACATCAGGGAGATATCCGGAGAAGCCAGCAGCATCGAGGAACTCCGTGCAGCCGTCCAGCGGTCGCCAGCAGCGCGCAACGTTCCCGCAGACCTCGTCGATCAGCGCCTTCAGAGCTACCTGGTCGATGAGTCCAATATCCGGCACGAGGCGGAGGCGACAGTAGCCATGTTCGCACCCGCACTGCCCAGGGGAGCCAAGCGCACCATCAATCAGCTACGCGTGGCGCTGGCCGTGGCGGGGAGACGGCGAATGTTTGACAGCGGTTCCCTGCTGAAGCCCCAGCATGTTGGGAAGTGGGTCGTACTGACCGAACGGTGGCCCGAGCTAGCCATGAAGCTGACCATTCATCCGCAAGACATACGGGAGCTTGAATCACTGCACGATGAGGAACTGCGCGCGAAAATACTGGCGTGGGATCCGAACATGCACGACGTGGACGGGATGTGCGCGCTGCTGGACAGCACCCCGAAACTGGAGCCCGTCCTCGATCACCTCGTCCGCTTTGAGCCATGGGCGCCGCCGACCACAGCCGCAGCGGAAGACGGACAAGGCGCCCGGAGCCCGGCTGGGTCGGCCCAGCTCGGGCAGGCGAGCGTAGTTGAACATGTCGCGACTGACCATTCCCACACCGACAGCGAGAATATGGTGTGCTGAGGCCCGCACGGGAGGCACCGATTGGCCTGATCTGCTCCGAAAGAATCGTCGAGCTTCAATGGCCAAGAGACGCTCAATCAGGCGGTTCTGGTAGAGGTTGAGTAGCAGCGCGCCGAAGTCGTCGGCGAAGGTCTGGAAGATTCCTCCCAGTGCGCCGGCCCAGCCCATGATCCGCTGCTTGGTATCGCCGACTGCAGTCAGGGTGATGTCGGTGCCGAGGAATGCCTGGCGGACCAGCGCGTACTGATTTGCTGTGCAGTCCTGGAATTCGTCAAGGAACACGTGGCTGTAGGTAGCGCGCAATCCTGCCAGGACCAGCGGGCTCTGCTCGAGGATCTCGGTCGCGAGCGGAACGAAATCATCGAAGGTGATCTGGGTGCGGGAGACTCGCTGGGTGCTGTCAACCGTGAAGTCGGGGTCTAGCTGGCTCTGGCCGGTTAGGACGGGGCGGAACCGCCTGATCAGCCGGTAGGCGAACCCGTGAAAGGTCTGGCTGTCCAGGCGGCTCGCCAGATCCGGCGGTACACGTTCGCGGACTCGAGCGCCGAGGTTCGCCGCGGCGTCGACCTTGAAGGAGATCGCCAGGATGCGCCGCGGGTAGGGGCAGGCGTTAATGCGGAGCAGGAAATCGGCACCACGACGCTGATCAGGCGGGACATGACTGGAGGGAGGCCGACGAGCAGTTCCTCATTCGACAGGTTCGAAAGCGCGGTGAGGTGCTGGACCGGCTTGCTGCCGTTATTGAACATGCGGTGATATTCGGCGAACAGCGCGCTCTGCTCCGGGCGGTACTGCTCGGCCTCCAGTTTCCGGGCCTTGCCGAGCACGGCGGTGAGGATATCGTCTGTGGGCGCAGCGACATTGCCGTCGTTGAGGTGGTAGGCGTCGGGGTAGGCGCTGAGCATGGAGAAGTCGAGATCCAGTGGCGCGGAGAAGAAGACGCCGCAGCGTTCAAGCCAATTCAGCAAGTTCTGGCCCACCTCTGATGAGTTAATCAGCGGGTTCGGGGTGTACCACTCGGGGGGCTCCTCCCGCGGCAGTAAGGTCACCGTGTCCCGGTGGCTACACTCACCGTTCTCGGTCAACCGGCTACATCCTTGCCGCGTCATCATGTTGCCCACAGAGAGCGGTGAACCTGGGAGGGACGCTCATTGTGATCACAGCTGGATATGGCTCGTAAGCGCCGCGCCCCTCAGAAGAAGCGGCCGCAGCAGCCTCGGCGGCCGGTGAGGACATCGTGGTGGAACCGCCCTGTCCTCTGGCTTTGGAGCATCGTTGCTGCCGGCGTCCTTGCCATCGCGACCGCCTTCGGGACTGGCTTTGGCCAGAGGCTCTTCTCAGAAGCGTTTCCGCCTCCCCCATCATCCTCAGCATCGGCCGCCAACGCGGGCCCAAGTTCCTGCAATTTCGCTACTCTGCCGAAGCCGGCGGCAGTCAGCCGTGTGCAGGCTCGCGATCCATTGCTGTACAAGGTTGTTTCAACCGAAACAAAAACCGGTGACGGTACGGCGATCGCGCACGAGATCTATGGCAACGGCAACGGCAACGGCTGGATACAGCAGGTCTTCTTGGCAACACGAAACCAGATAGGCGAGGTGTCGGCGATTATCAGTACTCACGAAACACCTAGTCAACCACTTGCTATCGTCTTTCAGATCAGTACGCTCGACAACAGAATCGTGGGTACGATCAACGGCCGGTATGACGGATCTACCAATAATAAGGATTTCGGAAATTTTTTCCATAAACCCATCTCCTTGATCCCTGGCAGACTCTATGTGCTGCGGGTAATAAACGTATCGCCGCAACCTGTATTCGTCTATACGCATATAGCTGACCGTCCACAATACGTTCCATATCGAATCCCTGCCTGTGAGCATAACTCAGCCGATGGGGGCCCGGAAGATTACACAATGCAGACTAATCTCGGCATCGAAGTACTATCTGGGTTCATCGAAGCACCGGGCGCGTGAGTCACGATGCCAGAACCGGGCAATCTGCGTGCAGCCGTGGGCTCGGTAGGCGCATCGTTGGTCCGTGCATACTCGGCGATCTAGCGCAGGGAGGGCCCGGCAGATGGTTACGTGCCGTTGTCGGCGCCAGGGCGGTTCGCGATCTGGGACCGTGTGGTCAGGGCGCGCCGGGGCGGTGTTCGCGTCGCGGGGCGTGCTAGCCCTCGGTTACCGCGGAGCGGATCAGCTGCGCTACCGTGCTGGCTGATTCCAGGTAGGGCTGGTGTGCCATGCCGGGCAGCACGTGGTGCCGGGCGGCGGGGAGCCGGTCCGCCAGCTGGCGGCAGCGGTCGACCAGGAAGGGCACGTCGAGATCGCCGCACGCGACGGTGACCGGGACCTTGATCTCGGCCAGGCGGTGCCAGGCGTCCACGCCGGCGGCTCCGGCGGTCTCCGGCACGCCGTTGCCGATGATGACCGCGTTCATGTCGAGCGCCAGCTTCCGCGCGGCGCCGCCCACTCGCCCCTCTGGCTGGCCGGGGCCATCCAGCCACAGCCAGGTCTCCAGCCGGTTGATCTCGCCGGCGTCCCGCGCCGCGTAGGCCTTCTCCAGCAGCAGCTCAAACCGCCTGGTAGCGGCGTCGAGCTCGGGTTCGGGGGCGCCGCTCACCGCGGTGCCCAGCACCACCAGGCCCGCGACCCGGCCGGGGGCACCCAGGGCGGCGTCGAGCGCCAGCCCGCCCCCCGCCGACGCGCCGGCCAGCCACACCGGGCCCGCGCCAGCGTGACCGATGACGGCGAGCAGGTCATCTAGGTGCGAGAACGGCCCGGTGCCGGGCGGCGTCTGCCCGTAACCCCGGCGGTCGTAAGCCACCACGGTCAGCTCAGGTGCCAGCAGCCCGGCAGCAGCAGCACCGTCGGGCCGCCACCCGGCCACCGTTCCCCCGCCAGGGTGATGCCATCCCGGCTGACATCGAATCGCTCCGCCATGACCCCATGCTCCCGGCGGCGCCCGCCCGGCGGCAAATCAATTCAGCCGGCCCCTCATCCCCTGGCCTCTTCGCCCGCAAGCCCGGCCGGACACGCGCCGCTGAGCGCGGCCCATGGCCTGCGGCCCGCCGTCATGATCGGCCACCCGCCGTCAGATGACCGCTTCGGCTGTGTCCCGAAGCGGGCGTCATGGCGCTGGCTGGCCAGGGCTCTGGGTCAGGTCCTGGCATGCCTGGCGCACCGGCACGCCGGCCCGGCTGGCGGCGGCGCGGATGCAGCCGACCGCCGCGAACAGGGCGTACCGCCAGAAGTCGTCGGCCTGCCACCAGGCGACCTCATCGAGCAGGGCCGGTTCAGTCCCGCCATGGAGGGCTGCTGCGGCCAGCACCGCGTACCGGAGCATGGTGTTCCGCCGGCCGCGGAAGGTGCACTCGGGCAGGAACCGCTCGCGTAGTCCCTCCACGGGCAGCGGGCCGGCCCGGCTGGCCCCGCACCAGTCCAGCGCGTCCGCCGCGAGGCGGAGGAACACCTCGCCGGGGAAGGTGTCATCCCGCGGGTGCAGCGGCGCAAGCTCGCTCACCAGCCCGGAGATGTCAGCGTCGCGGGCGAGCCCGGCGAGCAGGATCTGGCGCGCAGCGACGGCGTCCTCGGGGACGGGCCGCTTCCTGGCAGGCATATCCCGACGGTAGGGCAGAACCACCGATCGCCGGCGGCCCTACCGGCCGATGCCCGCCGCCGACCGGTGCGGCGCAGTGACGCCGCCCGCCCGTCACGCTGCGTCGTTGCCTTTGAGCTACGTGACGCACGCGGACCCGCCGTTATGCACGGAAACGCCCTCTTCGATCTGGCTCGTTGGAGGCGCGCCTAACAGGATCTTCTGTTGCTCGCTATTCCTGGCGAATTCGCGGCGAAGTTTAGCGGCCTGGAACTGTATCGCCTGGTCACGAGCATTGTGAGACTGATCTGCGGCAGATCTTTGGGCTATCGGCAGGAGACTCGATGCTATGACAGGGCCGGGCACGGTGCTGTGGTCATTGGTCTGCAGCAGCGCCAGATGTAGGTCGCGCTGGTCGGCCGCGTGGACGTGGTGGCACATGTGCGTGAGGCAGCCCGGTGCGGCGACGCGCCCCGTGCGGGACGGCCTCGATCCGGCCGCGGTCATACCTGGCGTCTGTCCGCGGCGCGGCCATGCTGACCGCGACCGGTCAGGATGGGCGTCCAGCCGGAAGCAGTGGCCCTATAAGGCGTGGAGCAGGTCGTAGGTGCAGTCCAGGCCGACCGCCATCTTCACGGCCTGTTCCTTGAATTCCGGAGTGTAATACTTTCCTTTCGCCATTTCCCCCCGTCCCCTTTCAGGGAAGGTCTTATTGATCTCCCTGTCCGGGAACTCGGGGGCACCTCAACTATTCATCTGGCTGTGGCTGGCGGGGTCCATATCGGCCGTGCTGACGGTTTGCGGCGGAGGGCATTGCGCCTGCAAGAGCGGGTCGGGTATCCGGTCGCCGAGTCGCAGCAAGCCGGCTCCGGTCAGTGCTACCGCCAAGGCGCCGCCCCACCAGACGGCGTCGGGTGACGTTGCGAGCAGCGCGCCGCCGACTGCGGGGCCGAGGGCCACGCCTGCCGTGAAGCTGAGGCCGTAGAGCGACATGTAGCGGCCGAACAGATGCGGCGGTGCGAGGTCGGCGACGATTGGGCCGACCACGATGAACTGCGCGCACTCACCGATCGCGATGACG
>WNFY01001704.1_pt1 | contig 20902 bp, 19 predicted proteins | sample 5400091 | NCBI WGS metagenome assembly WNFY01 (sample SAMN13153364, study PRJNA577476) | soil metagenome | isolation source: 60 cm soil or saprolite under grassland replicate 1 | place: USA:California | collected 2016-06-15
AGGACGAGCGCTGTAATCGCACCCGAGCCGGAGGGGAAGAGCAGCGCCTCGCCGCCCTCGAGCTCACCGAGGGCGCGCTCCGCCTCGACCCCCGTCGGATGCGCGTACCGCTGGTAGTAGAAGTCGCCGGGCTCGCCGTCTCGATACGGCCAGATGGTCGAACGGTCGAGCGGTTGCACGGACGCCACTCTACGTTCGAATTTGACTCTGTCCGGCGGTCGTGCGTATTGTCCAGCATCTCAGTCGAGAAACCAGACAGATAAGGAGAAATGAATGAGGCGTATTTCGCTTTCTTTCCTGCCGCTCGTAGTCCTGGCAGCTGGAATCGTCGTCGGCGCGAAGGCCGCGACGGCTAGCACGACCCTCAGCCTCGTCGCCTACTCGACGCCGAAAGAAGCGTACGGGAAGATCATTTCAGCGTTCCAGGCAACCTCGGCAGGCAAGAACGTCTCGTTCAATCAGTCCTACGGCGCCTCGGGCGACCAGGCGCGCGCCGTCGCGGCCGGACTCAGCGCCGACATCATCGCGCTCTCCCTCGAGCCCGACGTCTCGACGCTGGTCAAGAAGCGGATCGTGCCGAGCAACTGGAATCAGAACCGCTACCACGGGATGGTGACCGACTCGGTCGTCGTCTTCGTCGTCCGCGACGGCAACCCGAAGAACATCCATACCTGGGCCGACCTGGCGAAGAGCGGCGTGCAGGTGATCACCCCCAACCCGTTCACCTCGGGAGGCGCCCGCTGGAATGTGATGGCTGCCTATGGCGCGCAGCGCGCGCAAGGCAAGACCGACAGCCAGGCGATCGCCTACCTGAAAAGGCTGTTCAAGAACGTCTCGGTGCTCCCGAAGAGCGCCCGCGAGGCAACCCAGGTCTTCGCGAGCGGCAAGGGCGACGTCCTGCTCACCTACGAGAACGAGGCGATCTACGCGAACAAGAAGGGCGTGCACACCGAGTACGTGCTGCCCAAGCAGACGATTCTGATCGAGAACCCGGTCGCGCTCACGAAGAGCGGCCTCAAGCACTCGGAGGCGAAGGCTTTCCTGAAGTTCCTCTGGTCGTCGAAAGCGCAGAAGCTCTTCGCAGACACCGGCTACAGGCCGGTGCTGAAGTCCGTGGCGTCGAGCCCGAAGTACCGCTTCAAGCAGCCGAAGAGCCTCTTCAAGATCAACTCCAAGGCGCTCGGACTTCGTGGCTGGAAGTCGGTTCAGTACCGCTTCTTCGACCACAGCAGCGGGATCATGGTGAAGGTGATTGGCCACTAGCGCGGCCGTCTCCGTTTCCCGCGCCGGCGCCGTCCTCGGACGGGCCGGCGGCGGCCTCGCGCGCGGAATCGCGGTCGGCTACCTGAGCCTGATCGTGCTCGTGCCGCTCGCGGCGCTGGTCTGGAGCTCGCGGGCCGAAGGACTGGACACGTTCTGGCAGGAGGTCACTAAACCGCAGGCCTTGTCTGCGCTGAAGCTGACCCTCGGCGTCTCCCTGCTTGTCGCAGCCTTCAACGCGCTCACGGGCACGGCGATCGCCTGGGTTCTCGTGCGCGACTCCTTTCCGGGCAAGGGGTTCTTCAACTCCGTCATCGACCTTCCGTTCGCGCTGCCGACGGTCGTGGCGGGCCTCGTCCTGCTCGAGCTCTACGGGCCGAACAGCCCGTTCGGCGTCGACGTGGCCTTCCAGCGAGCAGGGCTCGTCCTCGCGCTCCTCTTCGTGACGCTGCCGTTCGTCGTGCGCGCTGTGCAGCCCGTGCTGCTCGAGCTAGATCGGGAGATGGAAGAGGCGGCCGAGTCGCTCGGCGCCGGGCGACTCGCGGTCTTTCGCCGGATCGTGTTTCCGAACCTGCTGCCTGCGGTTCTCTCCGGCGTCGCGCTGGCGTTTGCCCGCGCCGTCGGAGAGTTCGGATCGGTCGTGTTGATCTCGGGCAACATCCCTTTCAAGACGGAGGTGTCTTCCGTCTACATCGCCGGCCAGATCGAGTCAGACAATCCGACCGGCGCCGCTGCTGTCTCCGTCGTCCTGCTCGTGATCTCGCTCGCGGTGCTGCTCGCGATCGGCGCCTTCCGGCACTGGAGAACCCGTCATGACCGCTAAGTACGCACTGCGCTTCGGCGCCCTCGGCTATCTCGTGTTGCTTCTGCTCCTCCCGGTGGGCCTCGTCTTCTACCGGACCTTCGAGCACGGCTTCCACCCGGCCATGGCGGCGGTGACGAATCCGCAGGCGCTACACGCACTCTGGCTGACGCTGATCATCGCGGTGATCGCGGTTCCCCTGAACACGCTCTTCGGCGTCGTGCTCGCGATCGCACTCGTCCGGCACCGCTTCCCTGGGCGGGGGCTGCTGAACGCGGTCGTCGACCTGCCGCTCGCCTTGTCGCCGGTCGTCGTCGGGCTTTCGCTCTACCTGCTCTACGGCACCGGCGGTTGGCTTGGCGGCCTCGCCGGGCATGGAATCAAGATCCTCTTCGCGCTACCCGGGATGATCCTCGCGACGATCTTCGTCTCGCTGCCGTTCGTCGTTCGCGAGGTCGTGCCCGTCCTACGGGAGATCGGGACGGATCAGGAGCAGGCGGCCGAGACGCTCGGCGCGACCCCGTTCACCACCTTTCGGCGGATCACCCTGCCCGCGATCCGCTGGGCGGTCTGTTACGGCGTCGTGCTGACGACCGCGCGCGCGATCGGCGAGTTCGGTGCCGTCAGCATCGTCTCGGGACGGATCGAGGGCAAGACCGAGACGCTGCCGCTCTACGTACAGTCGCAGTTCGAGGGGTTCAACACGACCGGTGCGTTCGCGGCCTGCGTCGTGCTGGCGCTGATCGCACTGGCGACCGTGCTTGCGATGCGAATGTTCCGACCCAAGGAGGCTGAGGCGTCGCTTGCGATGCCGTCTGGAGGCCAGGGCGGCTTTGCCGGTGCGGCCGTGTTAACCCGGTTGAGTGGGCGGAACGGTGTGGAGCTCGATGACGACACAAGGAGGAAGGCCTGATGGGAATTACCGTCGTCGAGGTGACCAAGAAGTTCGGAGACTTCGTCGCGCTCGACGACGTCTCGGTTGCGATTCCCGAGGGCTCGCTGACTGCGCTCCTCGGCCCGAGCGGCAGCGGCAAGTCGACCCTGCTGCGCGTGATCGCAGGCCTGGAGGAGCCCGATGGTGGACAGGTCCTGCTCGGCGACGACGACGTCACGCACCAGCCGGCGCGGGCGCGCGGGGTCGGGATGGTGTTCCAGCACTACGCGGCTTTCAAGCACATGACGGTCTGGGAGAACGTCGCCTTCGGTCTCAAGGTGCGCAAGCGCCCGAAGCCGGAGATCGAGCGCCGCGTCGACGAGCTGCTCGAGCTCGTACAGCTGGAAGGTCTCGCGAAGCGCTACCCAGCGCAGCTCTCGGGCGGCCAGCGGCAGCGGATGGCGCTGGCCCGGGCGCTCGCGGTCGACCCCGAGGTGCTGCTGCTGGATGAGCCCTTCGGCGCGCTCGACGCGCGCGTTCGCAAGGAACTCCGCGCCTGGCTCCGCCGCCTTCACGACGAGGTGCACGTGACCACGATCATCGTCACGCACGACCAGGAGGAGGCGATGGAGGTCGCGGGCCAGATCGTCGTCATCAACCACGGCCGAGTCGAGCAGGTCGGTACGCCCCGCGAGCTCTACGACTCGCCGGCCAACGAGTTCGTGATGAGCTTCGTCGGCCCGGTCAACAAGATCGGCGACACCTTCGTCCGGCCGCGCGACATCAGCCTCAGCCTCGAGCCCGACGGCGATGGGACCGAGGCGATGGTCGAGCGGGTCGTCCATCTTGGGTTCGAGGTCAGGGCTGAGCTAGTCCGCGACGACGGCCAGCACCTGCTCGCGCAGCTGACGCAGGAAGAGGCGCAGGCGCTCGAGCTCGAGCGCGGCACGATCGTCTACGCGAAACCCAGCCGCCAAACCGTCTTCACGCGTTAATAAGGAGTCAGTGCGGAAGCCAGGCGTCGGGGTCGGCGGCTATGGCCGCGACCTCGTCGGGCAGCCGTCCGGCGGCAAGGTCCGCGAGCGTGACGACCTCGAGGACGGCCCGTAGGTTCGCGCGTACGGCGACCCAGACCTGTTGCAGCGGTGCGGCCGGACCGCCGTATTCGACCAGCTCCGGCCGTTGGCCGCGGACGTTCGCGATCGGACCCTCGACCGCGCGGATGACTTCGGCGAGCGAGATCTCGTCCGGTGGGAGAGAAAGCCAGTACCCGCCCTCGGCGCCGCGCTGGCTCTGTACGAGGCCGGCGTGCTTGAGATCGAGCAGGATGTTCTCGAGGAACTTGACCGGGATCTCCTGCGCTTGCGACAGGCGCTCGCCCTTGACCGGGCCCTCGCCGGCGGCGGCGAGCTCGGCACACGCGCGCAAGGCGTAATCGACCTTCGCCGAGACTCGCATGGCGGGATTGTGCCTCTCGGGGGCTAGGCGGTCGTGGCAGCGGCAGCTTCGGGCCGCGGATCGGCCGTGACGACGCGGTTCTTGCCGTATCGCTTCGCTTCGTAGAGCGCTTCGTCGGCCGCGGTCACGAGCTGTTCGGCCTTTTCGAGCTCGCCCTTGACCGCGACGCCGAAGCTCGCGGTCACAGTTACCTCGGTGCCGTTGGGAAGCTTGGTTGTCGCCGCCTCGAGGGCGGAGCGCAGGCGTTCGGCGAGCTTTGTTGCGCCGACGATGTCGGTCTCGGGCGTCAACAGGGCGAATTCTTCGCCGCCGTAGCGCGCCGCCAGGTCAACTTGTCGGGCGCCGGAAGCGAGAATTGCGGCCACGCGCTTGAGAACCGCGTCGCCGGCCTGGTGGCCAAGCTCGTCGTTGATGCTCTTGAAGTTGTCGAGATCGATGAGCAGCAGCGCGAGCGAGTCGCCGACTCTCTCGGCGCGCCGCCATTCGAGCGCGAGTTCGTCGTCGAAAGAGCGCCGGTTGGCAAGACCCGTCAGCGCGTCGGTTGCGGCCTGCGAGGCGACCCGGCGGAAATCGCCGAGCGTGTTCAGGATCGGACGAGCAAACATCAGCGCGACGAGCACGAGCAGAGCGAAAGAGCCGAGAGCCGCGTAGAAGATGCGGCGCCGGTAGGGCTGGACACTGGCATTGATCGTCTCGTTCGGCCGGAGCGCGAATAGGCTGATCCCAACGGCGTTCGGAACGCGCGTGAGCAGTCCGCGGTAGCTTTGTTTGCCGATCTCAACCGTGTGTCCGCGGAGCTGCACGTGTTGACCGGTGCCGACGACCGACCGCTCGTGCACGATCAAGAGGCGGTCGTCCTGGGCATGCGATGCGGCCTGGCGCAAGCGAGCCGCGAGCTTGTGGTTCAACGCGATGGTGGCGACGACGGTCCCGACCCTGTGGCCGTTGACGGTGAGTGAAATCGAGCGGCTCAACGCGACCGGAGGGCGGGTGCCGGCGACGCGCGTTCGGCCAAGGTAGAAGAGCACGCCGGGGGAGTCGGCCGCGATTCGCCTGATCGTGGCACGGTCGTGGGCGATGAAGGCATGCTGCAGCGTCGGCGAGCGCGCGAGGTCGTCAGCGCGATTCGCTGCGTCGTCACCCAGCTGCCCGAGCTCCTGGCTTGCAGCCTGCAGCTCGGCTCGAAGCGCGCTGTCTGCCCGCGCGCGCTCGTTCTGGAGCGCGTTGGTGCCGAGGATTCGGACCGTCGCGATCACCGGGATCACGCCGACCACGAGGACGCCGGCCAGGAGCTGGAGGAGAGCTCGGCGTGAGATTCCCCGCTGACCGCGGCGCCGCCGGCCGCCGGAAGGCAGATCGTGGCCGGGACTCGGGGCAGGGGCCGCAGGCGCCATCTTCCCTGAGTTATCGACGTCCCATGCTCCGGCCTTGAGCCTTTGCGGGCCGTCGGCTAGAACTCGTTGTCTGCAGCGCCGGACTCGGTCGCGGTGCCGCTGGGCGCCGTCCAGACCATCGTCCCGGCTTTCTTCTGCTCAAACGACTTACCCGTAGGCGTGCCAAGGACGACGGTGACCACGTTGCCGCTCAATGTCATCGTCGAGCCCGCCGTCGTGACGGTCTGCGGGTTGGTGTAGTTGTTGCCCAACTGGACGAAGCCGAGTGCCCAAAGCGGAGCTCCCGTTGTCCCGTTGAGAATCGTGACGAAGTCGTTCTTCGCGTAGTTGCTGATCCGTATCGTCACCGTCGTCGCCGAGCCGTTCCAGCCCGTCAGGATCAATGAGGGATCGGGCGCGCTTGCGAACGTGTAGACGATCGCATCACCGGCCGCAGGCGTGCCATGTGGGCCTCCGCCACTGGTCGTCTGTATGTCCGCGGGTGCCGGCAGGGTGCTCGGCGCGGATGGCGGAGGGGTCGGAGATCCAGGGGGAGGCGGAGGCGCGGGAGGCGCCGGAGGCGGGGGAGGAGGCGGCGGAGGCGGAGGCGGCGGCGCCTGGCTGCCGCCGGTGCTCCCGCCGATGTCACCCAAGTCGCCCGTGTCACCGGTACCGCCCGTATTGCCCGTGTCGCCTGTCCCGCCCGCATCCGAGCCGCCGGTGTCGCCGGTGTCTCCGGAATCGGGCGGAGTCGTGGTGGTTTCGCCGCTGTCCGGATCGGTCGTGTCGCCGTTGTCGCTCGAGCCTCCAGAGCCGGGCGAGTTGCCCGCGCCTGGACTGGTGTCCTTAGCTGGTGGAGTCTCCGACGGCTTGCTCGTTGGAGCCTGAGGCTGATCAGCGGTCACAAGCCTTGCCGAGTCGGGAGCCGACGCCGGAAGCGCTGGACGCGGAAGGCTGAGCTTTGCGCCGATCGCGTTCATCGCGCGGGCGCGTTTGCGCGCCCGGGCGCGCTCGGCGACCTCAGCGTGGTACGCGGCGAGAACTTTCTCGGAGACGATCGCTGCCGCCTCGGTTTGCGGAACGGAGGATGCGCCTCCCGCTTCGCCGCCCGTACCCGTTGCCTGCGCAGCGAAGACGACGCTTCGCGCGAGCCGGTTACTGCCTCCTGCGCCTGTCACCTGGGTAAGCACAGGCAGACCGACCGTGATCCAGAGAACGGCCACGACCGGGAGCGCAACAACAGCCGGCAGGAACCGGGTACGCGAAGGGGGAGTCGCGCGTGGCGCACGAATGCGTCGTGGACGATCGATGTACGAGTGCCGCAAGATTCTCTCCTTGGGCCGCCGCAGGCCTCAATCGGACGCTAGGCGGGAGGGCCTGATCACGACTCCCCCAGGAGGGTGACTTCGCGCCCGGCGCGATTTCCCTCGAACGGGGACTCGCGGCATCCAGCTCTCGGTCGGGATACGCTCGCGTCGTGGCGACGGAAGCCGATTCGACCGGGGCCAAGCTGCGGGAGCTGGCCAAGCTGCGCGAGCAGGCGCTGCACGCCGGTAGCGAGAGCGCGGTCGCCCGCCAGCGCGAGCAAGGGAAGCTGCTCGCCCGCGAGCGCGTCGAAAGACTGCTCGACCCTGGCTCGTTCTTCGAGCTGGATCGCTACGTCAGGCACCGCGAGTCGAATTTCGGAATGCTCGAGCGGCGTCCCTACGGCGATGCGGTCGTCACCGGCTACGGCACGATCTTCGGCCGAAGGGTTTTCGTCTTCTCGCAGGACTTCACCGTCTTCGGCGGGTCATTGAGCGAAGTCTTCGCCGAGAAGATCTGCAAAGTGATGGATCTCGCCGCGAAGTTCGGTTGCCCGTTGATCGGGATCAACGACTCGGGTGGCGCCCGGATCCAGGAGGGCGTTGTCTCGCTCGCGGGCTACGCCGAGATCTTCTGGCGGAACGTCCAGGCCTCGGGAGTGATCCCCCAGATCAGCCTGATCATGGGCCCGTGCGCGGGCGGAGCCGTCTACTCCCCCGCGATGACCGACTTCGTGCTGATGGTCGAGGGCTCTTCGTACATGTTCATCACGGGCCCCGACGTCGTGAAAACGGTGACCGGCGAAGAGGTGACCTTTGAGGAGCTCGGAGGCGCGGCGACACACGCGGCGAAGTCCGGCGTCGCCCACTTCATTGCGCCCGACGAGGAGGCATGCCTCGAGGACGCCCGTTACCTGCTGTCGTTCCTGCCGCAGAACAACGTCGACCCACCGCCTTATGCAGAGCCGACCGACCCGGCCGGGAGGGAGGACGCCGAGCTCGATTCGACGATTCCCGACGATCCTGCGAAGCCGTACGACATGAAGACCGTCATCTCCCGCGTGGTCGACGACGGCGATTTCCTCGAAGTCCACGAGCGCTGGGCCGAGAACATCGTCTGCTGCTTCGCGCGGCTCAACGGCTACCCCATCGGCGTGATCGGCAACCAGCCACGGGCGCTGGCCGGCGTGCTGGACATCGACTCCTCGACGAAGGCGGCGCGCTTCGTCCGGACCTGCGATGCGTTCAACATTCCGCTGGTCACCTTCGTCGACGTCCCCGGATTCCTACCCGGTACCGCACAGGAGTGGGGTGGGATCATCCGCCACGGCGCGAAGCTGCTCTACGCCTATTGCGAGGCAACTGTGCCGAAGCTCGCCGTGATCACCCGCAAGGCGTACGGCGGCGCTTACGACGTCATGAGCTCGAAACACATCCGCGCCGACTTCAACTTCGCGTGGCCGACCGCAGAGGTCGCCGTGATGGGCCCCGAAGGCGCCGTCAACATCGTCTTTCGTAAGCAGATCGAGGAAGCTCCGGATCCCGAAGCGCGGCGCGCGGAACTGATTGAGGCGTACCGCAGTCAGTTCGCGAACCCGTACGCGGCGGCTGAACGCGGTTACGTCGACGATGTGATCGAGCCGCGCCGCACCCGGCCTGTGCTGATCGACGCCCTCGAGACCGCGTTGACGAAGCGCGAGCGCCGGCCGCCTCGAAAGCACGGGAACATCCCGCTCTAAGCCCTCCTAGACCGCGATCGCTTGCGGCTCAGCCTCTTGGGCGCCGGCCGGGCTGAGTTCTTCCGCGAGCGCCTCGACCACCGAGGGGTCGAATTGGGTACCGGCGCAGAGGACGAGTTCGCTCAGCGCGTCGTCCGGCGAGCACGCCTTGCCGTAGAGGCCCTCGGACGTCATCGCGTCGAAGGCGTCGGCGACAAAGAGGATGCGGGCGCCAAGCGGGATCTCCGTTCCGGCGAGGCCGTCCGGATAGCCGGTGCCGTCCCACCGTTCATGGTGGTGGAGCACCCACTCCGCTACCGAACCGATGCCCAGGCTCTCGAGCATTCGAGAGCCGAGCGACGCATGCTCCTTGAGGACGGACCACTCAGGCTCCGTTAGCGGCGCCGGCTTCCGCAGCAGGTTCTCGGGAAGAGCGAGCTTGCCGAGGTCGTGAAGGCTTCCCGCAAGTTGTGTGAGCTCGATTTCTTCACGGGAGAGCCCGATGCGCGCGGCCAGCCGGACGGCAAGCTCGGCGACACGTTGCGAATGATTTCCGCTGTAGACGTCTCGCGCATCGACGGCATTCGCAAGACTCGCGGCAGCTCGCAGCCGCGCGGCCCGATCCTGGGCGCCCGCGAGCCGCTTCAGCTCGGCGAGCTCGACCACGTCGGGACGGTAGACGTCGGCCCGGTTCTTGCCTTCCTCCTTCGCACGGTAGAGGGCGGTGTCGACCAGGTGCAGCAGCTCGTCGCGTTGCCGCGCGTGCTGAGGCGCCAGGGCGATCCCGGCGCTAACGGTGACCGGCCCCAGCTGGCCGAAATCGAGCCTCGAGACCCGCTCGACGATCGACTTTGCCGCCGTCAAAGCCTCCCCCGCCTCAGCCCCGGGCAAGAGCACGGCGAACTCGTCGCCGCCGAGCCGAAATGCCTCGCCGCTCTGGCGGAGCCGTGTCGCAACCTGGGAGAGCACCCGATCGCCAGCTGGGTGGCCAAAGTGGTCGTTGACCCGCTTGAAGTCGTCGATGTCCACGAGGCAGAGCGCCAGCGGCCGGCCGCAGCGGAGCGCGTGTTCGAGCTCACGGGCAAGGCGTTCGTGGAAGTGGCGGTGGTTGCCGAGACCCGTAAGCGGATCGGTGAGCGCCAGCCGCACCGCCCGGAGCGCGCGGAGCAGCGCCCGCTGGTAGAGCTGGATCGCGAGCAGCGGACCCACGAGGGCAAGGGACAGCAGGGGCGCTCGTTGCCAGAGCACGACGAGCGTCAGAACCGCGGAGCCCATCAGCGTGAACGGCAGGATCGTCTTCCGGACGCTCGAGGCGATCAGGCCGCCCCACGACCGCCGCGTCCCGCGTGCAACCACAGCGGTGATCAGCAGGACGTTGACCAGGTAGCAGACGCAGGTCGCGACAAGTACGCGGGCCGCGGTGCGGGCCGGTGAGTCGCCGGCAATCGGCGCGATCACGAGCCCGGCGCTCGCCGCCGTCAGCGCGAACGCGAAGGAGTTGTAGGCGATCCGAACGGGCGGCCTGCGGTCCAGGAGCTGCATGACCGCCGGCGTCGCGGCGACGACGAGAACTCCGGCCGCCCAGCCAAAGAGCACGATCGCGGACAGTCCGAAGACGAACGCCAACGAGACCCCGTTGGCGTCAAGGTCGTCTACCGGAACCGGGAAGCGATCTGCGAGCAGCGAGGCGCCGAGGAACGCGGCGAGCCCGGCGACAACCGTTGCACCGTGTCCTTCCGATGCAAACGAGACGGTCGCGGCGACAACTGTGGCGAGTCCCGCGACGCAGACAGGAGCGACGACCGGATAAAGGCTGCGGCTGGCGGCTGCCGACTCGCTCATCGCCGACGGGCTACCACTCGAGGAAGTTGGCGGCATCGACCCAGCCAAGCACGAGCGCAATGGCGAGCAACGAGGCTACGACGAACACAAGTCGAAGACGCGGATTCCACTTCAGCATGGGAGACCTCCATCTCCTAGACCACGCGATTGTCTCTCTCGCCGACGGCCGGGCCATCACCCGGACGGGGGATCGCGTTGCCTGCGTGTTTCTAGGTGCTGAGGCCGGCTTCGGCGAGGGGCCGGCGGCCCCAGGCGAACCGCTGCTTGTACCAGCCTGAGAGCTGGGCGAGCGCGACGCCGTAGCCCGACGAGTGAATGAACCAACCGTTGCCGAGATAGATCCCGGTGTGGTCGACCTGCGCAGGTTTCGACCGAGAGCCGGCGGCGCCCCAGAAGAGCAGGTCGCCCGGCTTCAGCCGGGCAAACGGGATCCGTTTCGCCGCCGGCACCTCGCCGCTCATCGCGAAGGTCGTCCGACCTTTCAGCGTGCCGGCGAGCGCGGAGCCGCCGGGGTAGACCTGGAGCTTGAAGACGCGCCAGACGAATCCGGAGCAGTCGAAACCGCCGGGAGCCTGGACTCCGAACGGCGCCTCGGGGTTCTCGCTGGTGCCGCCCCAGACGTATGGGTAGCCGATGAAGCGAACCGCTGTCTGCAGGATCCGCGTCTGCCAGGCGGAGAGGGTGGGTAGCGTGAAGGTGTCGGCGAGCTGCTGGACCTGCTCCGCTTCCCAGCCACGGAAATTGAGGATCTGCGCCGCCGAGTAGGCGGCCTCGGCCCTCGTCGCCGGTTGGCTCGGCAGCAGCTCGAGCGAGTCGAGCTGGGCCGGATGATTCGTGCGCAGCCCCAGGAGGCGCGCGACGACTTCCGTGCCGAAACGGCTCGGCGGCGTCAGGCCCGCGCTCCGGGCTGCGGCGGCGAACTCGGTGGCCGCTCCGCTCAGAGCGAGCCCTCGGACAAGGGTCGAGTCGAGCTGGGCCATCGTCACGGGGGCGGTCGACGCCGTGGTCGCCGTCGGCCGCTCGGAAACGAGACCGGAGACGAGCGCCGTCAGCGCCCCGCGGGTGAGCGGGTCGTTCGGATGGAAGGTCTGAATGCTGCTCGCCATCAGGCCGTGCGAGACCACGAGCTTGATCTGGGGCTGCGCCCAGGAGACAGGCTGCGCGCCGCCCTGGTTCTGGGCGGCGGCGGGCGCCGCAAGCACGGCGAAGACTGCGGTGGTCGCAAGGATGCGGCTCATCCGCTTGTTCGTATCGTCAGGATGACCTGGCGCCTTTAGAAATCGCGCAGAGAGACTCAAACGTCAGGGGCTCAGCCAACCGGGATAAAACGGAGGGCCCGGCAAAGCCGGGACGTCATCCCGGTCGGCGTCGCAAGCGAACGCGTTTAGGCTCTGGCGAGTGGACTTCATCGCCCGACCCGAGCCCGATCCCGAGGCGCGCGAAGCGATCGCGCTCGCGCTCGGGCGTCTGCTGGCGGGGGATGAGCCGCCTCCCGCCTACCGGAGCCGCTGGCGCGCCGAGGGCATCGCCGAGAATCTCGAGGGTGAAGACGAGGCACCCGGACGCCGTCGCACCACGCACGCGTAAGCGATGGTCGCGTTCTCGAAAATCCTGGTCGCCAACCGCGGTGAGATCGCCATTCGTGTCTTCCGGACCCTGCGGGAGCTCGGAATCGGAACCGTCGCCGTCTACTCGGAGGCCGACCGGGGCTCGCTGCACGCCGCCGCAGCAGACGAGGCCTACCTGATCGGGCCCGGCCCCGCGGCCGAGAGTTACCTGAACCAGGAGCGGTTGCTCGAGACGGCCAAGCGGGCGGGCGCCGAAGCGGTTCACCCCGGTTACGGGTTCCTCGCCGAGAACGCGGACTTCGCGCGTGCGTGCCAGTCGGCCGGACTCGTCTGGATCGGCCCGCCGCCGGAGGCGATCGATGTAATGGGCTCCAAGACAGCGGCCCGGGAGACGATGCGCGCCGCTGGCGTGCCGATCGTGCCCGGTACGACCGCGCCGGTCGAGTCAGCCGAGGATGTCCGCCGCCTCGGCGACGAGCTTGGCTGGCCGATCGCGATCAAGGCGTCGGCCGGCGGCGGCGGCAAGGGGCTCAAGGTCGTAGCCGGCCCGGACGAGGCCGACCGCGCTTACGAGTCCGCACGCCGCGAGGGCGAGGCGTACTTCTCCGACCCGGACGTCTACGTCGAGCGCTACCTCGATGATCCGCGGCACGTCGAAGTCCAGATCCTCGCGGACGCGCACGGCAACGTCATTCACCTGGGCGAACGCGACTGCACGATCCAGCGCCGTCACCAGAAGCTCGTCGAGGAGACACCTTCACCGGCGGTCGGCGACGAGCTCCGTGACCGGATCGGCCGGCTCGGGATCGACGCCGCCCGGGCGGTCGGTTACCGCAGCGCCGGGACCATCGAGGGGCTGCTCGACGGCGACGGCAACTACTTCTTCCTGGAGATGAACACGCGGATCCAGGTCGAGCACACCATTACCGAGCTCGTCACCGGCCTCGACCTCGTGCGCGAGCAGGTTCTCATCGCGGCCGGCGAGCCGCTATCCCTGCGCCAGGACGACGTCCGGCTGACCGGACACGCGATCGAGTGCCGGATCAACGCCGAGGATCCGTCGAACGGCTTTCTGCCCACTCCTGGGCGGATCACGAGCTACCGGGAGCCGGGGGGCCCGGGCATCAGGATCGACTCGGGGGTTGCGGCCGGCAGCGAGGTCGTCGGCCTCTACGACCCGCTGATCGCGAAGCTCGTCGTGCACGGCGTCGACCGCGAGCATGCGCGGCGGCGGATGCTGCGCGCGCTCGACGAGTACGAGATCGGCGGAGTCACGACGTTGCTCGGTTTTCACCGGGCGCTGCTCGAGCACGCATGCTTCATCGCAGGACAGACGTGTGATGGCGTCGTGGAATCGACGGAGCTTGCCGAGCGAGCTGAGCAGTTGTCTCATCAGCAAACAAGCTTAGCGGCCTCTGCGGACGGCAGGCTTCGAGAACGCGTCTCGAGCGTCGAGCTCGACGGGCGCCTCTACGAGGTGAAGGCCTTGGTCCCTGAGCCGCCCTTCGCGGAGCTGGCGCGGCGCCGCCGGGAGCGAACCGGCCGCGGCGCGCATCACGGAGCCGCTAAGGACGCGGTCGTGACGCCGATGCAGGGCACCGTGCTGGCAGTCGAAGTGGCCAACGGCGACGAGGTTCGCGCCGGTCAGGTGATCTGCGTCGTCGAGGCGATGAAGATGGAGAACGAGATCACGGCGCACCGCGACGGCGTCGTCACCGAGTTGTCCGTCGAGCCGGGCCAGGCCGTCACGACCGGCCAGGTCGTGTGCGTGATCGCCCAGGACGAGGACTAGAAGCTTCATATCGTCCGTTGGTACGCCCGGAACGTCCAGGTTGCGAACGCCGCGGTCGCCACGGAAAGCGCGAACAGCAGCGCGAGATGCAGCCCCACCGAGTTCCAGTCCGTGCCCGGCAAGACGACCTCGCGGGCCGCGATGACGCCCCAGTTGACCGGATTGAACTTCGCCGCGGTCTGCATCCAGTGGGGGATCTGACGGATCGAGATCAGCGTCGAGGAAAGAAAGAAGAGCGGCAGCCCGATGAAGTTCGCGATCGCGATCATCGTCGCTTCCTTGCGGACGAGTAGTGCGATCCCCTGCGACAGCCCGGCGAACGCCGAGTTCATCAGCGCCGCCGCGAGGAGCACGACGATCCAGCCGAGAACCGCGGTGTGCACCCGGACGCCGAGCGCAATCGAGACGAGCAGGATGATCGCGCCCTGGATGACCGCGATCAGCGCCGAGCGGACGATCTGGGAGACCACGAGCGAGATCCGGCTGACGGGCGTTGCGAGGAAGCGCGGCAGCACGTCGCGGTCGAGGTCGCTGATCATCGCCATGCCGCTCCACGTCGCCCCGAAGAAGGCATTCATGATCACGATCGCCGGAGCGAGGAAGGTGATGTACGAGGTTGTTCCGAAGCCTCCGCCCGGTAAGTGCGTGACCCGCTTGAAGAGCTGGCCGTAGAGCAGCAGCCAGACCATCGGCTGCACGAGCAGGAGCGCGATCCAGATCGGCTCGCGCATCAGGTTCCGGAGCTGCCGCCCGACCATGAACCAGGTGTGGCGGACCGCGATGCTCATCGCCTGCCGTCCTCGCCGGGATCACCCGCGCGGCCCTGCTCGTCCTCGGCTGCGAACTCGCGGCCCGTGTAATGGAGGTAGACGTCGTCGAGGGACGGCCGGTGGGTCGTGACCGCCTCGACGCCGATGCCCTCGGCCTCCAGTGCCGAGAGAATGAAGGGGATCGCGCGTGCCCCGCTCGCGACGCGGCTGCGAAGCCGCCGGCCGTCGATCGATGCCTCGAACACGCCTGCCAGCCCGGAGACGACCGCCTCGGCCTCCGCCGCCCGCCCGTCGGCGAGCTCGACCTCGACGGCCTCGCCGCGAAGACTCTGTTTCAGCTGCTCGGGCGTTCCCTCGACGATCACTCGGCCGCGGCTGACGATCGCGAGCCGGTCGGCCAGCTCGTCGGCTTCCTCCATGTAGTGGGTCGTCAGCAGGATCGTCAGGGACTCGCCCTCGGCGAGCCGCTCGAGCTCTTCCCACATCGAGGCGCGAGCCTCGGGGTCGAGGCCGGTGGTCGGCTCGTCCAGGAAGAGGACCTGCGGCCGGTGGACGAGCCCGAGGCCGACGTCGAGCCGCCGCTTCATCCCGCCGGAATAGCCGCGGACGACCCGGTCGGCAGATGCTGCCAGCCCGAGCAAATCGAGCAGCTCGGCGACCCGCGTTTCGAGCGCCCGCCCGCTCATCCCCTGGACGCGGCCTTGAAGAATCAGGTTCTCGCGGCCGGTCGCATCGCGGTCGACGCCGGAGCTCTGCGGTACGTAGCCGATTGCACGACGCACGGCGTTCGGCTCCCGGACGACGTCGTGGCCGGCGACCTCGGCCCGGCCCGCGTCCGGCTTCGTCAGCGTCGCGAGCACCTTGACCGTGGTCGACTTCCCGGCTCCGTTCGGTCCGAGCAGTCCAAAAACCTCGCCGGCGCGAACGGCGAACGACACGCCCTCGAGTGCCTGAACGTTGCCGTAGCGCTTTCGGAGCTCGTCGACGACGATCGCGTCCACGCCGGCCGAGTCTAGTCAGGGAGGCCGCGCCGCCCGCGCGCCACGAAATCGGCGCCGCCGTGCCGTCGTCAGTCGATCTGCGCTCGAGCCACCCGGCGGCGGCTAGAGTCCGCCGCCGGTGGATCTCTACGAATACTAGGGCAAGGCGCTCTTCCGGGGCTTCGGGATCCCAACGTCGGAAGGGCAGCTCGCCCTGACGCCGGCCGAGGCCCGTGAGGCCGCCGAGCAGCTCGGCGGCCAAGTGGTCGTCAAGGCGCAGGTACTGACGGGCGGACGCGGGAAGGCGGGCGGCGTCAAGCTCGCGGATGGGCCCGACGACGCCGAGCAGAAAGCCGCGGAGATCCTCGGGCTCGACATCAACGGCCACATCGTGCGCAAGCTCTGGATCGAGTCGGCATCCGAGATCGCCAAGGAGTACTACCTCTCGATCACTTTCGACCGGGGCGAGAAGAAGGCCCTCTTCATGCTCACCACCGAGGGCGGGATCGAGATCGAGCAGGTCGCCGAGGAGACGCCCGAGAAGCTGGCGCGGCTTCACGTCGATCCGCTCGAGGGCTACCAGCCCTACCAGGCGCGGCGCCTGATCTACGGGGCCGGCATCGACGATCCGAACGAACAGAAGCAGCTGCTCGACATCATCGGGAAGCTCTACGCCTGCTTCGTCGGAACGGACGCGATGCTCTGCGAGATCAACCCGCTGATCGTGACGCCGGAGGGCGAGGTGCGGGCGCTCGACTCGAAGTTCACGGTCGACGACAACGCGCTCTACAAGCACCCCGACATCGCCGAGATGCGCGATCCGGAATCGATCCCGCCGGAGGAGCGTGCCGCGCGCGAGAAGGGCGTTACCTACGTGAAGCTCGACGGCGAGGTCGGGATCCTCGGCAACGGCGCCGGGCTCGTGATGTCGACGCTGGACGTGATCACGCTGGCTGGTGGCCGCCCCGCGAATTTCTGCGACCTCGGCGGCGGCGGCGACGCGCAGGGAGTCGTCGACGCGCTCGAGGTCATCACCGCGGATCCGCAGGTGCACTCGATCTTCTTCAACATCTTCGGCGGGATCACGCGCGGCGACGAGGTCGCCCGCGGGATTCTGACCGCGCTCGAGCAGATCGGGATCAAGCACCCGATCGTCGTCCGCCTGGACGGCACGAACGCCGAAGAGGGGCGCGAGCTTCTCGCCGAGGCGGGCCCGGACAACCTGCACGTGGAGCCGACGATGCTCGAAGGCGCACGCCGGGCCGTGGAGCTGGCGGCATGACCGAGCTTTGGGATACCAGAGCTCAGGCCTATCGCGACTCGAAGACCCACGCCGAGGGCGCCGACCTCGACCTCGTCGTCGAGTGGTGCGCGCCGGGCCCCGGCCGCAAGGTACTGGACGTCGCCACCGGCGGCGGCCACGTCGCGCGGCGGCTGCGCGAGGCGGGCTGCGAAGTGGTGACCACCGACTCGTCGCCGGGGATGAAGCCCGACGTCGTCTCGCGCGCCGAGGACCTGCCGTTTGCCGACGGCTCCTTCGACTGCGTCGTCTCGCGGATCGCGCCGCACCACTTCGCAGACGTCCGCCACGCGGTCGAGGAGATGGCACGCGTCTCCAACGACGTCGTCGTGATCGAGGACACGCTCTTCTCGAGCGAGCGCCACGAGCAGGCGGAGAAGCTGCGGGACCCGACCCACGTCCGCAACTACACCGAGTACGAGTGGGTCGAGCTCCTGACCGGCGCCGGGCTCGAGGTCGAGCAGCGGCAGCTCTTCGAGAAGGTGCATCCGCTCGAGGATTGGCTCGCCCGGACGGGTTGCGAGGGCGAGGAAGCCGAGCTGGTCAAGGAGCTGCTCGTCGAGCGGATGACGGACGACGGCACCGCCTGGACGGATGTGAAGCTCATCGTCAAGGCCCGAAAGAGCCAAAGCTGATGGCGATCATCGTCGACACGGAGACGAAGCTCGTCGTCCAGGGCGCGACCGGCCGTGAGGGCTCCTTCCATACGCTTCGCAACCGCGCCTACGGCACCGACGTCGTCGCCGGCGTCACACCCGGCAAGGGGGGCCAGGATCTCGAGGGGATCCCGATCTTCGACACCGTCGCCGAGGCCGTCGAGGAGACCGGGGCGAACACGTCGATGGTCTTCGTTCCTGCGCGCTTCGCCGCCGACGCGATCTACGAGGACGTCGACGCCGGCATCGAGACCGTCATCTGCATCGCAGAGGGGCTACCCGCCCACGAGATGCTGCGGATCTTCAACTACATCAAGCCGCGCGGGATCACGATGCTCGGGCCCAACTGCCCGGGCGCGCTCTCGCCGGGGAAGGCGAACGTCGGGATCATTCCCGCGGAGATCTTCCGCGAAGGGCGGATCGGGCTCGTTTCGCGTTCGGGCACGCTGACCTACCAGATCGGCCACGAGCTGACGCAGCTCGGGCTAGGCAACTCGACGATCGTCGGCATCGGCGGCGATCCGGTCGTCGGCTCGTCCTTCATCGACGTGCTGGCGAAGTTCGAGGCCGACGACGAGACCGAGGTGGTAGTCCTGGTCGGCGAGATCGGCGGCGCGGAGGAGGAGAAGGCCGCCGAGTTCATCGGGTCCGAGATGACGAAGCCGGTCGTCGCCTACATCGCCGGCTTCTCGGCCCCGCCGGGGAAGACGATGGGCCACGCGGGCGCGATCATCTCCGGGACGGCCGGTACCGCCGAGGGCAAGAGAGAAGCCCTCGAGGCCCACGGCATCCGCGTCGGCACCACGCCGACCGAGGCTGCCCAGCTCGCCGCCGAGGTTGCGAGCGCCGTCCGCGCCTAGCACTCAAAAAGCTTCGCAATCCGTTAGTGTTGCCTCTCGGCAAGACCAGGGCCGGCCTGGTCTGAGAACCCAGAGGGGGGAAATGAAGACGATCCTGATTGCGACGTGCGTCGCGCTGCTTACGGGCACGACGATTGCCTTTGCAAGCGGCGATCGAGCCGCGTCGACGACCGGCAAGCTCGGGGTTCGCAACGGCGTCATCTACGCCTGCGTCGAGACGAACGGGAACGGCCAGACGTTGGGCGACCTGAAGCTCAGCAACTGCCACAAAGGGTTCAAGCGGATCGCCTGGAACATCCGCGGTCCGAGGGGCCTGCGCGGCGTTTCGGGCGCCGGCAGGCAAGGCCCTGCTGGGCCGACCGGGCCCGCGGGAGCTCAAGGAGCACAGGGGCCGGCTGGTCCTGCGGGAGCCACGGGACCGCAGGGGCCCAAGGGTGACAAGGGCGACAAGGGCGCCCAGGGCCCGAGCATCGGCACGTTCGGGCCGGTCGCCCTGACCGGTGAGGACCACGGTTGCGTCACCGACGACCCGGGCGACCCGAACAGCCCGTGGGCGAACGCGACCGAGGACCGATCTTACGTCGTCACTCCGGCGCAGGACGCCAGCGGCTACTTCGTGACGCGTTACGACCTCAACGGCAAGTTCACGGCCATCTTCGGTCGCCAGCATCCCGGCTGCAACGACGGCGCCGACTTCACCTCAGCGACGAAGGGGACGTGGAACGGCGTCTGGACACAGAAGGTGTCCGGCGAGTTCGACTACGACCCCGATGCCACGATCGACGCCTCGAGCGTGACCTGGGACGATTTCATTGCCCACGTGTTCGGGGACGACGGTGACAGGAATCCGACCATCACGTTCGTCAGCTACGAGTTCGACTACTACGACTCGTGCGGCGATCACTGGCGAGACGCTCAGTACGACCCGAACAGTCCCTCGAACCAGGACGGGACGATCGGGAACTGCTAGCTCAGTACGAGTCGCGAGGAGCCCGGCGTTCGCGCAGGGCTCCTCGCCTCACCTGATCTGAAGCGCCGCGCAGCTCGCGCTCGTGTTGCCGGCGCCGTCGGCCGCACCGACGTAGAAGCGGCCGAATTGCGGCGCGGGTGCTGGTGAGGGGAGCCAGGAACGTCTGGCAGTCTGCGGTCGTGCGTCCGTTGGCAGCGCTTTACCGCGTCATCTTCGGCTCGGACACGGATCCCGCTCTCCGGCCGATGCTCGCGATCAACTTCGCGGGCTCACTGGCGACCTCGACCGTCTTCAGCTTCGTCGGGATCTGGGCGATCAAGAGGCTCGGCGCTGATCAGACGCTGCTGGGCCTCGCCTACCTCGTCAGCGCGCTGATCGGGGTCGGCTCCGGCTACCTCGGCGGCCACCTCTCTGACCACATCGGCCGGCGGCCATTGATCTTCGCCGGCTGGATCGGCCAGACCGCGGTCGTGCTGGGCTTCGTCGCGGCCGGCGGCAGCGCCACGGCCGGGCTGCTCGTGCTCTGTTTTGGTGGCCTCTTCTTCTCGGTCGGCAACGCCGCCGCCCAGGCTCTGGTCGCCGATCTCGTTCCAGCTGATCGGCACGAGCCCGCGTACGCAGCCGTGCGCGTCGCCTCGAACCTCGGCATCAGCTTCGGCCCTCCGCTTGGCGGGCTGCTGCTTCTGCTTGGGAGCTGGAACGCGCTCTTCATCGGCGCCGCATGCCTTTCGGCGTTCGGGTTCGCGCTGGCGGTCCTGTTTCTTCCGGCTAGGGGCGCGTATGCGCCGGAGGAGCCGCCGAGTCGCGGCTCGTTCGCCGTCATCGCCCGCGACCGGCCGTTCCTGCTCTTCCTCGTCTCCGCAGTGTTCGCCTGGCTTGTCTACGTCGCCTTCGAGACGGTGCTGCCGATCTCGCTTGTGTCCTCGCACGGCTACTCGAACTCGACCTGGGGCTTTCTCTTGATCATGAATCCGCTCCTCGTCACCTTCTTCCAGCTGAGGCTGACCCACCGCGTCGCCGCAGTGCCGGCGGCGGTCAAGCTCGCGGTCGGGCTGCCGCTGATGGGACTTCCCTTCCTGTTGCTCTCGGTGAACGCCGCGCTTCCTGTCGTACTGCTGATCCTGTTCGTGTTCGTGATCGGCGAGATGCTCTGGGTGCCGACCTCGCAGACGGCGGTCGCGGGGCTCGCGCCACTCGACCTCCGCGGCGCGTACATGGGAGCGTTCGGCGCCACCGCAGCGGTCGGGTTTGCGCTCGCCCCGTTCATCGGCCTGCAGGTGCGGCAGAGCTTCGGCGACTCGGCGGTCTGGGCGCTGGAGGCGGCGCTGTCGCTGGTCGCCGCAGGGACCGGCGCGGCGGCGATCCGGATCGCGCT
>WNFY01001705.1_pt1 | contig 20901 bp, 17 predicted proteins | sample 5400091 | NCBI WGS metagenome assembly WNFY01 (sample SAMN13153364, study PRJNA577476) | soil metagenome | isolation source: 60 cm soil or saprolite under grassland replicate 1 | place: USA:California | collected 2016-06-15
TCGTGAATCGTGACGATGTTCGGGTGATTCAGAGCGGAAGCGGAGCGCGCCTCCTGCTCGAAGCGCTTCCGCCGGTCCGGATCGGAAGAGAACTCTTCCGAGAGCACCTTGACGGCGACCTCGCGGCCGAGCCGTCCATCGCGGGCCCGATACACCTCGCCCATGCCGCCGGCGCCCAGCGGGACGAGGATCTCGTATGGCCCCAGACGCGAACCGGCTGCAATTGTCATCGAGCTCGAGACATCTTATCCGGCGGCCGCTCAGGGCGGGGACGCGGCGACGATGCCGATGTTCGCGACGGTGTCCCCCTTCTTCATGGAAGGGACCGCGCAGATGTAGAGGATGACGCCGGCCACCGGAGCGCGCGCCTCGAAGCCTGTCCGACCGACGAAGTCGGTGACGTACCCGATCTTCATTCCCTCTCCGACGTAGCTCCCCCGCCGGACGAGCGGATAGAAGAGTCCTTCCTGTTCGCTCGAAACGGTCTTGATTGCGCCGATCCAGACCGGGTGCTCGACGGGATTGGGCGCTCCCGGCAGCATTTTCAGGTAGCGCATGACCGAGAGACAGCCGTCGACGAGCGCGGCGACGTCTTCGGGTTCCACGGTGCCGGCGTGCCCGGCCTCGACCGTGATCGACGGCTTCCCGCGCGTCGTCGCCGTGTTCTCGAGGTAGCGGGAGGCCTGCGGATCTTTCGGCCGATCGGTGGACACGATGATGTGGTCGAGCCCGAAGGCGAGCACCATTTCGCGGGAGACGGCGTCCTGCGCCGCATTGCCCGTCTTCGTCCAGTAGCTGTAGGGGCGGAGGTCTTCGTCGAGATCACCTCCGTGAAGGTCGATCAGGTGATCGCACTTCTCGACGACCTCGCGCGTGATGAAAAACGAAGCCCGCTCCGTCTGCGTGCCGTCCACCCGTCCCGGATAGAAGCGGTTCATGCTCTTGCCGTCGACCGGGTTGACGTGCGGGACCTTCTGCTCGAAGGAAGCGACGTTGACGAGCGGCACGAGGATGACGGTCCCCGAGAGCACTGCCGGATCGATCGCCTGGGCGAGCTTCGACACCGCGACGATCGACGCATACTCCGTCCCGTGCGCCCCCGAGACGAGGGCGAGGACCGGACCGGGCTTCGTCCCGCGGATCACGGCGACGTCGATCCGGGTTCCGGCATCGACGCCGGGCGGCACCTCGATCGCGCCGAAGACTCTCCGTCCCGATGCGGCGGTCGCGGTCCCGACCGAGAAGACCTTCGGCTGCGGAGCCGCCCCGAAACCGTACGCCGCGAGCGCCATCCCGAACGCGGTTCCTGCGACCCGTCTCCTCATCGGCACGGCCCCCCGATTTTTCGCAAGGATATACATGGAAAAAGGCCCCGGGATCGCCGGGGCCTCGGAAAAGCGGGAATCGAGAAGCGTTACGGAGCGGTCTTGACGCAGCCGGAAACGGCGTTGGACCACTCCCACTGGTAGCCGTAGCCGCCGGTCCCGAAGAACGGGGCGGGAGACCAGGCGCACTTGTCGTCCGCCTCGTAGCCGCGCCGGTCGAACCAGGCGGTCCCGTCGGGATCGGTCACCGCCTCACGCGTCTCGTGGCAGGCGAAGTGCTCGAGGTTCTGAGCCGCTGTCCAGCCCGTCCACTGGCAGCCGCCGCAGCTCGGGTAGGGCAAAGAGGAGTATTTGATGTCCATGCCGCCGTAGCTGAAGTTGCTGTGGTAGGCGCAGTAGACCAGGTTCGGCCCGCCGCACGAATCCGAGGTTCCGTATGACGAGTACGACGTGGACGGAAGGAAGACTGAGTAGATCGTGCTCGAGTCGGCCACGCCACCCTGAGTGAAGTACTTCACGACTTCGGCCTCAAGCGCGGAGTCGGTGACGTTGGTCGGCGGGGTCGACTGGTCCCACCAGACTGTGCTCCCGAGGTTGGCCTTCTGAATGCTGGAGTACTGCGTAATGACGTTGTACTCGGGGGTTTGCCCGAACTGGTTCAAGAAGTCCTGGAGCGCTACGGCGACCGGGTCGTTCAGGTTGTTCGCACTGCCCCAGGACGGACCCCAAAAGATCGCGACCGACTTGGCGTTCGTGATCACTGGTCCACCGTGATAGCTCAGGTTCTGCCCGCCGACGCCGCCCGGCCTCGCCCATCCCGGCGCCTTGTCTTTCGTCGGATAGAGCTGTGTGTGTTTTCCGTTCGTGTCGTCGATTCGCTGGGCAAAAGCGAAGGGAGCGAGCGACAGCAAGGTGAGGACGAGGATCGTTCTCTTCATGGCTTTCCTTTCCGTGGACGATCTTGTTTCGAGGCGCCGAAAAGTTTAGACGGGACGAGCAGCCAAATAAAGAGTTTTCTTGCCCCGGAAGTTGTGACGAAAGAACATCTGCGACCAAAGTCGAGGCCCCGACACCTTTGCTAGGATCCGGGTCGGAGGGGCCATGCCGAAATTCGTCATCGAGCGGGAAATCCCGGGGCTGGGGAATCTTTCAGACGAAGAAGTGAAGGCGATTGCCCGGAAATCGAACGAGGTCCTGACGTCGTTGGGCCCGGAAATCCAGTGGCTGCACAGCTACGTCACGGGGGACAAGATGTATTGCGTCTACATCGCCCCCGACGAGACGCTCATCCGGGAACATGCCCGTCGAGGTCAGTTCCCGGCGAACCGCATCTCGGCCGTCCGGCGACTGGTCGACCCGATGACCGCCGTCTGAACCGGCCGGTCAGATCGCCTCCGCAGCGAGCGCCGCTTCGACCGCTTCTTCGAGCGGAGTCGTCCAGCCTTCCATCCAGGCCGACGCTCCTTCCGAGCCCGCCAATCCCTCCCGGGCCGACGCCAGACCCGCTTCCAGCTTCGCGTGCTCGGAAGGCCTGAGCGGCGTCCCGAGAGCGTGGCGGAGCGCCGCCGCCGATCCCGCGAGCGCGAGCGCCGTCTTCGATTCACCCCGTTCGGCGGCCACGCACGCGAGGTTCTCGAGAATCTGCGCGACGCCCCGCTTGTAATCGAGATCCTGGAAGATCCGGAGGCTGTCTTTGTAGAGCGTCCGGGCGGCGGAGGGATCACCGCGCTCCCGCGCCAGGTTTCCCAGGTCGGCGAGAGCGAGGGCCATCCCCCACCGATCGCCGAACTCCCGGAAGGTCGCGAGACTCTGCTCGTAGAGCTCCCGGGCTTCCGACGTCGCGCCCTGCTCGCGTGCGGCGTCCCCCTGCTTGTTCAAGACCCGCGCCGCCGCCGTCGCGTCGCCGACCTCGCGAAAGATTCCGAGCGCTTCGTCGTAGAGGGAGCGCGCGAGAGGGTAGTCCCCCTGCTCCTTGACGACGCTCGCGAGGTTGGAGAGCGATCGCGCGACCGCTGCGCGATCCCCGAGCTCGCGCCAGACCGCCAGATTCTGCTCGGAGAGTGAGCGCGCGGCGGACACGTCCCTTTGGTCGAGGGCAGTCACGGCGAGCGCGTTCAGCGAAACTGCCGCAGCCCACTTGTCGTCCGTCTCCCGATTGATCTCCAGGCTTTCGGTGAGAAGGGCGTCGGCGGCCTCGTAGTCCTTCTGCGCGCCGGCGAGGACGCCGGCGGCGAAGACGGCCCGCGCGCGGACTTTGTCGCGCGCCGCGGCTCCCGGAAGATCGAGGATCCTCGTCAGCCATCCCCTCCCGTCGGTGATGTCCTCCCGCCGCTCCCAGAACTGGAATAGCGCCCCTCCGAGCCGAAGCCCCCATTGCGCCTCGTTGTTGCGGCAGAGCCAGTCGAGCGCCGCCCGGAAATTCTCGTGCTCCCGGTCGCACCGGTCGAGCCAGTCGGAGGGCTCGACGCCGCTATCCGCCGACCCGACCTCCTCCGCGAGAACCAGGCAGTAAGCGGCGTGGGCGCGGCGCGTGATCGGCTCGTCGCCCGAACCCGTGAGCCGCTCGAGCGCGTACTCGCGAATGGTCTCGAGCATCACGAACCGCGGCTCCTTTTCCGCCGTCTCGACCTGCCGAATCAGGCTCTTGTCGACTAAGGACGACATCCCGTCGAGAAGGTCCAGCCCGAGATCCTCCTTCGCATTGCAGACGGCTTCGGCCGCCTCGAAGGTGGATCCGCCCGCGAACACCGAAAGGCGGCGGAAGAGCTTCTGCTCGTTCTCGTTCAGGAGGTCGTGACTCCACTCGATCGCGCCCCGGAGGGTGCGTTGCCGGGCCGGCAGATCGAGCGCGCCCCCGGTCAGGAGCTGCAGGCGTTTCTCGAGCTTCGTCTGCATCGCGGCCGGCGGGAGCAGCTTGACTCGAGCGGCGGCGAGCTCGAGCGCCAGCGGCAAACCGTCCAGCCGCGCGCAGATGTCGGCGATCGCCGGCGCGTTCTCCTTCGTGAGGGCGAAGTCCGGCTTGACCGCCTGCGCCCTCTGCAGGAACAGGGCGACCGATTCGTACTGAGGCAACCGCTCGAGCGACGGAAGGTTTTCGAGATCCGGCAACGCGAGCGGCGGCACGGGGAATTCGTGCTCCCCGTAGACGTGCAGCGGAGATCGGCTCGTGACCACGACCTGGAGACCCGCGCCGGCGGCGACGAGATCGGCGACGGCTGGAGCCGCCGGGAGCAGCTGCTCGAAGTTGTCGAGGACGAGGAGCATGGGCGCCCGCGCGGTGGCCGCGAGGTGCTCTTTCAACGAGTTCGAGATCGCTTGCCCGACGGTTTCCCGGACCCCGAGCGTTCGGGAGATCGCGGCGATCATCTGGTCCGCGTCCCGGGCGGATTCGAGGGGGACGAACGAAACTCCCGCAGAAAAGCGATCCGACATCTCGTGGGCGACCTGGAGAGCGAGCCGCGTCTTTCCGATCCCGCCGAAGCCCGTCAGGCTGACGATCCGGACGTCCGGACGCTCGAGCAACGCCCGCAGGGCGCTGCGCTCCTTCTCGCGGCCGACGAAGCGGGTTCGCGGCACCGGAAGGTTCGTCGGCCGTACGCCGCGGACTTCGGCGGGCGATTCGAGAAGGCGCTCGCGGAGGAGAGCGAGGTCGCGCGCGAGATCCCGCGTCGAGGCGTACCGGTCCTCCGGGTTCTTCGAGAGGCAGCGCTCGACGAGCCAGCAGAACGGCGCGGGCAAACGGGCATTCAACGAGGCAATGGGCTCGGGATCGTCCTCGAGGATCGCGGCCAGAGTCTGCACCGGCGTCTCCCTCCGAAACGCCCGCGCTCCCGTCGCGAGCTCGTAGATCACGGCGCCGAAAGAGAACTGATCCGATCGGAAGTCGAGCGGACGGCCCGAGGCCTGTTCGGGTGACATGTATCCGACCGTGCCGGCGATTCCGCTGGTACCGATCTCCTCGTGATCCGAGGTCGAGAGGTCCGAGACCGAGTCGGATCGCGCGGGGAGGATCCTGGCGAGTCCGAAGTCGAGGATCTTCACGAATCCGTCGTTGGAGACCATGAGGTTTTCGGGTTTCAAGTCCCGGTGGACGATTCCCGCGCCGTGCGCCTTGGCGAGCCCGTCGGCGATCTGGGTTGCGATCGAGAGGAGCTGCCGCAGCGGAAGCAGACCCGCGAGAACGAGCTCTCGCAGGCTCGCGCCTTCGACGAGCTCCATCGCGATGTAGAAGGTCGAATTCGCATGACCGACCTCGTAGATCGTCACGATGTTCGGATGGTTCAAGGCCGACGCGGAGCGCGCCTCGTGCTCGAGCCGCTGTAGCCGGTCAGCGTTTGACGCGAACGCCGCCGGAAGGATTTTGATCGCGACCTCGCGCCCGAGGCGCATGTCCCGGGCTCGGTAGACCTCTCCCATCCCGCCCTGCCCGAGCGGGGCGAGAATCTCGTGGGGACCGAGACGGCTTCCCGGCGACAGAGCCATGAGCGACGAAAATCTTATCGTTCCGCCCATGCCAAACTCGGGAACCGGAGGCCATATAGACGTTCGAGCACTGCAGAAGCCGTTCAAGGATCGCTATCGTAAGACGTTGACGAAGCCGCCGAAGCTGGAGACGGAGTGGAGCGAGTGATTACTCGTAACGAAGGGCTTCGATCGGGTCGAGCCGTGACGCTTTGACCGCCGGGTAAAGTCCGAAGAAGATCCCCACCGATATCGAGACCAGCAGCCCCACGAACACCGCCCACAGGGGCGTCTCCGCCGGCAGTGCTTCGAATGCCTTCTTGACCGCGGCCGGAATCGCGATCCCCACAACCACTCCGATCGCACCCCCCAGGACGGAGAGGGTCGTCGCCTCCGTCAGGAACTGCAGGATGATGTCCCGGCGAAACGCGCCGACCGCTTTCCTCACGCCGATCTCCCGCGTCCTCTCCGTCACCGACACCAGCATGATGTTCATCACGCCGACGCCTCCGATCAGGAGCGAGACGAACGCGATGAACACCATCGCGAGAGTGATTCCACGCGTGATTCCCTGGAAGCTCTCGATTAGCTTGTCCGGGGTGACGATGCCGAAGTCGTCCGGCTTGTCGAATGCGACATGATGGCGCGCGCGCAGGATCGTTCTTCCCTTCTCGATGACCACGGGCACCTGGTCCGGCGTGTAGGGAACCGTGGCGATGCGAAGCGCGTCGCCGTTGCTGCCGCCGACCTTGATCCACGGGAACCTGCGGTCGAACGTCGTGAGCGGAATGACGACGAAGTTGTCCTGGGACTCGCCGAACATCCTGCCCTTCTTCTCGAAGACGCCGATCACTGTGTAACCGTCGTGCCCGAGGGTGACCCTCTTCCCGATTGGATCCTCTCGGGGGAAGAGCTTGTCCCGGATCTCTTCGCCGATCACCATCACGTCCGCGGCGTGCTCGACCTCCGTCGTCGACAGGAAACGTCCCTGTGCAACGAACCGGCTCGTCGCGACGGGGTACTCCTCGACGACGCCGAAGACGCGCGGCGAACGCGCCTCGGCGTCCCGGAACTTCAGGTGGTAGTCGGTGTTGTCCCAGAGGTACCGCTGAGGCGAGACGGCGCGCATCTCGGGAATTTCGCGCAGCGCCGCCGCATCCTCGAGGGTCAGGTCCTTCCGCCGCAGCTCGCCCTCCGGTCTCGGGCCACCCGGGCCGAAACGGGGCTCGTACTTCTGGAAGAGGACGAGCGATGCCCCGAAGCTCTGGAAGTTACGAACCATGCTGTTGTTGAAGCCCGTGACGATCGAGACCATCGCGATGACCGTTGCGACGCCGACGACGATCCCCAGCACGGTCAGAGACGCGCGCAGCTTGTGCGCCCGGACGGCCAGCAGCGCGAACCGGGTGTTCTCACCGAACCCGCGCCGGAGGCGCCCGAAGATGCCTTTCATCCCGCCCTTCGCGCCTGTTCCGGGTCTATTCGTACCGGAGGGCTTCGATCGGATCGAGGCGTGAGGCTTTCACCGCGGGATACAGTCCGAAGAAGATCCCGACCGACATCGAGACGAGCAGGCCGACGAGCACGACCCAGAGCGGCGTCTCCGCCGGCAACGCCGCGAAGGCCCGTTTGATCGCCGCCGGCACCGCGACCCCGACCACGACCCCGATCGCGCCGCCGATGACGGAAAGCGTGGTCGCCTCCGTCAGGAACTGCAGCACGATGTCGCGCCGGAACGCGCCGACCGCTTTCCTCACGCCGATCTCCCGCGTCCTCTCCGTCACCGAGACGAGCATGATGTTCATCACGCCCACGCCTCCGATCAGGAGCGAGATGAACGCGATGAAAACCATCGCCAGCGTCACGCCGCGTGTGATCCCCTGGAAACTCTCGATCAACTTGTCGGGTGTGAAGATCGCGAAGTCGTTCGGCTTGTCGAAAGGAACGTGCCGGCGGGCACGCAGCAAGGTCGTCCCCTTGTCGGTGATGAGCGCGACCTGGTCCGGCTTGTAGGGAACCGTCGCGATGTGGATCGTGTCCCCTCCGCTGTTCTTGATCTGAGGAAACTTGCGATCGAACGTCGTGAACGGAATCAGGAAGAAGTTGTCGTTCGACCCTCCGAACATGGTCCCCTTCTTCTCGAGGACTCCGATGATGACGAATTCTTCGCCGTTGAAGTTCACGACCTTCTCCAGCGGCTCCTCGCGCGGAAAGAGGATGTGCCGGACGTCCTCGCCGATGACCGCGACGTTCGACTGGTGCCGGAAGTCGCTCTCGGTGATGAACCGCCCGTAAGAGACGAAGTGGTTGTTGGCGACCGGGTAATCGGCGGTGACGCCCGCGACGACCGGCGTCGTCGTCTCGTTGTCGCGGTATTTGACGCTGATGTCGCTGTTCCAGAGGTAGCGTTCCGCGGAAACCGCGCGCATCTCGGGGATGGACTCCTTCAGCGCGACCGCGTCCGCGTATGTCAAGTCCTTCCGGCGCCGCTCGCCCTCCGAACGCCCGTGTCCCGGACCGAATCGGGGCTCGAACTTCTGGAACTGGACGAGGGTCGCGCCGAAGCTCTGGAAGTTGCGGATCATGTTGTTGTTGAAGCCGGTCACGATCGAGACCATGGCGATCACCGTCGCGACGCCGACGACGATCCCGAGAACGGTCAGGAAAGCGCGCAGCTTGTGGGCGCGGACCGCGAGGAGCGCGAAACGCGTGTTCTCGCCGAATCCACGGCGGAGGTGACTGAAAAGGCGCGACATCGGCTGCTACTCGGCTCTTTGGTCCTCGATCGTCTACTCGTATCGAAGCGCGTCCACCGGCGCGAGCTTGCTGGCCTGCGAGGAGGGAATCCATCCCGCGAGCAGCCCCGTCACCGTCGCGACGCCGATTCCGATCACGACGAAAGAGAGCTTGATCTGCGCCGGGAAGACCTGCTTGACCGCCAGCGCGATCAACGCTCCGAGAAGCACGCCGATGACCCCACCGATCGCGGAGAGCATCGCCGCTTCCAGCAGGAATTGCCGGCGGATGTCGCGGCGGCGCGCGCCGAGCGCCCGCCGGACGCCGATCTCCTTGGTTCGCTCGACGACCGATACGAACATGATGTTGGCAATCACGATCGCGCCGACGACGAGCGAGATCCCGGAGATCAGGATCATCAAAAGGAATGCGCCGGCGGAAATGTTCTTCCAGAGATCCTGGAGCATCTCCGCTGTCACCAGCCCGAACGGGTCGTCCTTGTCGAACTTCGTCTTTCGCAGCGAGCGCAGGATCGAGCGGACTTCATCCGTTGCACGCGCCACCATCGCGACGCCCCCCTTCGGCTTGATGAAGACGCCGATGTCCTCGCTCGGGGCGACGTGTTTCTTGAAGAGTGTCAACGGCATGTAGACGACGTTGTCCTGGCTCTGGCCCATGACGTTGCCCTGCTTCGCGAGAGTGCCGATGACCTTGACGGGATACCCGTCGACTTTCATCACTCGGCCGACCGGGTCGATGTGCGGGAAGAGCTGGTCCTGCACGTCCCAGCCGATGACGGCCACCGCGGCCGCATGGTCGTACTCGGCCGCCGTGAAATACCGGCCGGTCGCGATGTCGAAGTTCATCGCTTCGCCCATGTTCGGGGTGTGGCCCTGGATCTCGACGTCCGCGAGCTTGCGGTCGCCGTACTTGACGGGCCGGGTCCGGTCGCCGCGTCCGCCGACCTCCTGGCAGAGTCGGCACTCGCGCCGGATGATCTCCATGTCGGTCAGCGTGATGTCCCGCCGCTTGCGCGCGATCAGCCACTCCTCGCGGCTCGTGATGATCCCGTACTTGGTGAAGATCACGATGTCCGGGTTCAAGCCGATGACCTTGTCGTTGACGTACGTGTTCAATCCGGAGATGACCGAGACCACGCCGACGACCGTGGCGACTCCGATGATCACGCCCAGGAGCGTCAGGAACGCGCGCATCTTGTGGCGCGTCAGCGCCGAGGCCGAGACGCGGAGGAGCTCGGCGGACTTCATGCGGGCGGCGGAGTGCGGCTCCCTTTCTTTCCGCCCTCTTTCTCGACGATCACTTTGTCCCCCTCCTTCACCTGGCGCAGTACTTTGAAGGGACCGGTCACGATCTCCTCGCCGACCTTCGGTCCGCTCTTCACTTCGATCATGAGCTCACCCGCAAGCCCCGTCACGACTTTCTCGAAGGCGAGCTTCTGGTTCTTGACGAGATACACGCCCTCTTCGGTCTGCGGCCGACCCGCGCTGCTCGCCGCTGCCGGTTTGCCCTCCTTCTTTGGAACGTCCCGGACCACGAGCGCCTGGATCGGAATGGCGGTCGCCCCTTCCTTGCGTCCCGTGAGGATGTCGGCGGTGACCGAGAAACCCGGTCGGATCGTATCGGGCGGATTGGTCACGCGGATCTTCACCTTGAAGTTGATGGCTTCCGACCCCTGCGTGAGCGAGAGCAGGTCCGGGTCGTTTTTCGCGATCGGAGAGGACCCGACCTCGGTGACGATCCCCACGAAAGTCCGATTCGGATACGCGTCGATGTTCAGGTTGGCTTTCTGCCCGACTTTGACCTCCGGCACGGAGGTCTCGTCGACCATCATCACCGCCTCGACCTCGGACATGTCGGAAATCGTGAGCAGTTGCGTCCCCGGGTTGTTCATCGTGCCGATGACGGTGACCTCGCCCTCCTTCACCGGAAGGTAGGTGACGACGCCGGCGATGGGCGCGCTGACCGTTGTCTTCGAGAGCGAGTCGCGGCTGGCCGCGAGGTTCGCGCCCGACTCCTGCAGCCGCTGTTGCGTCGCCGAAAGGTTCGCCTGCGCCGTGTCGTACGCGGACTTCGTCTTCTGGTACTCCGCCTCCGACAGGATCTTGGACTCCCAGTTGCGGCGCGCCCGCTCGTAATCGAAGCGCGCCTGCTCCGCGTTGGACCGCGCCGCCAGGAGATCGGACCGCATCGCCCCGAGCGCCGACTCCCGCCCCGCCGTCTGCGCGGCCAGCTGGGCCCGGTCGATCTGGAGGAGGAGCTGACCCTTCTGAACCCGATCGCCTTCCTTCGCCGCGAGGTTCACGATCTGCCCCATGACAAGCGCCGAAAGGTCGACCTTCCGGCGGGCCTGGATCTTTCCGTTCGCCGTGACCTTGGCGACGAGATCGATCTTTTCAACTTTGGCTGTGGTCACCCGGGCGACGTCCTTGTCCTTGCGCAAGATGAATCCCATGGCGACGAAGGCGAGCACGATGGCCCCCAGGACGCCCAGAACGATCTTCGTCTTTTTCGACATCGACTTCCCTCCGGTGACGGCAACTCGAATCGTCTATTTTCTTACGTTTGGCGGGGTTGAAAGTTCGTCATCCCGCCCGATCGAGCGTCCGCCTCTCTCCCCGACGGTCACTCTTCCGTCCTCGACGCCGCCCGGAGAACGGAGAACTGACTGCCGAGAACATAAGGATGGTGCGCCCAGGAGGACTTGAACCCCCAACCTCCTGATCCGTAGTCAGACGCTCTATCCAGTTGAGCTATGGGCGCAGGAGCCGGGTACGCTACCGAAAATACTCTCTGTTTTCAAGCAATTCCACGTCTCCGTGCCGCTCTCGAGAGGCCGGCGTGCGGTACCCTCCCCGCGGTGTCGTTCACCCCCGACGACGAGAAGTTCCAGCGCGAGGCGCTCGCCTTCGCCCGGATCGCTTTTTCCGAGCGGGAGGTGCCCGTCGGCGCGGTCGTCGTGCGCGACGGCCACATGATCGGGCGGGGCCGCAACCGGCGCGAGGCGCTCGCCGACCCGACCCACCACGCGGAGATCGAGGCGATCCGTGAAGCCGCGCAGGCGGCCGGCACCTGGCGGCTGGACGGGGCGACCCTCTACGCAACCGTCGAGCCCTGTCCGATGTGCGCCGGCGCCGCCGTCAATGCCCGCCTCGCGCGCATCGTGTTCGGGTGTGTGGACCCGAAGGCCGGCTATTGCGGAACGCTGGCGAACGTCCCTCAGGATCCGCGCCTGAACCACCGGTGCGAGGTCGAAGGAGGACTTCTCTCCGAGGAATGTGCCGAGCTGATGAAGCTGTTCTTCCAGGCCCGGCGGTAGCGCCCATCCCCCGAATTCGCTACATTTCGCGTTTCGACCAAAGTAGGGTCAGCGCTGAATCACTGAATTCAGCCATTCAGCGTTGACCCCAGCCCAAGGAGAGGTGCTGGAGTGGTTGATCAGGCCGGTCTCGAAAACCGGTAAGCCCTAACGGGTTTCGAGGGTTCGAATCCCTCCCTCTCCGCCATGAACCTTCGAAACTGGGGCACGTAAGCCAAAGACTCGAATATGACCGCCGCAATCGAGCTCGAGAACGTTTCGAAGGTCTTCGGCAAGTTTCCGGCCGTGGACTCGCTCTCTTTCCGCGTTCCGCGGGGGGTCGTTTTCGGCCTTCTCGGCCCCAATGGCGCGGGAAAGACGACCACGATCCGGATGATCATGAACATCACCGCGGCCGACTCGGGGGAGATCCGCGTTCTCGGCCAGCCGATGACCCGGGAGATACAGAACCGGGTCGGTTATCTCCCGGAAGAGCGCGGGCTCTACCGGAAGATGAAGGTCCTCGACCACCTCATCTTTCTCGCGGCGATCAAGGACGTGTCGCGCGAAGTCGCCCGCCGGCGCATCGCCGAGTGGGCCGAGAAGCTCGAGCTGAAGCCCTGGCTGAAGAAGAAAGTCGACGAGCTCTCGAAGGGCATGCAGCAGAAGGTCCAGTTCATCACAACGGTCATCCACGACCCGGAAATCCTGATCTTAGACGAGCCGTTCTCGGGCCTCGATCCGATCAACACCGCGATCATCAAGGAATACCTGAGCGATTTCCGAAAAAACGGGAAGACCATCGTCTTTTCGACGCATGTCCTCGAGCAGGCGGAGAAGCTCTGTGACGAGATCTGCCTTCTCGCGCGCTCGAAGAAGATCCTGGAAGGCGATCTCCGGGATCTGAAGCGCCGATTCTCGCGCAACCTGCTCCAGTTGTCCGTTGAGGCGCGTCCAGACGAGATTGCGGCGCTGCCCGGGGTCGCCTCGTCCCAGCCCGTCAACGGCGGTTATCTCATCGCTCTGTCCCCGGGGACCGATCTCCGGGAATTCCTGCGACGGGCCCTCGACCGACACGAGCTGCTGGGGTTCTCGGCGAAGGAGCCCGAGCTCGAGGAGATCTATCTCGACGCCGTCCGCGCCGCCGGGATCGAAGAGACCCGGACGATCGAGTGAGGAAAAAATGAGCTGGAGGAAAGTTTTCGCCGTCATCCGCCGGGAGTATCTGGAGCGCGTTCGAACGAAGGCGTTCTGGATCGCGACGTTCCTCGTGCCGGCCTTCTTCCTGGGATACATGGCGGTTCAGGTCACGGCAATGCGAAAGGCGAGCGGCGAGCGGCGGGTCGCGGTCGTAGACGTGACCGGGCACCTCGCTCAACCGCTCGCGCGCGATCTGGCGAGCAGCGAGGAAGCCCAGCGACGGAAAAGTCCCGGCACGCGCGGAATCCACTGGATCCTGGAGACGAGGCCGATTACCGGGGACCTCGAGCAGACGAAAGATGCGCTCCGAAAGGAAGTTCTACAGAAGAAGATCTACGGTTACCTGGTCCTCGACCCCGCGCTTCTCGAGAAGGAGCGGGCCGAGTACTACTCGATCTCGGTCTCCGAGTTCGTCGCATTGTCGCAGATGAAAGACGCGATCAATCGGACCATCCTCCATCAGAAGATCGCCGACCGTGGTCTTCCCGCGTCGGTTGGCGCAGACCTCGAGAAAACCGTGGATCTGAAGACCTGGAAGGTCACGACGAAAGGAGTTACCGAGGAAAAGGGCGCCGGCATCATCGCCGCTCTCGTCTTCATGATCCTCATGTATCTGACCTTCTTCATGTATGGCTTCCAGAACCTGCGCGGTGTCATCGAGGAGAAAACGAATCGCATCGTCGAGCTCATCATCGCGTCGGTCCGTCCGACGGAGCTGATGCTCGGGAAAATCGTCGGGATCGGCCTCGTTGGACTGACGCAATATCTGGTGTGGTCTCTGGTCGCGATGAACCTTTCCCTCCCTGCCATTGCCGGGCTCATGGCGATGGGCGAGACGGGCGCGCCGATGATTCCCCTTTCGATGATCGGATACTTCCTGCTCTTCTTTATTCTCGGATACTTCCTCTATGCCAGCATCTTTACGGCGGTCGGAGCGCCCTTCAACTCGGACCAGGAGGCACAGCAGCTTGCGATATTTCCTCAGATGCTGATCGTCAGCGGGGTCGCGGTCTATCCGGCCGTCATGAACAATCCGAACGGCCCGGTGGCGGTCGCAGCGTCGCTGATCCCCTTTACCGCGCCGCTCGTCATGTATCTGCGCACGGCGATTGCGGAGCCGCCGGCCTGGCAGATCGGGCTGTCCATCGTGATCCTCGTCCTCTCGACGATGGGAATTGCATGGTTCGCGGGAAGGATCTACCGCGTCGGCATCCTCATGTACGGAAAGAAGCCGACGATCCCGGAGATCCTGCGCTGGGTGCGATATCGGCCGGGAAAGGTGCTCCAGCCGGCATCGCCGCCCTCGAGCTAGCGGACAAAGAAAACGGCCCGCGAGTGACCGCGGGCCGCTGGTTCGATCTCCGTTTCAGTTCCTAGAGCATCTCCGTGCGCGACTGTTTCGCGCGGGCCGCGCCGATCGCCGTCTTGACGTCCTTCTCCTCTTCGGGCGGAGGCATCACGGCGGGCATCCCGAGGAACTCGATCCAGAGCTCTCGCGCCCACCCGGCAGTGTGGTACAGGTGCTCGTCCTCCTCGTCCTCGACTTTCTCCTGGGCGGTTTCGAGTGCCCTCTTGTCCTCGGCCTTCGCCTTCTTCGCGACCTGGCCGAGCAGCTCCCAGTTCAGATGGTCCTTCGTCTCGGCCAGAACGACGCACTCGGCCGCGACGATCTGCGCAGCCTCGGGCGGCGCGGAGGAGAGGGCCATCTCCATCGCCTTCACCAGGGATTCTCCGATGTGGCGGACCACCTGGCGTCCCGGAGTTTCGGCTTCTGCGTCGAGTCCCATGGACTCGAAGATCTCGGTAACGACCTGCACGTGGTTTTCGGTTTGCTGTAGATACTTCTGCCACTCTCTCTTCAAGTCATCGTTCGTCGCGCAGTGGATCGCGGTTCGATAGACCTCGACGCCGCCCATCTCCGTCTCCAACATCTGGTAAAGAAGCTCGTTCAATTGATCCCTTTTCATGGTCCCTCCCAACGGGAGAGCAGGATGCAAGGCCCGGGCCGCTGCAATGGTCGAGGTTTGCGCACTCCCGAGGGCCTGTGCTACGTTTCCGCGCCCACCGGCCCATTCGTCTAACGGTTAGGACGCGGCCCTCTCAAGGCCGAAATACGGGTTCGATTCCCGTATGGGCTACCAACCGATCCAGAATCGTTAGCGCGCTGGCTCCGCAGAAAGCTGACGAGGATCAACGAGCCGAGCATGACAGTGATCGGCCATCTCGTCCGGGGACTTCTAATCTCTCGCATCGTAACGACGGGGCGGCCGCTTCGGGTCATTCTCGTCAAGATTCCGCGGATATCGGGGCACGGCGGTTGCAGTGCTCTTCGTGCGGAGGCTCACATGGCGAATCCGGATGATGAGTTCCGCCGAGGCGTCGAACGTCCGCAGTTCGGAGCATACGAGGGGTCCGGCGACGAGCACGGCGAACCGAGTGAGTTTCGCTACGGGAGCGGCTTCGACAAGCCCGAGCGCGGGCGCTGGGTGAGTCAGGAGCGCGAAGAGGTCTTCACCCGGCCTTACGACGAGTGGTCGACTCCCGGCTACGTCTTCTACGCGGGAAAGGGCTATCACCGGGAGTTCGTCGATCCCTACGCGGGATCCGCGCAACCCGAAGGCGGCGCCGGAGGTCAGGGGTGGCAGATCGCGCGGGAATCGATCCGCGGGCCTTTCGCCGGGCGCGGGCCGAAAGGCTACGTCCGCCCGGACGAGCGCATGTGGGAAGAAGTCAACGAGCGGCTCGAAGAAGACGGAGAGATCGACGCCACCGACATTTCCGTTCAGGTCGTCAACGGAGAGGTCACTCTCGAAGGCACCGTGGGCGGCCGCCGCATCAAACGGCTGGCCGAGGACCTGGCTGAATCGGTTCGCGGCGTGCGCGACGTGCACAACCGGCTGCGCGTTGAGGCCCGGCAAACCGCCGTGGACGTGGATGTCCAGGGCCGGCCGAGCCGTTCGGGAACAGCTTTTCTGACCGAGAACATCGAGGGAAGCCCCCGAACGCGCCCCCGCGAATAGGCGCGGCTCGCCCCGAACCGGCGCTTTCGCTACTGTAGGGCGAGATGGCCGCCCTCCCGTCGAAGACGGAACCCAATCACGAGACCCCGCGCAAGTCGCGCGCGCGGCGCAACAAGGCGTGGAACCTCGTTCTCGCGATCGTCTTCTTCGTCCTCGGCGTCATCGGGGTCCTGATTCCCGTGATGCCCCAGGTCCCCTTCTTCGTGATGGGGCTCCTGTTCCTGACTCTGGTCTCGCCGACCGTGCGGCGCGCCGTTCGCCGGTTCCTGCATCGCCATCCAAAGATGGCGCATGCGTACAAGCACTGGAGAGACAAGGGGCGGCAGAAGAGGCGCGCGATGATCCGCAGAAGGAAGGAACAGGCGCAGAGGCTGTCCGTGCGGCTCAAAAGCTGAGGAAGCGAAGGGTCAGGTCTCCACTTGCCACTTTGCTCTGCAAAGTGGCAAGAGCACAGCGGCAAACGCGGCCGCACGGCGATTCGTGAAAACCTGACCCCGCTAATCCATTTGGCGGCGCAGGATCGTCGGGATGTCGAAGTCGTCGCGCGAAGACGCGTTCGGGCCGAATCCCCCCGTATCGTCTCCGCGGAGAAAGGGCGTCCGACCGCTTCGCGCCTGCGAGAGCGCGCGCGGTTCCTCCTCCTCTTTCTCCTCGATGATGGAATCGCCGCGATCGAAGCCGGTCGCGATCACGGTGACCTTGACCGCGCCGGCCAGCCGGTCGTCGTTGACGTAACCGAACAGGATCACGGCCTCCGGGTCCGCGGCCTGGCGGATGATCTCCGCCGCTTCGTTCACCTCGAAGAGAGTCAGGTCGGCGCTTCCCGTGATGTTGATCAGCACCCCGCGCGCCCCTTCGATCGAGGCGTCCTCGAGAAGCGGCGAGGAGATCGCCGCCTGCGCGGCGTGCACCGCACGGTTCTCCCCTTCTGCGATGGCGGTGCCCATCATCGCGCGTCCCATGTCGGACATGATCTTCTTGACGTCTGCGAAGTCGCGGTTGATCTCTCCCGGGCAGTTGATCAGGTCGGCGATCCCCTGGATCGCCTGGCGCAAGACGTCGTCCGCGATCTTGAACGACTCGTGGAACGGCGTGTTCCGCTCGACGAACGAGAGAAGCCTCTGATTCGGAATCGTGATCAGCGTGTCGACGTGCTCGCGCAGCTCCCGGGCGGCTCTCTCCGCCTGGCGCATGCGCTTCTTGCCCTCGAAGTCGAACGGCTTCGTCACCACGGCGACCGTCAGCGCTCCCGACTCCGCAGCGAGCTTCGCGATGACGGGACCCGCGCCCGAACCGGTTCCGCCGCCGAGACCGGCCGCCAGGAAGACCATGTCGGCGCCCTGGACGAGCTGCGAAAGTTTCTCCTGGTCCTCGAGCGCGGCGTTTCTTCCCACGTCCGGGTCCGCGCCTGCGCCCAGGCCTTTCGTCAAACGGCCGCCGATCTGGAGCTTGCTCGCCGCCGCCGTCTTGCGGAGTGCCTGGAGATCGGTGTTACAGGCAATGTACTCGACGCCGCGAACGCCCGCCGCGATCATCCGGTTGATGGCGTTACAGCCGCCGCCGCCGATCCCGATGACCTTGATGATCGCGGGAGACGCGTCCCCTCTCTCCAATTCGATCGCCATGGGCGATTTCCCTCCGTCGTCGACGAGCTCGATCATCGGTCTCCCCCTTCCACCCCGTCTCGCGTTTGTCTTCTCCCCGCGCGCGCGGGCGCCGCCCGCCCTCAGAAAAGCTCCCGGAAAAACCGGGAGACCGACGTCGCGGCGCGCGAGATCCCGCGCGAACGGCGGCGTGGCGTTTTGTGGCGGTGCCCATAGAGGAGAAGACCGGTCGCCGTGGCCCATTCCGGCCTCGACACGACGTCGACGAGACCTCCCACCCCGGCCGGAATGCCGCGCCGCACCGGCCCTTCGAAGATTCCCTCCGCGATCTCGACTAACCCTTCGAGCTCGGATCCGCCGCCGGTCAGGACGACGCCCGATCGCATCTCCCTGTCGACACCCAGTCGCTGCAGGTCTTCGTGGATCAAGGCGAGCAGCTCTTCCGCCCTCGGCTGGAGGATGTCGGCGAGAGTCGAGCGCGGGCAGAGCTTCGGCTCCCGGCCGCCCACCATCGCGACCTCGACCATTTCGTCGTCGCCGACCGCGGATCGCAGGGCGGATCCGAACTTCTTCTTGATGCGCTCGGCGTCGCCGATGGGGGCCCGGAGGACCACGGCCAGGTCGTTGGTGAAGTGGTCGCCGCCGACCGGAATGACGGCCGTGTGGGCGATCGAGCCCCTCTGATAGACCGCGATCTCCGTCGTGCCGCCGCCGATGTCGATCAGGACGATCCCGAGCTCCTTCTCGTCCTCAGTCAGCACCGCCTCGGCCGCCGCGAACTGCTCCAGGACGAGCTCGACGACCTCGATTCCCGCTTTGTTCATGCACGTCACGATGTTCTGCGTGACGGCCACGGGCGCCGTCACGACGTGCACGTCGGCTTCCAGCCGGGCGCCGACCATCCCGGTCGGATCGCCGACCCCGTCCTGCCCGTCCACCGCGAACTCACGCGGAACGACGTGGACGACCTCGTGGTCCTGCGGGATCTGTACACCCCGGGCGGCGTCGATAACCCGGGTGACGTCCTCGCGGGAGATCTCCCGGTCTTTGCCGGCGACCGCCACGACTCCGCGGCTGTTGAAGGACCGGACGTTCGATCCGGAAATGCCCACCCAGGCGCGGGCGATCTGGACGCCCGCCATGATCTCGGCTTCCTCGGCGGCGCGCTTGATCGCGTCGATCGTGGCGTCGACGTTGATGATGTTGCCCTTGCGGGTGCCCCGGTTGGGAGAGGCGCCCTTGCCGATCACGTCCAGGCCGCCGTGAGAGTTCTGCTCGCCGATCAAGACGCAGATCTTCGAGCTGCCGATGTCGCAGGAGACGAGGAAGTTCTCGGGCTTAGCCATTGCGCCGGATCAAAGCGAATTCCCGGCGCCGTAGGCACCGACCAACACAATTCGATCGGAGAAACGGAGATCGATGGCCCGCGCCTCCCACCCACGAGACTCGATGAAACCCCGCGCTTCCAGGAGCGCGCGAATCTTCGCGGGAGCATCCCGTCGAAGAACACGAACCGGCCTTCGAAAGATCGAATCCATGATACCGAAACCTCCGTCGGGCAGCGCGGAAATTTCGGAGAGCGCGGAAAAATAGTCTGCCGGTGATGAGCGGAGGTCTTCGAGAAGACCGGCCGCTTCGGGCAGAGCGCGGCGATCGCCCGACACGAGAACGTACTCGGTCGAGTCGGTTCGCGGATCGTAGAGCGCGATCGGTCTTCCCTCCGGCGACAGCCACCAGAGACGGGAGCCTTCGCGAAAGAGCGCGACCGCCCGGCGCTCGGTGACGCGGATCGCGAGACCGTCGGGAAGTCGCTTCGTGAGAGTGACGCGCTCGACCCACGGATGAGCACCGACCGCGTGCGCGATTCCGGAGAGGTCGAGCGCGACGAGGTTCGCACCGCGCCACGGCTCGACCGCGCGAAGGATTTCCTCGGTCCGCGCGCGGCTGTTGCCCGCGACCTGGATCCGCTGAAGGGAGAAGAGCGAGCCTCCGAAGAAGCGAGCGAGACCGGCGGCCGCCGCCGCGAGCACGACGACGAAGAGCGCGATCCGGACGGTACGGCCCGACTTCCGCCGCCGCGGCGCGACCGCGCCCCGGCGGAGGAACGCCTTGTTCCGTCCGCCGACGGCCACGAAGCGGGGACCCCGGCTACTTTCCGGCATCGACTGCCTTCCGGGCGCCCTCCGCCGCCAGGTACCCTTCCCCGAACTTGACGACGTCGCCGGCCCCCATCGTCAGGAGCAGGTCGCCCGGTCTCAAGAGGCGCTCCAGCCGCTCGCTAACCCGTTTCTTATCTGATATATAGATGAGAGCTCGGTGCCCCGCCTCCCGCGCCGCGGAGACGACTAACTGACCGGTTACGCCGGGCAGCGGCTTCTCCCGCGACGGGTAGACGTCGGTGACGACGGCCACGTCCGCGCCGAGAAGGGCCCTCCCGAACTCCGCCGCGAAGTCGCGCGTGCGTGAATAAAGATGTGGCTGGAAGAGCGCGACGAGCCGGCGCTCCGGGTAGACCTGCCGCGCCGCGGCGAGGGTCGCGGAGATCTCGGTCGGATGGTGGGCGTAGTCGTCCACGACGAGCACGCCGGCGCGCTCGCCCTTCTTCTCGAACCGACGGACGACGCCGGTAAAGCCGGCGAGGGCGCGGGCGATCACGTCGAACGGGATCAGCAGCTCTCCTCCGACCGCGATCGCGGCGAGAGCATTGGCGACGTTGTGGCGGCCGGGGAGCGGGAGGCGCACCTCGCCCAGGAGGCCCAGCTCCGAGTCCCACACTTCGAAGCGGGTGCCCGATGCCTCCAGCCGGATGTCGCGCGCCCGGAGGTGCGCCTGGGGCGACTCGCCGTAGGTGACAATCCGCTTCTCGACCCGCGGAAGGACCGCTCCGATTCCGGGGTCGTCGAGACAGGCGACGACCGCGCCGTAGAACGGGACCTGGTTCGCGAACTGGACGAACGCGTCGATGATCTCGTCCAAGTCGCGGTAGCAGTCGAGATGGTCCGCCTCGACGTTCGTGATGACGGCGACGTCGGGCGTCAGCTCGAGGAAGGAGCGGTCGTACTCGTCCGCCTCCGCGACGAGGAAGTCGCCCCGGCCCAGGCGCGCGTTCGTGCCGAGGATGCGGACCCGACCGCCGACGACGATCGTCGGATCGAAGCCGGCCTCGGTCAGAACCATTCCGGTCAGCGAAGTCGTCGTCGTCTTTCCGTGGGTCCCGGCGACCGCGATCCCCTGCTTCA
>WNFY01001706.1_pt1 | contig 20898 bp, 17 predicted proteins | sample 5400091 | NCBI WGS metagenome assembly WNFY01 (sample SAMN13153364, study PRJNA577476) | soil metagenome | isolation source: 60 cm soil or saprolite under grassland replicate 1 | place: USA:California | collected 2016-06-15
CTGATCGCGCGCGAGCCTCATCAGCTCCTCACGCGAAAGACCCTCCAACCCCGGCACGACCGACGATCATGCCGCCACCGACCAACAAGATCACGCAGCGACACGCGCAAGATCAAGCTGCCAGACCTGAATACTTACGCGCGAAGGTGGGGATTCCGAGGTGGGTGCGGGTGTGGCCGGCCGCGTCGAGTTGGGCGAGTTTTCCGGTCGCGCCGGCGAGGCTGACCTGGAGGCCTTCGATCTCGCCGTGCCAGCCTTCGTGTCGTGCCTCGGCTATCCGGGTCTGGAGGTTGTCGCGGATCTCCTCCAGTCGTGGGCGTTGGACGGGGTCTGGGCGCAAGAGCGGACATCTGACGTCCCGTTGACCGAACTAACTCGCCGACGTTCGGGCTCGTCGCGGGGTTAGCGGAGAGTAGTCCTGGTGCGGGTCTGTGGTCCGGTCTGGCCGTGCGGGTTACTCCGTGTGGTAGTGCGAATCTGCTGTCATCGCGTGCCGAGGACTACGCGGCGCGGAGGTTCGGGTGGCAGAGCAGAGCACGGCGGTCCGAAACGTTGCAGTGTTGGAGGTGGCGAGGGCCGGTAGGGTGGAGGAGACCGGTGATCCGCTGCTGCCGTTCCGTCTGCTGGACGGCGGGGAGGTCGCGGTGCCGGCGGTGTGCGAGTTCCTGCACCACATGCTGGCCGATGACGCTAGCCGGTCGTCGCTGCGGTCGTACGCGTATGAGTTGCTGGCCTGGTTCCGGTTCTTGGCGGCGGTTGACGTTGCGTGGGACCGGGCCGGGCGTGCCGAGGCCCGCGACTTCGCCCTGTGGCTGAAGACCACGAAGAAGCCGCCACGGCGGCGCCGTCCCGACGCTCCCGCTCCTGGCGCGGTCAATCCGGTAACCGGTAAGGCGACGCTGGGCGAGAACTACGCCGCCCGCACCCGACGGCACGCCCGCGCGGTGATCCGGGCGTTCTACGAGTACCACCGGGAGATGCATGGACGACCGCTGGTCAACCCGTTCCCCAGGACCAGAAGCGGCGAGGACGAGCGGCTCAACGTTCACCGCAATCCGATGCGGCCCTTTCGCCGGCCGACGGGCCGAGCGGTGTATCAGCCCAGGGAGCCCAGGCCGGCCCCGCGCATCATCCCCGACCAGGCGTTCAACGGTCTGTTCGCCGCGCTGACCTGCAACCGGGACCGGGCGCTGGTCGCGTTCTATATCTCCACCGGTGCCCGTGCCCAGGAGTTGCTCGGTGTCAGTCAGGGGCTGGTCTTCCCGGAGGACCAGCTGATCGGCGTTACCCGCAAGGGCAGTCGTGTTCTGCAGCGGCTGCCGGCCTCGACGGACGCGTTCGTGTGGTTGCGCCTCTACCAGCAAGAGGTGCGGGGCCTGATCCCCAACGGGCCGGATGAGCCGTTGTGGTGGACGCTGCGCCGCCCGTTGCTGCCGTTGGGCTACGACGCGGCCAGGATGGTGTTCACCCGGGCCAACCGGGTGCTGGGCGCGAACTGGACGTTGCACGACCTGAGGCATTCGGCGGCCAAGCGGATGATCCGCGACCCGCAGCTGACGCTGGCCGACGTGCAGTGGGTTCTTGGTCACGCCCACATCACCACCACCGAGGTCTACCTCGCGCCGAGCCCGGATGAGGTCATCGCCCATGTCCTGGCCCATCACGAGCGGCAGCGCACGGAGCAGACGAAGCCGCCCGCCCCGCCGGCGCCCGGTTATCGGCCTGAAACGCTGGCGGCACTGTTCGGCGCCTCGACCAGCGGTGGACAGAACCGATGACCGTCGCGGCGCGCGGCGGTGCGGTCCTCGACAGCGACACCGCCGCCGCCGACCTGCCGCCGGCGGCCACGGCGGAACGGCTGGTCGTGTGGGCGCCGCGGCCGGCTGAGGACAGCTGGTGGCAGACGCGCCAGAGCCGGGACCAGCTGGTCGATCGGCTCCTGTCCTTGTTCACCGACCCGGGCGCGGGTCGCCGCCGAGACCAGGCGCGCCGGCGTGGCCTGGGCAAGGTGCTGGACTGGCTGCAACAGCAGCCCGGGGACACCTGGCAGCAGCGGTGGCTGGCTAGCGGGGCGGACGCCGCCGGGTTCGACTGGGCAGGTTTGCCGGTGCGCGGGCGGGGACCGGTGCGCCGCCATCACCGCGACGAGTTGTGCACCGGAGTGCTGCTGCTGGTCTGCGGGCAGGTCATCCGGCCGGGCTACCGCTGGCTGCTGCGGCGGCGGCAGGCGCTGATGCTCGCTGAGGCCCGGACGGCCATCGATCCGGAAGGCTTCGGCCGGGTTCAAGGTCTGCACGCCGCGGGGTCGACCAGAGCGGATGCCCTGGCCAAGATCACCTGGATGGTGATCTGCAAGGGAGGGCTTGTCAGCGACATCACCGTGGGCGACTGCGTTGAGCTGCTGGGTGCCTTGCAGGAGCACCACTTCCGGGGCAGCGCCGGCCGACCGCTGTTCTACGCGCTGCTGAAGAAGGCCGGCGTGCTGCCCGTCACCGCGCCGCCGCGGCTGCGGGCGTTGCGGGTAGACGGCCGGCGCAGCGTCGAACAGATCGTCGACGGGTACGGCATCGCCTGCCGGCCGGTCCGCGACCTGCTGGTGGAGTACCTCACCGAGCGTTCGGTGGAGCTCGACCACACCTCGCTGCGGTCCATCGCCCGCAACCTGTGCCGGCTGTTCTGGCGGGATTTGGAGATCCACCACCCTGGTATCGACTCGCTGCGGCTATCGCCGGACGTGGCGCAGGCGTGGAAGGAGCGCATGGCCTACATCCGCGACGCCGACGGCCAGCCGCTGCGGGCCCGGGTGAACTACCGCAGCGAGCTGGTGTTCGTCCGGGCCTTCTACGAGGACATCGCCCGGTGGGCCGCCGACGATCCGGCCCGGTGGGCGCCGTCGGTCGCGCCGTGCCCGATCAAGGCCGCCGAGTGCCTGCAGAAGAAGTTCAAGTCACGGGTCAAGTCGCGGATGGACCAGCGGACCCGCACCCAGCTGCCGCTGCTGCCCGCGCTGCTACGCGCCGTCGAGCAGCAGCGCAACGACGCCGAGCAGCGGCTCGCCGCCGCCCGCGACACCCCGGCCGGAGGCCGGTTCACCGTCGCCGGTCAGCAGTTGCGGCGCTGCCCTCCCGGTGAGTCCGGCCGTGTCTACGCCACCGACCTGGCCACCGCATCGACCCAAACAGCAGTCACCTGTTGACAAGGCCGTTCCACATCAGGTCCCGGCGGATGCCGGTGGCCACGTCCTCGGCCCAGACCTTGGCGTTGGCCTGCCGATACATCACCGGCCGGCGGAACGCCTGCCCAGCAGCTGTGAACGTCTGTCCGGGCTCGGTCTGCGCGGCGGCCTGCAGACGTTCGGCGGCGGCCTTCCGGGCGGTGTTGGCGGCGTGGATGAGGGCTGGTAGGACGGGCAGGCGTTCCCGGGTCCGCTGGTCCATGCGGGCCTTGACCGCCTGTTTCTCCTTCTTGATGCTCAGCTCGGTCGCCTTGATCGGGCACGGCGCCGCCCAGGGACCCCAGCGGGTGGGCTCCTCCAGCGCCCATTGGGCGATGTCGAGGTAGAACGCGCGGACCGTCGACAACGCGCCGGCAGTCGAGTTCCGCTGGGTGTGGACGGTGGTCCTGTTGCCGGTGCCCGGGTCGGTGACGACGCGGGTCTTGGTCTTCAGCCGTTGTTTCCACCCGGCGGCGACATCCGGTGCCAGGTGCAGCGAGGCGATCCCAGGGTGGTGACGTTCCAGGTCGGCCCAGAACAGCCCGGCCAGCACCTGCGCCAGGTTGGTCAGCGTGCTGTAATCCACGCCGGGCCGGCGCTCGGTGAGGTAGTCGATGATCAGGTCGCGGATCGGGCCGGGCCGCAGCCGGTAGCGGTCGACCAGCTCGGTGGCCGACCGCTGGCCGTGCGCCCGGCCGGTCAGCGCCCGCAGCGTGGCCGGGGCGTCGTCGGGGAAGACCCCCAGCCGGTGCGGCAGCAGGTAGAACAGCGTCTTGCCGGGCCCGCCGTTCCGGCGGACCCGGGAGTGGACGTCGTAGAACTCCACGCAGTCCCCGACGGTGATGTCGGCCAGCCGGCCGCCGTTGGCGGCCAGGATGACCGCGACCCGCGCCTTCGCCGGTTGGGCGTTGGCCGTGATGATCGTGGGGTCGGCGGCGATCACCCGGTCCAGCTCGGCGAACCCGCCGGCGTCCCGGTACCGGGCCATGCCGGCGGTCAGCTGCCGAGAACCCCGGCTGACCAGCCATGCCGCGCCCGGACGCAGCACATCCGCGCAGACGAGCATCAACATCCCCGAGCCCAGAACGTTGGCGTTCGTCGGCTGGCCACGGCCGGCCAGCCAGGCTGCCGGCAGCCGGGCCCAGTCGGCGCCCGGCAGCTCCTCCTGCCCGCTGGCCCGCCACCGCTGCTGCCAGCCCTCGCCGGGGAAGCTGGCCAGCCAGGAAGGACCCTCCCGGCCCCGCGCAGCCGGTACTCCTGCGTCTTACGGTTCGCCGACCGGAACAGCGGCCCGTCCAGCCGGTGCAGGACTCGTCGCTGCCCTGCTCGGTGTGCCGCCAGGACAGCTGCGCCATCCGGGGCGGGAACCGGCTGCGCAACACCGCCACCCCCGCCGCCAGCTCGCCGGCCAACCCCGCGGCGGTCTCGTGTGCTGTCCCCGTAGGCGCATCGCTGGCCACGGCATGATCCGTCGAGGCGTCGGGCACCCGTCCGCCACCGGCAGCGGCGGTCACGCCGGCGCACCCGGCCGTCCAAACAGGACTGCCAGCGACCGCGGGTCGTAGCCCGGTCCGGGCAGCGGAGCGGACGGGGCCTGCTCCCGTCTGCGGGGTCGCCGGGCGTGGTGGGCCAGCACCTGCTCGAGGACCTGGTCGCGGTCGGGAGCCAGATACAGCTCGGTTGTGGTCAGGTGCGCGTGCCCGAGTACCGCCTGCACGTGGGTCAACGGCAGATCCGGGTCACCAGCCATCCGCCGGGCCGCGCTGTGCCGCAGGTCATGCAGAGTCCAGTTCGCTCCAAGGCAGCCGTTGACCCGTTGGAACATCCGATGCGCCGCGTGGTAGGTCAGCGGCCGGAACGGGCGTCGCAACGTCCACCACAAGGGCTGGTCACGACCAGCCGGCACCAGCCCGCGCATCCCCTGCTGGTAGACCCGCAGGTGCACGAACGCCTCCGGAGAGGCCGGGACCTGCGCCACCGCACGGCTACCCTTACGCACCACCGTGACCAGCTGCCGGCCTGGATCAACGTCGCCGACCCGCATGCCGAGCAGTTCCGCCGCGCGCACCCCAGTGGAGATCCAGAACGCCACCAGCGCCCGGTCCCGGTCCGACCGCAACAAACCGAAGATCTCATCGAACTTCTCATCCAGGATACCCCGCGGAACCCGCTGTGGGACCCGCGGCCGGTACCGGCCCACCCGCTCCCGGCGGAACCCGCTCATCGGATTGTGATGAGCGTTCGCCCGCCCCGCCCGCCGAGACCGGTCCAGCGGGAACGGGTTGACCATCGGACCTTCGCCCGTCTCGAGGTGGAAGTCGTAGAACGCCCGGAGCACGGTCTCGCAGTGCGCCACCGTCGCCGCCGCATACCCCGAACCTCGTGTGGACTTCCCCGTCACCGGGTTCGCCGCACCCGCCGCCGCCCCCGACGCCACCCGACGACCCCGGGGTTTAGCCGCCGCCTGGATCCAGCAGCTGAAGTCCCGGGCGTCGATCCGACTCGCCCGATCCCACGCCACCTCCACCGCAGCCAAGAACCTCCACCACCGCAACAGGTCCATCCCATACGACCGGACCGTCGCCGTCGACCGCCCCGACGCCACCAACTCCCGGAAGAACACACCCACCGGCTCGACCGCCGCACCGGCCGCATCCAGCAGCCGATACGGCTCACCCGGCGACTCCGCCACCGGAACAAGCCGGCCCACCGTAGGCACGATCAAGCCCACCAGGCCCCGCCCGGGACCACCCCCGTCGATCACCCAGGGAAGCTAGCAGCAACCCTCCGCACATGGCCAATGACCTGCAGAAACGCCGTCCGTAGTTCAGTCAACAGGACGGATACGACTTCCTGGGGTTCAACGTCCGCCGCTACCGAAACGGCAAGCTGCTGATCAAACCCAGCAAGGCCGCCGTCAGACGGGTCAAGCGCAAGCTCGCCGAGCAGATGCGCCGCCTCCGCGGGCAGAACGCATCCGCAGTCCTCGCCGCGATCTGCCCGATCACCCGAGGATGGGCGAGCTTCTACCGGGCCGTAGTGTCCAAGAAGACGTTCAACAGCGTCGATGACTACCTGTGGAAGCTCACCTACAAATGGGCCTGCCACAGCCACCCCGGAAAGCCGAGGCACTGGGTCACCCGCCGGTACTTCGGCCAGTACAACAAGTCCAGACGCCACCACTGGGTGTTCGGTGACGCCGCCAGCGGCGCCTACCTACCCCGCATGGTCTGGACACCCATCGTCCGGCACCGCAAGGTCAACGGCGCGGCGTCCCCCGACGACCCCGCCCTGACCGGCTACTGGGCCGACCGGCGCCGCAGGAACCAACCCCCGCTGGACCGCAGCACGCTACGCCTGCTCAAGGCGCAGCACGGCCGCTGCGAACTGTGCGGGGACCTGCTCCTGCACGCCGACCGGCCGCCACACACCCCCGAGGAGTGGCAACAGTGGCACCGCACCACACGCAAAGCGATCACCAGGCAGCACATCATCGCCAACGGGCAGGACCACAGGCCGGACAACACCCGTCTCGTGCACACCCACTGCCAACGCCGAACCACCAGCGAAGGCAACAACCGGCATCTTCACGCACCTGAACCGCCCTCGCGGCTTGCTTGAGCCGGATCCGGTTGGCGCCGCACGTCCGGTTCTGAGGGGGGCGGGGCGCAGCAATGCGCTCCGCCTACCCGGCGTTGATCAAGGTTGGTCAGGCGCCGCGAGTCGTTCCACGGCTAGTTGCACGCACGGATCCGCTCCGCGCTGTGGATCGAGGAACGACTGTCCGATGCGCCACGAGCGGCGATGACCGTTTGGTGTGGTCAACTGACCTGGCCGGTGAATGTCGAGGAGTGGTGGTCGGAGCTGGGGGTCACCTCGACGGTGACATCCCGCTCACGGCGGGGGACCGCGAAGCCGTAGGTGGCGGTCGCCGTCTGGCCGGCCCCGAGGTTGCCGGAGAAGATGTGCAAGCTGTCGTCGAAGACCCAGTCGGCCTGGACACCTTCAGCGCCGTAGCGCAGTACGACGTTCGTCACCTCAAGGCTGAGAGTCTCACCCGAGCCGTTACTGATCTTGATAGTGACGATCACGCCAGGACTTGAGCTCCTGGAAGGGTCGGAGAAGCTGGCGCGTCGGGCGGAGGTCACCGCCACCTGTAACCCGTCGTCGTATGAGGCGTACTCGTCCGGGCCGATCCGGACGACGCCGGCCCCGCGGCCGGGCGCGGTGGTCCCCGCGACAGGCCGCGACGCAGCGCCGGCCACCACCCTGGCCGGACGCTGGTGACCGACGCTGCGCACCGCCGTGGCGGCGCCGATCACGGCCAGCAGCACCAGGCCGCCGGCCGCCAGGACGACGTTTCGGACAGCATGGCGCCGGTGCCGCGGAAGAGCCTGTGGGTAGGGGTACGGCCACGGCGGCGGCTGTCGAGGCTCGGGCTGACCCCACGGCGGCGGCTGTTTCGGCCGGGGCGGCTGCCACGGTGCCGGCGGAGTCGGTGACGGCAGCTGGGGCTCGCCGGGCCAGCGCGAGGTCGGGTTGAGGCCGGGCGGCTGCCACCGTGGCGGCTGGGCCGGTGCCGGCGCCTCGGGCTGATCAGGCCACGGCGCGGTCGGGTCCAGGCTGGCCGGCTGCCACGGCGGCGGCTGGGTCGGTTCCTGCCAGCGGGGCCGATCGGGCCAGGGCGAGGTCGCGTCGAGGTCGGCCGGCTGCGACCGGACGTGCTCCTGCTGCTGACGCTGATCAGGCGGTAGCTCGGACACGATCCACCCCTTTGCCGGCCGACGAGACGTTACGCCAGGTGCCCTTGATCGTGGGACCACGTGCGCAGCCGGCCACGGACCGGCACCGATCCGGAGAATGTCAACCCCAGACTGTCGTCGGGCATCGTTGTTCGAGTTGGCGACGAACGACCCACGGGACACCTGCCAACGGCTGGTGCGCTGCGACCAATCCGACCACAACGAAACGACCCGCACCGCCACCACTGTCCGGCTACGCACAGCAGCCTATGGACCTGGCCAAAGCCTGCATTGTCGAGCGAACGGCATGCGGCATGAGAGCTTGCCTTCCTGCGGCAGGGCGAGGACGTGCCCGAGGTAGAGGTTGGGCGATCAGGCAGTCCCTCCGTAGGGAATTCGCCAAGAAGCAGGCATGCGGTTGTCCGGTTTTATAAACCGCCCGTAGCGGCGCCCCGGGATGAGTGATTAGAGCTGACCGGGGACAACGGCCGGCGAGTTCTACGCCTGGTATTCGATGCTTTGCTCGACGAGTCGCACGACCGCGGACGGAGGTGGGTGACCCTCGCTGATCAGCCTGGCGACTGCTCCGCACACCATCGCTGCCGCCGCGGACGTCCCACTCCAGACAGCCGAGTCCCGGGCCCGGTAGGTACTCACGATGTCGACGCCGGGCGCCCAGATGTCGACCCAGGATCCGTAGTCGCTGTACGGCCAGCGGATGCGGGCGGCGGAGTCGACTGCGCCCACCGACACAACGGCAGCCAGGCCGGCCGGCCATCGCACGCGGCTGTGGCCGCCGTTTCCTGCGGCCGCTACCACGACTTGGTCCCCGCCGAATCGACCAAGCACTGCCGAGAGAGCCGGCGGTGGCGTGTCGTCGGCGGTGTATCCCGCGAACGCGAGGACGATCACTCTGCATTCTTGCAGTTCCTTCCGGGCGAGGGCGCGGATGACCTGGAACTCCTCGACCAGGCCGCCGGGATCCATCACCTGCCCCACCACGAGTCGGGCGTTCGGTGCGCCGCTGAGGACTACGCCTGCGACGAGGTCCGCGTGACCGGCCGCGTCGTCCGGCAAGGCAGAGGTGTCCTGCGTCAGGCCCCCAATCGTCTCCGCCCGGCTTCGGACCCACGGATTCTCGACCGCGGTGTCCAAGACGCCGACCGCGACGGACGGTTCGGCGGGCTCCAGGGCCCGGGGCGGCAGGCCTGCCAGCGCAGGTGTCGGCTTCTCGAAATTGGCGAAGTGGTACGTCTCGTGTGGGTGGTCGTACCAGGGCGGCCGGTGCTGCGCGGCGAAGAGGTGGTTGACCGACACGAGCCTGTGCAGTTCAGGAACGTCGCGCACCCTGCCGACCACCTCCTCGACGTCGAGATCCGGCAACCGGTACCTCCGGATCCCGCCGGCGGACTCGTAGTCCCGACCACCCAGTTCCACCGGCAAGGTCGGATTCTCGGCGGCTTCCTCCGCGACGAGCAGTTGTCCGTCGCGCCAGAAAGTCTCCTGGCCGACGGGAGAGTCGCTGCGGACTACACCGGGGATCGTGCTGCTCCTGTGCGCCATGGAACGCCTCCCACCAGAGGTAGCATCGAGGCCACGCCGGCACCCGCTTGGACGCCAGTGTCCCACCGCGGCGCCTTCGGGTCTTGTACGATTCGTAGCGGCCCCAAGCCAGCAGGGAGGGGCAGGATGGCCTGGAGTTCGGTCGCCCACGCGTTGCGCTCCCGTAGGACTCCGATCCTTGCCGGCCTTTTCGCGTCCGGCCTGACGGCCTTGGTGTTGCTTTCGGTCTTCGTGCTGCCCGGACGCCTGATCGCCCGCGATATCGGCGGCCCCGCGACGGGCGTGTTGAAAGCGCCCGAACTGTTGAAGGCGACCGATGACGTCCGTAAGACGCTGCTGCAAGGCATCGGCGGTCTGCTCTTTCTAGCGACCGCCTTCTTCACTTATCAACAGCTCAAAGTGAGCCGTGACAACCACACTACGGAGCAGTTCACCAAGGCGATCGACCATCTCGGCAGCGAACGCATGGACGTGCGGGTAGGTGGCATCTACGCACTCGAACGTATTGCCCGTGCATCCAGAGACGGCCGCGAGCGGGGACCTGTGCTTGAGATCCTGACCACCTATGTGCGGGAGCACGCACCGAAGGCCCGTCCGCCGGCCAAACCGGGATCGGTGACAGCCTTGATTCGAGAGTGGTGGGACCCGTCGGAGCCCGAAGGTGGAGACCACGACCCGGACCCGGCCACAATCAAGCATCTCGATGCTGACGTGCATGCTGCCCTGCTCGTCCTGGCGCGCCGGTCCGCAGCAAAGGACGACGCCGACCTCATCCTGTCCGGCACCGACCTGCGGCGGGCATACCTGGCGGCGCCCAAGGTGACTGTCGCGCAACTGAGTAGGGTCAACCTGCAAGAGGCGCTCCTTCAGATAGCGAATCTGCAAGACGCTGACCTCACGCACGCCGATTTGTGGCACGTCGACCTCCGCTGGTCCAACCTCAAGCGCGCGAAGCTCGGGCATGCCCACCTTCACGAGGCCAAACTGCGCGAAGCGGACCTGACCGATGCCGACCTGCGGGACGCCAATCTGCGGGACGCCGACCTGCGGAAGGCAGACCTGCGGAACGCGGACCTGCGCAAGGCAGAGCTGTCCGGCGCGAACCTCACCGGAGCCAGACTGAAGGGAGCAAAGCTCGAGGGGGCGAAGGTCGACGGCAAGACACTGTGGCCCGCGGGCTTCGACCCCGGCGCAGCCGTGCTAGCCGGGAGCTGACGGCGTGGACCGCGGTCATCTTCGGTCGTAGGAGCACTTCACGTTCGACGCGGTGTTCACCGCCGAGGGCATCCAGGTACTGCGCACGCCGATCCGCGCACCCCGAGCAAGCGCGGCTGTCCCTGTCGTGATCCTCGTCACTGGGCCTGGCGGGGACGCTGGCCGACGCGCCTGGGATTCGCGAGAACCGCGGCATGAGATCGAGTCGACCGCTGAGCCCGGCTCGCTGCTCGCCGCAGTGGTTTCCGGCGCCGGCTCGGCACTGGTCGCCTGTGCCGGCTCGCGCTCGTACTGACCGCTCGGGCCGGACCAGGCACGACCCGCTCCACGACTGACTGAGCATGCGGACAACCTGCGCGCGAGGGCGCCGGGAGCAGAGCACGCCCCGGCGCCCTCGGCCGCCCGGCTCACCGCCAGAAGTCGTTGATCCTGTCGATGTCCTCCTCGAAGATCTCGATGCTGGCGCAGCGGTCGCCCACCACCGCGCAGAGGGACCGCGCCCATGGTGTCGAGCCGCCTGCCCGCTCGGTCGCCGAGGAGCCGGCGGGTTCCGATCACGTGGCCGCGGCCGTCGACGAACAGCTGCTGCGGCTCGGTACGCAGGGTCCCCCCCGGTCTCCTCGCGCATCCGCCGCCAGGTGTCAAGGACCACGTCGATGCCCTTGTGCTCGCCGGCGAAGGAGTGGTCACCCGGGAAGTACAGAACCATGTCCCGGGTGCAGAGCTCGGACAGCGCCGCCATGTCGTTCTGCCTAGAGCCTGCCATGCGCGTCGAACCAGCGCGATGTGTGGATGCTCGGCCATTGAGAATCCCCACCCTTCCAACGCTCGGGGCTGACCCATAGGAGCCTGCGCCTCCCCGACCCGGGGTGTCCACCGGCGTCTGTTCCCGCCGACCTCATCGCCGGGGCCCGCTGGGCGTTGCCAGCATCGGAGATCAGCACGGTGTGGGGTCGGCGGGAGCGGGTGCGCCGCGGCGGGTTCGGCTCGCGGCGGGATGCGGAGGCGGCCCGGGACGAGCTGCTGGCGCAGTCGCGCGAGGAGTGCACGACCCAGAGCTGGGCAGTGGCCCGGTGGCTGCGGTACTGGCTGTCGACCCGCACCCGGATCCGGCCCACCACGTTGCGCTCGTATGCCGAGCATGTGGAGGGACCGCTCATCCCACACCTGGGCCGGCTGCGGCGCGCCGAGCTGACCGGCCGGGAGGTATCGGCGATGTTCACCGCCCTGTCCGGCAGTGCAACCGGCCGCCGACGCCTTCCAGCCGAGGGGCACCTCGCTGCCGCTGCGCGCCGCCGGAGTCTGGGCGGGGCGCCAGATTCGGCGGTGGCTGCGGGTGCGGATGCCAGTGCTTGCTGGTTGCCGCCCTGGGTGCGACGCCCACGCGGAGCGGCTTGCCGGAACGGCGCCGGCTACTGGTCGTTGGCGGCCTGGTACTGCTCGTGGGTGACCGGTTCGAGCCAGGTGGTGCCGTCGCCTCCGGGGATGCCTTCGAGCATGGCGAGGTGGCACATGAACGTGCTGTCGGTGGCACCGTGCCAGTGCTCCTCGTCGGGTGGGGTGTAGACGGTGTCGCCGGGACGCATGCGGATGACCGTGCCGTTGCGGGCGCCGACCAGTCCGATCCCGTCGGTGACGTGCAGGGTCTGGCCGACGGCGTGGCTGTGCCAGTTGGTGCGGGCGCCGGGGGTGAACCGGACGAGGCTGACGATCATCCGTGATGGCTGCTCGCCCCGGTAGATTGGGGTGACATAGACGTCGCCGGTGAAGGTCTGTGCGGGGCCCTTGGCGGTGGGGCTGATGGGCTTGAGTTCCACCGGTTCTCCTTCAAGATCAGGGAATGAAGGGGGTGTCGATCGGTCGGTCGGTGCGGGCTTACGGCTGCAGCAGCGCCTTGATGGCGCGACGCTGGTCCATCGCCCGGTAGCCTTCGGCGGCCTGGTCAAGTGGCAGGGTCAGGTCGAAGACCTTGCCGGGATTGATGGTCCGGTTCCAGATCAGGCCGATCAGGTCGGGTAGGAACCGGCGCACCGGGGCGGGGCCGCCGTGCAGGTGCACGTGGGAGTAGAACAGCTCCTCGCCGGGCAGCTGGACGCCGTGGGCGACGCCGACGTAGCCGACGTGCCCGCCGGGGCGGGTGGAGCGGATGGCCTGCATCATCGATTGCTGGGTGCCGACCGCCTCGATGACCGAGTCCGCGCCCAGCCCGTCGGTGAGCTCCTTGATCTTCGCCGCGCCCTCGTCGCCACGCTCGGTGACGATATCGGTGGCGCCGAACTCCAACGCCAGCTTCTGCCGTTGTTCGTGCCGGCTCATCGCGATGATCTGTTGGGCGCCGAGCTGTTTGGCCGCGAGCACCGCGAGCAGGCCTACCCCGCCGTCGCCGACCACCGCGACGGTCTTGCCCGGCCCAGCCTGCGCGGCGGCCGCGCCGAACCAGCCGGTGCCGAGCACGTCGGAGGCGGCGAGCAGGCTCGGGATCAGGTCATCGGATGGCAGGTCCGGGGTGGCTACGAGGGTGCCGTCGGCCAGCGGGACGCGTAGCAGTTCGGCCTGCGCACCGCCGGCGCCGACGTACTCCTTGTGCACGCACGCGCTTTGGTAGCCGGCCCGGCAGATCGGGCAGGTGTTGTCGGAGGCGAAGAACGAGCCGATCACGAACTGGCCGGGCCGGATCGTGTTGACCTCGCTGCCGACCTGCTCGACGATCCCGACATACTCGTGGCCCATCGGGGTCGGCTGGGTGACCGGGTTGATGCCGCGGTAGTCCCACAGGTCCGACCCGCACACGCACGTGGCAGACAGCCGGATGATCGCGTCGGTGTTTTCGATGATGGTGGGGGTGTCGCGCTGTTCGACGCGCACGTCCCGGGGGCGGTGGAGCACGACTCCTCGCATGGTTGATGTCCCTTCTGGTTGTCCAGTCCGGTGGTGGCGGCGCCTGGGCGGTCGCCACCGCGCGTTCAGTTGCCGGTTCAGTTGCCGCGGAAGACCTGCCTGGCCACGGCCATCGCGGACATGGCCTTGGGCCACCCGGCGTAGAAGGCCAGGTGCGTGATCGCCTCGGTTAGTTCCGGCTCGGTCGCGCCGTTCTGCTTGGCCAGCCCGAGGTGGTAGACGAGCTGTTCGGTGTTCCCGCTCGTGGTCAGGGCCGCCACGGTGACCAGGCTGCGCTGTTCGGCGACAGCTCGGGACGCGCCCAGACCTGTCCGAACAGGACATCCTCGGTGAGGCGCACGAGGCCGGGCGCGAAGTCACCGAACGTCTTCTCGGCGCCCGCGGGCTGTTTGCGGTCTGCGTCGTCAGCCATGTCTATCGTCCTTTCCGTTACCAGATCGGTGATGTGGGTCTGGGCGGCCACAGGCGCAGCGGTGGCAGGTCAGCGGGGAGTCAGCCGCAGCGTCGCGGCGGCCGCATCCGGGCTGACCATTGGGTCGACGTAGGCGCGGCTGTAGCCGGCGTACTTGTCCCGGTACGCCTGATCGATCGCGGCATCGTCGGCATCGGCCGGCTCTTCGAAGGCGACGTCGCGTTCGACTCCGCCGGCCCGGATGCGGCCCGCGTGCCGGTGCAGCGCCCGGCCGAACCAGCCTCCGCCGCGTCCGCGGTAGGAGCGCACATACACGTCCTCGCCGACCCGGACGACCCAGATCGTGGTGTAGGGGCGCAGGGATCCATCCGCGCTCAGCGGCGCGATCTGCAGTTCGTCGGCGGCGCCGATCCGGTCGAGCTCCTCGGCGGTCCAGTCAGTCATCGCGTTGCCACCTCCATGATCGAAGCGATCTCGGTCCGGGTGCCGCCGCGGGTCCGTGCGGCCGGCTCCATCGCCGCCGCCGCCTCCCCCTCGGGCGCCGGTTGTCCCCGCTGCAAGGCCGGCTTGAGCAGCAAGCCGGACACGGCCGCCGCGAGCGCGACCCCGGCCGCGAGCAGCAGGCTGGTCCGCAGGCCCGCCAGGAAGCCGCCCGGCTGGGCCAGCAGGGCGCCGAAGACCGCCACGGCCAGCGCGCCGCCGACCTGCCGGCTGGTGTTGAACACCCCGCTGGCCGTGCCGGCCCGCTGCCCCGGGACACCGTTGAGCAGAACCGCGGTCACCGGCGGCATCACCAGCGGACCGGCCAACCCGACCAGAACCATCAGCGCGGCCAGCACCCAGACCGGCGTCGAGGACGGGACGACGGCGAGGATCACCAGGCCCGCCGTCATCAGGGCCAGGCCGACGGTGATGACCGTCCGGGCGCCGACCCGTTCGGCGATGCGGGCGCTGAACGGGGTCAGCACCACGCCGATCAGCATCATCGGCAGGAACGCCCCACCGGTGGCCAACGGCGACAGGCCGCGCAGCTGTTGCAGGTACAGGCTCATCACGAACGGCAGCCCGTAGTAGCCGACGATGAACGCGAACCCGACCACCACGGCGACCGTCACGGTGCGGGACCGGAACAGGTCCAGCGGCACCATCGGGTGCGCCGCCCGCGCCTGCGCCGCCAGAAAGGCGACCAGCGCCACCACGGCCACCGCGAACGCGCTCACCACCCGGGGCGCGGCGAACCCGGCCGCGCCGGCCTCGATCGCCCCGTAGGTCAGCCCGCCCATCGCCAGCACCGCGGTCACCGGCCCAACCCAGTCGAACGCCACCGTGTGCTGCGGCGAGCGCTGCGTACGAGCCAACAGGACCAGCGCCACCGCGCCGACCGGCAGGCTGACGAAGAAGATCAACCGCCAGCTGGCCACGGTCAGCAGACCGCCCAGCACAGGCCCCGAGGAGGAGGCGACCGCCCCGCCCATCGCCCACACCGCGACCGCCCGCGCCCGCCGGCCCGGATCCGGGTACGCCTGGCCGATCAGCGCCATCGACGACGGCATCATCACGGCCGCCGCCCCACCCTGCACGAACCGGGCCGCGACCAACGCACCCAGACTCGGCGCCAGGCCGCACGCCGCCGAAGCGGCCACGAACACCACCAGGCCAGCCGCGAAGGCCCGGCGCGCTCCGACCCGGTCGGTCAGCGCCCCAGCCGGCAGCAGCACCGCGGCGAACATCAGCGTGTGGCCGTCCACCACCCACTGCAGCCCGGTGATGCCGCCGCCCAGGTCCCGCCGGATCGACGGCAGGGCGACGTTTACCACGACGGCGTCGAGTGTGATCACGAAGAAGCCGAGCACGGCCGCCGCCAGCGTCAAACCAGAGCCGGGACGGGGCCGCGGCCGGCCCGCAACCAGGCGCGTGGACATCAAAACGTTCTCTCCTGCCGGTAGGTCATCCACGCCGATCCGGCGTGGCCAGCTGCGTCCTCACAACGACGCATCCAGGCAACCATCCGTCAGAGGGAGCGAGGGAGACTCTGCTGATGGGGGTACTGGCAGGGACTCCCCGCCCGCGGCGAGTCTCCGTAATCTTGCAAACGTGACCAGCGGGAACGACGTCCGCAGCGACATCCGCCAGTTCCTGACCACCCGCCGGACCAAGATCACCCCGGAGCGGGCCGGCCTTCCCGCCTATGGGAGGAGGCGGCGCGTGTCCGGGCTGCGCCGCGAGGAGGTCGCGCTGCTCGCCGGCATCTCGATCGAGTACTACACCCGCCTCGAGCGCGGCAACGCCCGCGGCGTCTCCGACGGCGTCCTCGACGCCCTCGCCCGCGCCTTACAGCTCGACGACGTCGAGCGAACCCACCTCATCGACCTCGTCCGCACCGCGAACGCCACCCGACCCGCCCGGCGCCGACCCAGCCGCGAGCAGGTTCGCCCGAGCGTGCAACGCATCCTCGACACGATGACCGGAACCGCCGCGTTCGTGCGCAACGCGCGGCTGGACATCCTGTCCGCCAACCGGCTCGGGTACGCGCTGTACTCGCCGGTCTTCCTCGACCCCGTCCGGCCGGCGAACCTGGCCCGGTTCATCTTCCTCGACTGCCGCGCAGCCGAGTTCTACGGCGACTGGGACGGCATCGCCCACGCTGCCGTCGGCAGCCTGCGCGCCGAAGCCGGACACAACCCCTACGACCGCCAACTGTCCGACCTGGTCGGCGAACTCTCCACCCGCAGCAAGGAGTTCGCGGCCCGCTGGGCCGCGCACAACGTCAAGTACTACCGAAGCGGCGAACAGCCCTTCCACCACCCCATCGTCGGCGACCTCACCCTCAACTACGACGCCCTCGAAATTCCAGCCGATCCGGGCCAGACGATCGTCGCCTACACTGCCCAACCCCACTCGCCATCACAGCAAGCCCTGAACCTGCTCGCCAACTGGACATCCACCCAAGACGACACGCCTGCCACCACCGCCGACCGCGACGCGTGAGCCCCGACCGCAAAACTCGACTCCGCCCGCTCGTCCGCGCGACCGCCGGCGAAGCACGAGGGACGACGGCTGGCCAGCGTGATCGAAAATCCTCTAGATCAAGAACCCGACTTTCGGCAAAGTCGGGCGATCATAGAGCTACCCGGGCGGGGAGGGACCGCGTCCGCAGCCCGGCCCGCCTGTCACGATCAGTGACCTGGTTGGCATTCGGAGCTGTCTCCGACCCTGGAGCGCGTTCGTTTCTCGATGACGGTGGAGCGGGGGCTATAACCGTCCCCGCCGAGCCTTACCGCGGCGCCGCCGGCTGATCTTCCGCTGGACTCACCGCGATTCGCCCTACCCCAGGAAGGCCGTCGGCGTTGGCGACGGCCGGCTTGGGGTGGCCGGATCGGGTGGGGTGTGTGAGTGATCGCGACGGTGAAGGTGCTCGGGCTGTGGGCGCATGATCTGGGCACGGTGGTCGCGGCGGCGATGTCCGCTGCACGCACGCCGACCTGACGAGGGCGGAGCAACCGCTGGGCTACTCCCCCGCGTCGGGTCGTGGATGGGCTCGGCCGCCAACTGGCCGCCGTGCGGCAGGAGCAACTGTCCGGCGCCACGCCGGCCGCCGAGCCGTCAGCGACGAGCGCACCATCCGCCGGTGGGTGGCCACCCGCCGCGCTGAAAATCCACCCGCCGCGCTGGGAATCCCGCGGTGGGGTGAAGCACGCCGCCATGCTGCCGTTCTGGGCGCGTCCGTTCCCACTACCCGCCAGGGGTGGGAACGTGATCGCGACGTTGAAGGTGCTCGGGCTGCGGGCACGCGACGTTGGCACGGTCGTCGCGGCCGCGCGGAACGTCGTCGACTACGTGCATGGCACCGGGCCGGAGGCGTGCGCCGCGGCAGGGCGGGCGGCGTACTACTCGGATGGGCCGCGGGTGCAGGGTAGGGCGCGTGGTCGGACCGCGGCGCTGGTAGGCCTGTCGGCGGGGGTGACGCGGGAGCAGTTGGAGTCGGTGTTGTCCGGCCGGCACCCGGTCACCGGCCGGTGGCTGGTGCCGGCGGCCGGTTCGGCGGGACGAACCCGGCCACGGACCACCATACTGGCGGATGGCCCGGGGCCGTTCACGCTCGCGGCGGCGGCCCGCGCGGCCGGGGTGAGCCCGGCGTACCTGCGCCGACTGGTCGAGGGCCACGAGGTTAGCCGGTCGTCGCCGCCCACGCCGGACGCCGAGGCCGCGGAGGGGCTGCCGCTGGGGATGCCGGTCGGGCGCGAACGGCTCCGGCTGGCGGCGGAGAAGGACGCGGCCGGCCGGTGGGTGGTCACCCGTGCGGAGCTGCAGCGGTTCGTCGCGGCCCGGGAGCCGCCGACGGTGGTGATGGGCTTCGACCTGACCTGTTCGGCGCCGAAGAGCCTGAGCCTGCTGTGGGCGTTCGGCGACGACGACCTACGCGCCGACGTAGCGGCGGCGTTGGACGCCGGCGTCGACGCGGCGCTGGCATACCTGGAGCAGCACGCCGCCGTCGGCACCGTCGCCGGCCGGAACCGGCTGGGTATGGGGCTGGCCGCCGCCTGCTACCGGCATGAGGTCTCGCGGGCGGACGAGCCGCATCTGCACGTGCACAACGTGATCGTCAACGCTGTCCCGGTGCCGTTACTGGACGCCGACGGCCAGCCGCAGCTCGACGAGCGCGGGGTCGCGCAGGTGGTGTGGCGGACGCTGGACTCCGAGGTGCTGCATCGGCAGGTGAAGACCGCCGGTTACCTGGGCGCGGCCGCGCTGCGGCGGGGGCTGAGTCTACGCCGAGGCCTGGAGTGGGGGCCGGTGCGCAACGGTGTGGCCGAGCTGACCGGGTTTCCCCGGCCGCTGCTGGAGGCGTTCTCCACCCGCAGCCGGCAGATCCACGCCGAGTTCGCCCGGCTCACCCCGACCGGCGTCCAGCCGGACCCGGCGGCGCTGGCCGACGCGCAGCGGCGGACCCGGAAGGCCAGGCGGGTCCTGGCCGACGACGAGGTACGCGCGATCCAACGCGAGCGGCTGGCCGCGGCTGGCTGGACCCCCGAGCAGGTACGCCGGCTCGGCGGGCCGGTCGACCGTCGGCCGGCGCCACCGGCCGAGGAGGAGATCGCCGCGCTGGTCGACCGGCTCACGGGCCCGCGCGGGCTGACCGAGCACCATCCCAGCTTCGGCCCACGCGAAGCGGTGCAGGCGGTTGCCGGGTGGGCGGTCGACCGGTTGGACCCGGCCGCCATCGACGCGGTGGCCGGCCGGCTGCTGGCCGACCCCCGGCTGGTGCTGATCTCCACCGCTGGCCCCCGCCGGCGCAGCCTGCCCGAACCCACCTACACCACCACCGAGCTGCTTGCTGTCGAGCACGACCTGCTGCAGACCTACGACCAGGGCCTTAACAAGGCGCCGATCCCGGTCGCCGCCCACCAGGTCGAGACGGCGCTGGTCGCGGCCAGCACCGTCCTGCAGACCGACGCGGCAGACCCGGCGGCGCGGCTGTCCGACGAGCAGGCCAATGTGGTACGCCGGCTGCTGTCCAGCCCGGATCGGGTACGGCTGGTCGTCGGCCCGGCCGGTAGTGGCAAGACCGAGATGCTGCGCGCGGCCACCGCCGCCCTGACCGCCGCCGGCCACCGGGTGTTCGCAACGGCCAACGGCGGCCGGCAGGCCGAGCAGCTACACCAGCGCCTGGGCGTCCCCACCCAGGTCGTCACCGGCTGGCTCACCCTCTTTGGCCACACTGACCCGGCCGGTGTTTGGCCGCCGGGCAGCGTCCTGCTCATCGACGAAGCCACCCAGGTCGCCACCCGCGACGCCCACCGCCTACTCGATTACGCCACCGCGACCGACACCGTCGTCATCGCCATCGGCGATCCAGCGCAGCTGGGCGCGGTCGGCGCCGGCGGCTGGTTCACCCGGCTCGCCGCCGGCCCGCGCACCCTGGCCCTGGGCCAGGTGCACCGGCAGCCCGGCCCCGACCTGGCCGCAGTCCGCGCCGTCCTGGACGCCCTGCGCAGCCCGGACGGCGAACAGGCCCGCCGGGCGCTGGACCGGCTGGCCGCTGACGGCCGGCTTCGCGTGCTCGACGACCGGCCTGAGCTGCTGGCCGCTGTCATCACCGACTGGTACGCCGACCGACGCACCGGCCGGGGCGGGCCGATGCTGGCCGAACGCACCGGCGACACCGGCCTGCTCAACGCCGCCGCCCGCACCCTGCTGCAGGCCGACGGCACCCTACGCGGCCCGGGCCTGCGCATGGCCGGGCGGGCGTTCCAGGAAGGCGATCAGGTCATCACCCTCACCCAAGCCGGCCACACCCTCATCCCCGCCGGCGGCCGCGCCCGCGAGTACATCCGCACCGGCACCATCGGCACCGTCACCGCCGTCCACCCCGATCAGCAGGCCCTCACCGTCACCTTCCCCGGCAAAGGGCCGGTCCACATCGGGGCGGACTACCTCACCTTCCGCTTCGGCGACGGCCGCGACGGCGGCCTGGCCCACGCCTACGCGATCACCGCCCACAAAGCCGAAGGCGCCACCCTGCCCACCGCCCGCACCCTCGCCGTCGACGACACCAGCCGAGCCGGCCTGTACGTCATGCTCTCCCGCGCCCGCCACGACTTACGCGCCTACCTCACCCGCCGCGCGTCACTTGCCGAGGACCCCACCGCTGAAACCTGGCTACCCGTCCTCACCGACCACCACGACCCCCTCGACCGACTCGCCGGCCACCTCACCCACTCCGAACCCGAACCGCTGGCCACCGACCACGACCCCGCCGCCGTCGCCGCCCACCACCTGCGCACCGGCCGCACCCTCGCCGACTTGACGGTGCTGCGCAGCGCCGCCGGCACCAATTTGGGGCTGCTGCGCCG
>WNFY01001707.1_pt1 | contig 20896 bp, 19 predicted proteins | sample 5400091 | NCBI WGS metagenome assembly WNFY01 (sample SAMN13153364, study PRJNA577476) | soil metagenome | isolation source: 60 cm soil or saprolite under grassland replicate 1 | place: USA:California | collected 2016-06-15
GCGCCAGAAGAAGATCGGTCTTGCAGCCAGGAACTGCTCGTACGAATGCTTCGGCGGTCTGACGCCCACCGGATCTTCATTACCTTGTGCGGCGCGCTCTGCGGCGTGCGCGACATCGGCCTCGTAATCCTTGTAGAACTGCTTGAGCAGTGGATGGTCGGGATTCTTCAACTCGTACACGGGCTCACCGCGCCCTGTGTGGCCGACGATCCTGCTATCCCGATCGAGCCGTACGGTATCGGGGGAGACGAAGGGGCCATAGCGCAGTTCGAGCGTCCCGAACTCGTCATTCTCCTTCCATGAATACCCACTGCGGCTCGGCTCCTGCGGCGGGCTGTCCCACACGATCTCCTTGTCGGAGAAGTACGGGAGGTACTCGAACGTCAGGCAGCTACCGTCGGGGCGGGTCAAGTGAAACAACCGCCCGTCGAAACGGACATTCTGAAATACCGAGTGACGGAAGGCGACTCTCAGCGACGAGTCGCCGCAGCTCTTGGAAACCCGGCGGAAGGTATTCGCAGCGTACGATATCGTGTCGGACGGCAAGAACGGCCGCACCGCGAACGTCGAATCCGAGACGAGAGTGAGGCCCGATGCCGCAAACGCAACTGTCCAGGCTCGCCAGTTTTCGCGCTCGAAATAGCTACCGAGATCCGAGTTTCGGCGCAGGTAGATCAGCTGGGCACCGGTCCGCGCGAATCTCAGGTACGTGGGATCATCGCATCCCGGGCCCTTGCAAGGGTCGTTCGTTTGCCGCAGGGCCGAGACGAACTCGGCGCCGCGATAGGGGCCATCGACGAAGCTGCCAATCGCATAACCCGGTCCCAGGCTGTCGAAGTATTCGCCGGAGGGGATCCCGAGCATGCCGAACACTTGCCTCGGTGGGGCATAACGTACGCCCGACAACCGGGCGGCTTCGGGGGAGTCCCAGCCCCAGCCGACGGTGTCGGCCTTCGGCGTCGCAGAAGCGACGGCTTGAGGGGACGGCGAGGGCGGTGCGGGAGCCTGCTCCTCCGGCGCCGGTTGGCGCTGGCAGGCCGTGCCGACAATGGCGAGCAGGACTGTTAGTGACAGCGAGCGTATCTGCATCACGTACCTGTTCCCTCTAACTGTTCACCGCTGTGCGTCTGTGCGTCTAGCCTTGCCTGTCCTGCACACCGGTCGTACCGGGCACTGTGGGCATCTAGGGTTTCGCGCCACGCATATCAGGGCGCCCAGCTCCATGATGGCCTGATTGAACTTCCAGGCGCGCTTGCCGCTTTTGGGTACGAGAGCAGCCGCCAGCGCCCAGACTCGTCCGTCATCCGTCTTCCGTCTTCCGTTGATGCCCAGAAACATGCGCCGCAGCACTCGCGCGACGTTGGTATCTACTGCCGGCACGGGCTTCTCATAAGCGAATGACGCCACCGCGCCAGCCGTGTAGGGTCCCACTCCCGGGAGCTTGATCAGCTCATCCGGCTCACTTGGCAACTTGGCGTCGTGGCGTCGTGTAACGTCTTTCGCCAGCGAGTGCAGATTACGCGCGCGGGCATAGTATCCCAACCCGTCCCAAGCTTCTCTCACGGCGCGCGGCCGCGCGCGGGCCAGACTGTCGAGGTCGGGGAAGCGCTCGAGGAATCTCGGATAGTACTCCGCCACGCGGCTCACCTGCGTCTGTTGCAGCATGAACTCGGAGACGAGCACGCGGTACGGATCGCGGGTGCGGCGCCACGGCAGATCGCGCGCGGCGCGGGCCCACCAGGCGAGCAGCTTGCGCGTAAACGCCGTCCTCACCCCCTTTCCCCCTCTCCGCAATGCGGAGAGGGGGGACGAGCGAGAGGATTTTTCCTTGCGTTCCCCCTCTCCACGACGTGGAGAGGGGGTTAGGGGGTGAGGTTTGGGGGTAGACGTACGGCCCATGGGTACCCAAGATACAGCCCATGAGCAACGGTGCGGTGCTCACGCTGGGCCCCCTGCGGCTGGTCGCCCGCTGGAGTCTCCGCACGGCCGATCACGTCGGCCGCTTCTCGTTCCTCATCGCCGACATGTTCCGCGGCCTCGCGGAATGGCGCATCTGGGTCCCCCGCACGCTCGAGCAGGCGACCGCGGTGGGCTACGGCTCACTCTTCATCGTGCTGCTCGTCGCCGGGTTCGCCGGCGCCGTGACGAGCCTCCAGACGGGCTACCAGTTCACCGGCGCGCTGCCGCTCTACTACGCCGGCGCCGTCATCTCCGAATCGATGATCCTCGAGCTCGGCCCGGTGCTCACGGCGCTGATCCTCGCCGGCCGGATCGGCGCCCGCTACGCCGCCGAGCTCGGCACCATGCGCGTCACCGAGCAGATCGACGCGCTCGAGAGCCTCGGGCGGTCTCCGGTGTCCCATCTGCTCATCCCGCGCGTGCTCGCCGGGCTGCTCGTGATCCCCGCGCTCACCATGTTCGCGAACGCCACGGGCATCGTGGTGGGTTATCTCACCGCCAAGGGCTCGCTCGACCTCACCTACGGCGACTTCGAGTACGGGGCGCGCTACTTCTTCCGGCCGCTCGACCTGTGGTACTCGGCCATCAAGAGCGGCTGCTTCGCGGCCGCGCTCACGACCATCCCGTGCTACCTGGGCTTCAACACCCAGCAAGGGGCTGAGGGGGTGGGGCGCGCGACCACGACCGCGGTGGTGGCGGCGTCGGTCGCGATCCTGATGCTCGACGCGGTCATCACGAAGCTCCTGCTGGTGGCGAAATGATCGAGCTGCTCGACGTCCACAAACGGTTCCTCGAAAACGTGGTGCTCGACGGCGTGTCGCTCGAGGTGAAGGACGGCGAGACGGTGGCGCTGCTCGGCCCCTCCGGGGTGGGGAAGAGCGTCACCCTGAAGATGATCAACGGCCTGCTGCGACCCGACGCGGGCGACGTGATCGTGGACGGGCTGCACGTGCCCCAGCTCGGGCGCAAGGAGCTGGCCACGCTGCGCGGCAAGATCGGCTACGTGTTCCAGTACGGCGCGCTGTTCGACTCGATGAGCGTGGCCGAGAACATCCGGCTCGGCATCACCGACGAGACGTGCTATGACGACGAGAAGTTTTGCGAGAACCGGATACTGGAATGCCTCCGGCTCGTGAACCTGCCGCCGGACGTATCGACCAAGCTGCCGGCGGAGCTGTCGGGCGGGATGAAAAAGCGCGTGGGGATCGCCCGGGCCATCGCGGGGCAGCCCAAGTATCTCCTGTACGACGAGCCGACCTCGGGGCTCGATCCCGTCAACGCCGACGTGATCGACGGGCTGATCGAGCGGCTGCGGGACGAGCTGGGGGTGACGAGCGTGGTGGTGTCGCACGACGTGCGCGGCTCGTTCCGGGTGGCGGACCGGGTGGCGCTCTTGTGGCAGGCGAAAATCCGCGCCGTCGGCCCGCCGGACGAGATCCTCGCGTCCAAGGATCCCGCGGTGCTGCAGTTCCTGGAGCGGGATCTCGAGATGACGCTGATCCAAGCCGAATCTCAGGAAGGTCGGGAGGGGGGGGCGCGTGGACGTAACGTATAAGCGGGAAGTCACGGTCGGCGCCCTGGTGCTGGTGGGCTTCGTCGTGTTCACGGGCTTCATGTTCTGGCTCACCGGCCGCTCGATCGTCTCGAAGGCGATACCGGTGGACGTCGTGTTCAAGAACGTGAGCGGCCTGAAGGAAGGCGACCCGGTGCGCGTGTCGGGGGTGAAGAAGGGGCGGGTGGGGCACGTGCGGCTCGAGCGCGTGGGGCACGTGACGGTGACGCTGAACCTCGACCCCGAGGTGCGGCCGCACAAGGATGCGCGCGCCATCGTCGCCTCGGCCGATTTCCTGGGCGCCAAGTACGTGGACTACGATCCCGGGTTGAGCGACAGCCTGCTCACGCCGGGGGGGAACATTCAGGGCGTGACCGAGGAGCAGTTCGCCGACGTGGCGCAGGGGGCGGCGAAGAGCGCGCAGGAGCTGATCGCGAACGTGAACAAGGGGCTCAATCCGGGCCAGCTCGCGACCGACATTCACGCCACGCTGGTGGCGACGCAGCGCGGCATGGAAGCGCTCACCAAAGCGACCAACGGTCCCGTGGTCCAGCAGACCCAGGCGACGCTCGCCTCGCTCGAGCGCGTGATGGCGCACTTGGACACGCTGCTCGGCGCCGCCAACCCCGCGCAGACCGGCAAGCGGCTCGATACGCTGAGCACCAATCTCACGCAGTTGACCACCCGGCTGGCGGACGCGACAGGATCGCTCAAGGGGTTGCTCGATAAGATGGACAAGGGGGAGGGGACGCTGGGCAAGATCGCGACGGATACGCTGCTCTACAAGAATCTGAACGCTACCCTCAAGTCCCTAACGGAACTCCTCACGGATCTCAAGGAGCGGCCTGGACGGTACCTTACCGTCAAAGTCTTCTGAAACGGTGCGCAGTACGCCGTGCGCGGTTGCGTCCGATGCTGGCCGCCTTCACCGTCGCGCGCTGCACATCGGCGGCAACCGCGCACCGCGCACCGCGCACTCTTACCAGATGGTCGCCTTGAGACTATCCGCCCGCACCATCGCGTCTCCCGACCTGCATCCGAACGCTTCCGCGAATTCTTTGAGGTTCGAGAGCGGTCCCATGACGCGCCACAGCGCCGGCGCGTGGGGGTCGGTGGTGACCTGGTTACGCAGGTACTGGTCGGTTTGCTTGGCGCGCCAGATTTGGGCCCACGCCAGGAAAAAGCGTTGCTCGGGAGCGAAGCCGTCGATGGCGGGCGGACGGGGCTTGCCGGCGAGCGAGCGCTGGAACGCCGCGTAGGCCACCTTCAGGCCGCCCAAGTCGGCAATGTCTTCGCCCAGTGTGAGCCGGCCGTTCACGTGGGTGGCGCTGTCCACGACGGTGTAGGCGTCGAACTGCGTCGCCACGCGTGAGGCGCGGTCCTTGAAGCGCTGGGCGTCGTCCGGGGTCCACCAGTCGCGCAGGTTGCCCTGGGCGTCGAACTGGCGCCCTTGATCGTCGAAGCCGTGGGTCATCTCGTGGCCGATCACCGCGCCCATGCCGCCGTAGTTCACCGCGTCGTCGGCCGCGGGATCGAAGAACGGCGCTTGCAATATTCCCGCCGGGAAGGTGATGTCGTTGTAGGACGGGCTGTACGACGCGTTGACGGTGGGCGCGGTCATGCGCCACTCTTGCGGGTCGACGGGCTTGCCGATGCGGCCCAGGGTGCGCGCGGTGTTGAAGGTCTGGGCGCGCACCAGGTTGCCGGCCAGGTCGGCGCGGTCGATGTACAGCTTGGAGTAGTCGCGCCACTTGTCGGGGTAGCCGATTTTCCTGCCGAAGGCATGCAGCTTCTCGAGCGCCCGCGCCCGGGTCGTGTCACTCATCCATTCGAGCGTGTGGAGCCGGTCGTCGAGCGCGGCGATCAAGTTCTCGACCATGGCGAGGGCGCGGCGCCGCGCGTCGGGGGTGAAGGTCTGCTTCACGTAGGCTTGGCCGAGGGCGTCGCCCATCGTGAAGTTCGCGGCCTGAATGCAGCGCTTCCAGCGCGGCTGCTGCTCCTTCACGCCGGTGAGGGCGTGCTGAAACTGGAAGCTCGCGTCCACGAACGCAGTCGAGAGCCAGGGAGCGAGGTGGCGGGTGAAGTGCCAGCGCAGGTAGGCGCGCCAGTCGTCGAGCGGCGTCGCGGTAACGAGGCTGTCCACGGCGCGGAAGAAGCGCGGCTGGGCGAGGTTGATGGTCTCGGTGGCCGGCGCACCGGCCGCTTTCAGGAACTCAGGCCAGGCGAGGTGGGGCGTGACCGAGTCGGCGGCGGCGAGCGCCAGCTTGTGGTAGTTGGCGTTCGGGTCGCGCCGCTCGACCCGCGTGAGCGACGCGCGCGCCAGAGCCGTCTCGAGGGTCAAGATCCGCTGCGCTGCTTGGTCGGCCGCGGCAGGCGCGTCGCCCAGCAACCCGAGCGTGCGGGAGACGTATGCCAAGTACGCGGTGCGCAGCGCGCGCGCGGTCGAGTCGGAGCGCAGGTAGTAGTCGCGGTCGGGGAGGCCGAGGCCGCCCTGGGACGCGGCCGCGATCATCATCGTGCTGTTCTTGTAGTCGGGCGTGCCGCCGAAGTTGAACACGGGGTCCCAGCCGTGGCGTTGTCCCCGGGCGAGCGCCTGCACCAGCTGGGCGGGCGATGCGATCTGGGCGATGCGGTCGAGCTCGTTTTTCAAGGGGTCGGCGCCGGCTCGCTCGGCTGCGGCGGAATCGATGCACGCCGTATAGAAGGCGCCCAGCTTTTGGTCCGTCGTCTTGGGCTGGGCGGGTGCGCCGAGCCGGCCCACGATGTCGTGCAGCGTCTGGTTGTTGCGCTCGATCAGCTCCACGAAGCTGCCGTAGCTCGCGAATTCGGGTGGGAGCGCGGTGCGCGCCAGCCAGCCGCCGTTCGCGTAGCGGTAGAAATCTTGGCAAGCAGCGCAGGTGGTGTCGAAGTTCGCGGGATCGAGGCCATGGTGGTCTTGAGCCGCGAGCGGGGCGGCGGCAAGGATGGCGAGCGCAAGCAGGCGGTGACGGCAGAACATCTGGATCTCCTCGAAAGGGCGGGGATGCATCAAGCTACGCGTACGGACAAAGGGACGTTGAGAGCTGGGCGCAGGCCGCGGGTCCCCCTCCGCGACAAAAATACGCAGTCGCTTCGGGAGGCCCGCGGCCCGCACCCCTAGAGCCCCCCGCCTTGCCGGCTGGCATTGAGCACGCAACCGCGTACAGCGCACAGCGCACGCCTTATATTCGCCCGCATGCTGTCCGTCACTTTTCTCGGTACGTCCGCCGCTCGCCCCACCGTGGAGCGCAACGTCTCCGCCATGTCCCTCGTGCGGGAAGGCGAGACTCTGCTGTTCGAGTGTGGTGAGGGCACCCAGCGCCAGATGATGCGCTACGGGGTGAGCTTTGCGTTGTCGGAGATCTTTTTCACGCATTTTCACGCCGATCATTTTCTCGGGGTGATCGGGTTGATTCGGACGCTCGGGCTACAGGCGCGCGCCGAGCCGATGCGGTTGTATGGGCCGAAGGGAGCCAAGAAACTCCTCACGCAAGCCCTTCAACTCGGCGTGGAGCGAGTTCCCTTCAATGTCGACATCATCGAGGTGAAGCCAGGCGAAGTGATGCGGGAAGCGGGAAGCGGGATGCGGGATGCGTACGAAATTCACGTATTCGGGACCGAGCACGGTGGTGGATCGGTGGGCTACGCTCTGCGCGAGCATGAGCGGCCGGGGCGGTTTGATCCCGACAAAGCGCGGGCGGCCGGGGTTCCTGAAGGGCACTTGTGGGGGAAGCTGCAAAGAGGTGAGACAGTCGGACTGGCGGACGGGCGGACGGTGAGTGCCGAGGGGATCGTGGGCCCGAAGCGCCCGGGCCGGGTGGTGGTTTTCACGGGCGACACGCGGCCCTGCGCAGCCGTCGTGGATGCGGCGCAGGGGGCGGATTTACTGATCCACGAGGCGACGTTTGGGGAAGAGGAGAAGGAGCGGGCCAAGGAGACGGGGCATTCGACGGCGCGCGAAGCGGCTCAAGTCGCCCTCGCCGCGAAAGCCAGGCGCCTCGTATTGAGTCACGTGTCGGCGAGGTACTCGATTAGCGCTGAGGAGTTAGTCAAAGAAGCTCGTGAGGTGTTCCGGGAGACGGCGGTCGCCAAAGATGGGATGACGATTGAGGTGCCCTTTGCAGATTAGTGCGCGGTGCGCCGTGCGCGGTTGACTCCGATGTTTGAATGACCCTCGGCGGAGGTGAGCGTCCCACCGGCACCAACCGCGCACCGCGTACCGCGCACGCCCTATCGCGTCAAAGCCTTTCTCAAGTTCTGCAGCAATCCATCGAACATTTGGTGAGCACTCCGTCTGCGGTAGAACTGCCCCAGCAGCCACGCCCGCCACGAGGCCGGCACCCACACGCATTTCATCGTGATGCGCGTGGTGCCGCCCTGGAAATCGAGCTTGAAGTAGGTCTTCGAGCCGCGACGGTAGATGATCTCGACCCAAGCGTAGGTGGTGGGGGGTTCGTACTCGATGACCTCGATGACGGCGTCGGCTTTGCGGCCCTGGCGCTCGAAGTGGATGCGGTGGCGGTCGCCTCTGCCTTTGTTGGTGGGTCCCGGGACGGTGGAGACGCAGTTGGGCAGCCACTCGGGCATGCGGCTGGCGTCCGAGATGAGGTCGAACACGTCCTGGATGGTGACGCCGACGGTGCCGGTGTACGTGAGTGACACTGGTCGCATGGGGATTAAGATATGTGCCTCGTGCGCGGTGCGCGGTTGCCTCCGATGCGTGATTACCCTCAGCTGAGAACCGCTCGGCCACCGGCGGTAACCGCACACCGCGCACCGCGTACCAACCGCTCGGTTGGCCGGCGGGCGCTAGGTTTCGGGGGGTTGCTCGCCGGGGGCGGCGATTCTAAGTTCACGCTCCGCGCGGGGCTGTAGCTCAGCTGGGAGAGCGCCTGGATCGCACCCAGGAGGTCAGGGGTTCGAGCCCCCTCAGCTCCACTCAACCATATAGAGGCTAAGAGGCTAAGAGGCTAAGGGACAATCTTAGCCGCTTAGCCTTCTCCTAGCGATCGCACTCCAGATCGGTGATTTCCCAGGCGTCCACGGCCGCCACGCACGCTGCACCTGCCGGCGTGAGGGCCTTGGCGAGAATGGGAACGGTGTCGGCTCGGGGAATGAACCCCGCCCTCCGCAACGCGCGACCGAACGCCGACTCCGCGATGGTGGAAACCTCCAGGCGCGTGCAGCCACGCCGCCGCAGCTCAGCGATCAGGCCCGGAAGCGGTGCGGCGGGATCGACCCCAGGTGCCTGACGCCATGCCTTGATGCTCGCCTTCCCCGACGCGTCCGGCCCTCGAATCAACAAGGCAGCAGCGGGCGGGCCCGCCTGCCCGTCCGGGGGGGAGGCATGAAGGGTGAGCCACCAGTCCAGGGTGCTGGGATATCCGGCCAGGCGGCTGGTGTAGAGCGCCGCGTCGTGGTAGGCGGCCACCGTCGGCGGCGTCAGGCGTGGCGCCGCCACGGACTCCAGAGGGAACTCCTGCGCGGCGTGTGCAACGGCGGCCATGCGGGCCCCCGCCCCCGCCCCGTTTGTAGCCCGCAGCCAGGTGTGAAACAGCCGGATGCAACCGTCCAGCACCACGCGCCGGTCGGAGACAGGCAACACGTAGCGCTGCAGCGTGCCGATGCGCGCGAAGCGGCCCGCTTGGAGGAGTACCTCTCCGGCCTTGTTCGGGTCTGCGTACAGGAAGTCGATGCCGCCGCGCGCCTCGAGGTCCTGCACGGCGCGCCTCAGGAGGGTCAGGGCGGGGAAGAACGCGCGGTATTCCGTCGCCACCATCAGGTTGACCATGAGACAGGCCACCACCTCGCGCTCCGCGGACCGGAAGCGGCGCGGGAAGCACGCCTGGTGCATCACCACGCGTCCGCTCTCGTCGCGACCGAGCCAGCTCACGGCTCCGCTGCGCACGGCGCCCGGGTAGGTGCGATCGAAGTAATCCGGAAAGCTCGGCATGCCGTGGGCGACGAAGAGATCCTTGATCTCGGCCGCGTGGTCGAGCGGATTGGCGATCGCGATCGTGGGGATCACGAGCCGTCGCTCGGTAGCGGCGATCACTGCGTCGCCCGGCCGGCATGGCCGTTGGATCGTGCGAGAATGAACCGCGTAATCGCGGCCACGGAGCGAAACTGCTCGATCTCCAGGTTCTCGATCTCCACGCGAACCCCGAATCGCTGCTCCAGGCGCACCAGCAGCTCCACCATGCCGACCGAGTCCAGGCGTCCGGTCTCGATCAAGTCGGTCTCCGGGGACGGTACCTGGACGCTCAGATCACGCGCGAACAGCGCGGTGAGCTCGGCCTGCACCGCCTCGACATTCATGACATGACGCGCTCCGCGGCGCGCTCGCACACGATGCCGATGTGCTGCAGCTCGTCCGCACTCGCCGGCACATCCAGAATGATCGTGCGGTACCCCACACCCACGTAGCGGGCGATCTCGTCGGCCACGCGGTCGTAGCTGCCCACGAGATAGGGGCAAAACGTCTTGTAGTTCTCGAACGGCACCATCCAGTACGGCTGCTCTTCCCCGGCGTCGGTCCCGGCCGTCTCGGCGAGCTCGGAGAGGTGCTTGTGCCAGTGCGAATCGGACACCCGCATCGCGAGGGCATGGGTGATCTGGCCTCTGCGGTCCTCGGGGAAGCGCGCGCGGGCGACGCTCCAGGCGTCGGCGGAATCCTCGCGCGCGATGATCCCGATGCGAATCCCGAGCAGCGCCACGTCGGGCGGGGGGGGGGCGACCTCGTACTCGCCGACCGGTTTGGGGTAGCGGACGGCGAGCGCGCCGAGCTCGCGCGCCGCGGCGAGGCCGGCGTCGGACGACCCCGACACAAAAACGCCCGGCATCAAGCTGGGGGGCAGGGCGGGCGCCAGTCTCACGTTCGTCATGTGGTAGTAGCGCCCGTGGAACGACACCGGTCCCGGCGTGGCGAGCAGCTGCTTGACGACCGTCGTGTACTCGACCAACCGGGCGTAGCGCTCGTCGTGGGGAGTGGGGTCGCCCAGCCCTTCGAGGTCGTTCTTGAAGCCGCCCGCGACCATGTTCAAGTAGACGCGTCGCCCGTACAGGAAGCCGAGCGTTGCCACGAGCTTGGCGACGGCGTAGGGGTGCATGTAGATCGGCTGCACCGCGACGAGCGGGGCCAGGCGCTCAGTGTGCGCGATGACCGCCTGTGCCACGGACCAGGGGTCGACGAGGCCGTTGTCGGTGTAAATCAGCATCCCCTCGCACTGCGCGGCGTCGCTCCAGCGGGCCACCGTCACCACGTCGCGCAGGTAGCGCTCCGGCGCCGCCGTGTAGGAGGGAGGGCAGGTCGCGAACACCTGCAGTCCTGAGTCGCGCAAGCGGTGTCGGCCGGTCATGCCTACCTCGGGAGATGAGTGCGCGGGTCGGATCGGAACGGCGCGCTCCCGCCGCTGCAAGAAGCGGGCAGTGCGCCGGTCAGCGCGACGACCGAGCCGTAGTGGCGTGCGCGCAACAGGGGGTGGCCGGTGCGTGGCCTGGCGGCCTCGTGTACGGTTCTTGCGAACGCGCCCGGCCGTGAAGATCCTCGGAATCAGCGGCTTCGAGCGAGCGATTCCCTTCAAGCGGGCCCACTGGCCCGGGTTAGACGAGCGGGAGTACCGCATCTCGCAGGGCCACGATTCCGCCGCGGTGTTGCTCGTGGACGGCAGGATCGTGGCCGCGGTTGCCGAAGAGCGGATCAACCGAAAGAAGCACACGGGGGCCTTCCCGGCGGGGGCGATCGCGTATTGTCTGAAGGAAGCCGGGGTGGCAATCGAGGAGATCGACGAGCTGGCGCATGGTTTCGACTATGCGCCCTACCGCGGTCTCTACGCGCTCGATCCCGTGTCGCGCGACCTGTATCGCGAGGTGTACTCGCGGGATGCGCTGCTCGAGCTGGTGCGGCGCGACCTGCCGGGGTTCCCCGCGGACCGGGTGCACGCCGTGAACCACCACCTGGCGCACGCCGCCAGTGCCGCGTTCACGTCGGGCTGGGACGAGTGCCTGGTAGTCGTGATCGACGGGATGGGGGAGGCACACAGCGCCTCGGTGTATCACGCGAGCGGGGCCCGCCTGGAGCGCCTGTTTCGGATTTCGGCGCTGGACTCGATCGGCATCCTATACTCGCTCATCACGTTGCACCTGGGGTTCGACTTCAACGCGGACGAGTACAAGATCATGGGGCTCGCGCCCTACGGGGACGCGGCGCGGTTCCGCCGCTTTTTCGAGGAGGCGGTGGCCCTCACACCCGACGGCGGCTTCCGGATCCCGGCGTTGACGCTCGACGACGGCGGCGAGGCGCGCGAGCGATATCTCGCGACGAGGGGCTTCCTCACCAAGCAGCTGGGCCCGGCGCGGTCGCCCGAAGACGAAATCGCAGACGTACATCGCGACGTTGCGGCCGCGCTACAAGAGTGTCTCGACCGAGCTCTGCTGCACCTGTGCGGTCATTTCGGGGCGGTGACAGGCCAGCGTCGGCTCGCGCTCGCGGGCGGCGTGGCGCTCAACTGCACCGCCAACGGGCGGCTGCTCCAGGCGGGGCTGTTCGACGAGATCTACGTCCAGCCTGCGGCGGGAGACGACGGCAGCGCGCTGGGCGCGGCGCTGTGGCGCGCGGCGCAGGGCGGCGCGGTCCGGAACGAGCGCCTGCCGGTGCCGTTCCTCGGGCCGGCGTATGGGCGGGCCGAGATTGCCGCCGCGCTCGCCGCGTGTGGCGAGCGGGTGGAGGCGGTGGAGCTCGAGTCCCTGGCCGCCACGTGCGCCGAGGCGGCGAGACTCATCGCGCAGGGCCGGGTGGTGGCGTGGTACCGCGGCAGGATGGAATTCGGGCCGCGGGCGCTGGGCCATCGCAGCATTCTGGCGGACCCCGGGGGCGCGGAAATGCGCGACCGCATCAACGCCATGGTGAAGATGCGGGAGGCGTTCCGGCCGTTCGCTCCGGCGGTGACGCTCGAGGAGGTGGACCGCTGGTTCGAGGTGCCGCCCGGGACGGAGCTGCCGTACATGATCATGACGGTGGACGTGCGCCCCGAGCATCGGCGGGCACTGCCGGCGATCACGCATGTCAACGGGTCGGCGCGGGTGCAGACGGTGGCGGAGAGCGACAACTCGGAATTCCACGAGCTGCTGCGGGCGGTGGGCCGGGCCACGGGCCGCGAGATGGTATTGAATACGAGCTTCAACGTGAAGGGCCAACCGATCGTCAACACGCCGCGCGAGGCGGTCGAGACCTTCCTCGGCACCGGAATCGAGTTCTTATTCCTCGAAAATATCCTCGTCAAGCGGGCGGGTACGGAACGAATAGCGGCTAAGCGGCTAAGCGGCGAAGGGGCTAAGATAGCCACCACAGCCCCTTAGCCCCTTAGCCTCTTAGCCTCTTAGCCCCTGGTCGTTAGGTATCGCTGAATGGTGGGGCCGAGCCACTCGATCACCGCGGCGCGATCGAGCGCGACCACGGGCGGCAGCCGGAGCACGTAGCGGCACAGGGCCATTCCCAGCATCTGGGTGGCGACCAGGCCGACCCGGGTCGCGGCCGTCGCGCGGTCGGGGCACAGGGGCGCCACCGCGGGCATTACTTGCGTGGCGAATATGGCGCGCAAACGCGTGACCGCGACCTGGTGCGACACGGCGGCGCGCAACAGGGCCTGCAGGGCATCATCGCTCTCCCACCGGTCGAGGAAATACCCCACCAGCACGGAGCCGACGCTCCCGCGCGGCACGGCCCTCAGGTCGGGCAACCGTAGATCGAACTCGGCCGCTGCGGCGAAGAGCTTCTCCTTGGTGCCGAAGTGGCGCATGACCAGCGCCGGGTCTATCCCTGCGTCCGCGGCGATGGCGCGAATGGTCGCACGCTCGTAACCCGCGGCGGCGAACTGCTCGCGGGCCGCCTTCAGGATGGCGGCCTTCGTCCGTTCCGAGCGGCGCACGGCCCCTCCTTCCGCACCTGGGAACCCTTACTGGCCAACAGCCGTTGACATATACGATCATAGTCAACAAGCGTTGACAAACAAGAGGTGGCTCCAGCATGGAAACGTCGAAACGAGCTCAAGTCCTCAGTGTGATTGCGGCCGTCCTGTTCGTCGCGGTGGCCATGACCGCCGGCTACCGGCGTATCGGGGTACCGCCGGTCGTGGTCGTGGGTGGATCGAGCCTGGTCGCGCTGGTCCTGTGGATCAAGACGTATCTCAAGAGGCCGGTCGACGCCGAGATCATCCTTCCGGGGTTTCTCTTGACGGTGGCGGCGCTGGAAGTCCACATGATCGAGGAGTACGTGACCGGGTTCGGGCCCGCCATGAGCCGGCTGTTCGATATCAGCTGGACGGAGCGGTCGTTCCTGATGGTGTTTGCGTTCGTCGGGCCGACGCTCTATGCCCTGACGGCGCTGGGCCTGTACAAACGGGTGCCGTTGGCCGGATTTCTGGCCTGGTTCATTTTCATCGGCCCGGGCGTGGCGGAGTTCACGCACTTCATCTTTCCCATCCTCAGGCCCGCGATCGAGCCCCAGCTCGCCGGCTCGATATCGCAAGCCGTGTCGAACGGTCGCTTCGTTGCCGAAATGCACAACTACTGGGTGAAAACAACGGGCGTGTACTACTTCCCGGGCATGTACACGGCGATTCTGCCGATGATACCGGGCATCTATACGATCCGGAAAGTGATCAAAGGAGCGAAATCATGAACGCGATATTGAATCTCGTCCTCTGGAGCGTCCAGGGTTTTCTTGCGCTGTTTTTCCTCGCGGCGGGAGCCCCGAAGCTCATTGGCCGCGGCTTGGAACGCTGGACCGGGTTCTCCGACCTGCCCCGTCCGCTGGTGGTGTTCATCGGGGTCACGGAGCTGCTGGGCGCTGCCGGCCTGGTGCTGCCGATGGCGACCGGTATTGTGCCGTGGCTGACACCGCTCGCGGCCATCGGCCTCGCCCTCATCGTGCTCATGGCCGCCGGGTTCCACCTGCGGGCCGATGAGCGCCTCAACGCGCTCGAGTCAGGATTTTGGGCCAGTATCGCTGCCGTCATCGCGATCGGGCGTTGGGATCTCGTCCCTACCCACGTTCACGCGCCCGCGGGGGTCCTGGTTCTCGCCCTGGGCCTGCTTGTGCCCGCGGTCATCATCAATCTCATCGTCATCTTCAAGCGTCCCGTGGTATAGGATTCCTGTGATGGCTGGCTACAAAACGGACGCGAGCAAGCAGCTAAACCCAGGCAGCACGTCCTCCCCATCGAGCGCATCCTCCGCCGTCACGGAGGTCTCGCTCCCGTCGTGGCGATAGACGCGTGCGAGCCGGCGCTGCGGATCGAGCACCCACACGAGCCTCGTTCCGGCGGAGAGCCAATCGGCGACCTTGGCGAGCACGTCGCCGGGGCGGTCCCCGGGTGACAGGACCTCGACGGCGAGGTCCGGGGCCAGCGCGGGGTATCCCGTCGTAGTCGGAGGCGGCAGTCGCTCCCGCGTAACAAAGGCGATATCGGGGGCGCGCACCGTGTCGGGATTGCTCGCCAGCTTGAAGCCGGATTCCGCGGCGTACACACCACCCGCACCGGTCTGCTTCGCGTACACGGCGAGCTCGGCGCCGAGATTCATCGTGACGAGCCCGTGCCTCGAGCCGGCCGGCTCACGCACGACCAACATGCCCCGCACGAGTTCCGTCCGCTTGTGGGGAGTGTGCGTCCGGAGGAGTTCTTCCGCGGTCATGAGCGAGGCGGGGGGAGACATGACGGGAACGTAGGCGCGCTCGGCGGGCAAGGCAACCCGAATTCTGTGCTCAACGTGTCAACGCGCGATCAACGGTGCGCGCGCTACTCCTGCGTCTTCCCCAGCGCTTCCGCGGCCGCTCGCCGCACCTCGGGATCGCGGTCGTTCAGGGCGCGGGTGAGCCCGGGAAGTGCAGCCGCGACTTTCATCTCGCCCAGGCCTTCAACGGCGGCGAGGCGGATGTTCTTATCGTCGTCCGCCAGCCGGTCCGCCAGCGCCTGCACCGTGGCGAGATCGCCGATGTGGGCGAGCGCCTTGGTGGCGTGGCGGCGCAGCTCCAGGTCCGGCGACGTGGTGGCGCGTACCAGCGCGGTCGGGGCTTTGGTCACGTCATCGAGGTCGGCGATCGCGCTCGCGGCTGCGCGCCGCACGTCCACGTCCGCGTCGCCGAGCGCCCGGGCCAGCGGCTCGAGCGCGCGCGCCAGACTCAAGTTACCCAGGGCACTGGCGCATTCCCGTCGCACGTCCGGGTCGGGATCGTTGAGCAGCAGCCCCTCGATCGGCGCCACCGCGGACCGCTCGTTCAAGTCGGCCAGCGCGCTCACCGCCGCCCGCCGCACCGCGTCATTGCGGTCGGTGAGCGCGCCGACCAGGGCGGCGCCGACGCGCGGGCCCTTCATCTGGCCGAGGGCCTCGGCGGCCGTCGCGCGCATCACGGGATCGACGTCCCGCAGCAGCGGCAAAACGTCCTTCGCGTAGCTCGCGTCCTCGAACTTCCCCAAGGCCCAGGCACTCGCCAACCGCACGCGCGGTGACGGCGAATGCACCGCAACCTGCAACGCCGGCGCGGAGGCGGGGTCCTGGATTTCGCCCAGCGCCCACGCGGCCATGGCCGCGGGTCCCGTGGCGGTATCGGCGAGGCGGCGCTCGAGTGAGCCCCTGGTCTCGTGCCGCTCCCCGACGCCCGCGGCATAGGCGGCGCTCTCGCGAATCCTGGATGACGCGTGCTCGAGCAAACTGCCGAGCACACTAGCGGACACGGCGCTCTGCCCCAGCAATTTCGCGGCAACGCGGCGCACGCACTGGTTGTCGGTGCCGAGTGTTGCGACCAGGAGCGACACCGCCCGGGGATCGGTGATGCGCCCGGCCAGGGAGTCTTTCGCTCCCTGCACGTTGGGTGCGTCGTCGAAGCGGCCTAAGCGAGCGGATTCGCCGCCCATCCAGAAGTTGCCGAGCTGGTCGCCGAGCAGATCGCAGATCACAGGGTCGGTGTGTGCCAGGGCGGAGAGGAGCGCCGCCACGCGGGCGGAATCGGCGCCGGGCCGCCCGGGCCCCCCGCCCCCGCCCCCAGCCGCCAACGAGAGGACGAGGAGGTACAGGGCGCGGATCATCGATCCTGCCCCAGCGCTTCGGCCGCGGCGCGGCGGACCTTGGGATCGGGCGACTGCAGTGCCGCTTGCAACGCCTGGCGGGCCGTGGGGTCGGCGATGTGACCCAGCGCCTCGGTCGCGGCTTCGCGCACGTCGCCTCTGGTGTCGTCGATCAGCCGGCGCAGCGCGGGAATCGCGGCGATCACCGAGCGCTCGCCGGCGAGCTCCGCGGCGCGCTGGCGCACGTCGGCGTTCGCATCCTTCATGAGGTTCAAGAGCGTCGCTTCGGCGATCGGCGCTTTGAGATCGTTGAGCGCGCCCAGCGCCGCCTGGCGGACGTCCGGGTTGGCGTCGCTCAACGCCTCGGTGATGGCCGTAGCGCCGGTCTGCTCGCCCAGGTTGCCCAATGCTTGCACGACGGCGCTGCGCACGTCGGACGACACATCGTGAATCAGCCGGGCGATGGCGCTACCCGCCGAGCGGGCGTGGAGGTGCTCGAGCAGATTGACCGCCTCATGACGCACGTCGGCGTTGGGGTCGTCCAAGAGGGCCACGACCGGCGCCGACGGCACGCCCTGGTCCCAGTGCGACAGGGCGGAGAGCGCGGTGTGCTTCACGTCGGCGACGGGGTCCTTGAGCAAGCCCGCAATCGGGCCGATGGCTCTCGGGTCTTCCAGGTCGGCCAGCGCGTCCACCGCCGCCGAGCGCACTTCCGAATCGGAGTCCGCTAGGACGGCGATGAGGGGCTGGACGGCGCGGAGATCGCCCAGCCGTCCGAGCGAGTGGGCAGCGGCGCGACGCACGCCGGCGTTCTCGTCCTTGAGGCGGGCGATCAGGGCGTTGACCACGGTGGTGTCGCGGTCCTCACCCCCTGTCCCCCTCTCCGCGGTGCGGAGAGGGGGGACTACGTGCGAGGACTTCGTCGCGGAGGTGGTGTCCTCACCCCCTGACCCCCTCTCCGCGATGTGGCTCGGGTCCTCACCCCCTGACCCCCTCTCCACGATGTGGAGAGGGGGAATGACGGGTGAGGAAACGCGGGGCGCGGCGGCGATGGTCGCCACCACGCCCAACGCCGCGGCGACGGCCCAGCCGCGGCGCGAGGCGGGGCTCGAAGGCAGGCGCCCGTCGAGCAGGCGGGAGATGCGGGAGACCAGGAGCGAGCGCCGCTCGGCGAGGCCCGCGACGGGTACGCCCAGGGGCGAGGCTTGGATCCATTCGGCCACCGTGGCCAGACACTTCGCGAGGGAGACTGCCGATCCTGTCTTCCGCATGGCCCACTCGTCGCTCAGGTATTCCGCCGTCGTCTCGAGCTCGCGGCGCGCGAGCCGGTTGAGCGGCTGGAAGAAGAAGCAGCGCTCGATCAGGCTCGCGCCCGCGAGCCAGAGGGAATCGCGCCGCGCCAGATGGGCCAGCTCGTGCGCCAGCATGCTGCGCTGCTGCTCGGCGCCGAGCTCGGACAGCGCCAGCTCCGGCACGCAGATCTCGGAGAGACCGAGGGCGACGGGGCTGGAGATGGTCCGGGCCATCGTGAGGCGAACCCGGCGCCGGTATCCGGTGGTGCGCTTGAGATCGGCGAGCGTGGCGGCGAGCGGTCCGTCGCTCACGGCACGGCGGTCGGCGAGGCGGCCGACCAGGATCAAGCGCCGCGCGACGTAATAGAGGGAGGACGCGAGAGCGAACGCGGCCCACGCTAGTACGGTGAGCAGGGGGAGCGCCGCGCGGAGGGCCGCGGAGGTTGTGGAGGTTCTGGAGGTTGGGGAGGTGGTTCCAACCGGTGACTCGTTGCTCGGGACGATCGCGGGCTCGCGCACACTCGGCGCTGCGGGGAACGCGGCAACGGGCAACGTCACCGCCGCGGGCGTCGAAAGTTGGAGGTGCGATTGAATGGTGCCGGTCACGAGACTCGCCAAGAGCGCTACTTTCCAGAGGAGGTCGGAGGCCGCGGGCTCGAGACGCCCGCGCCGGGTCACGAGCCATGCGACGCCCAGGAGCACCGTGCTGTGAATCAGGTACGTGAGGAGCCAGCCGAACAGGCTGGAAGCGGGGGCGCTCATTTGGTCTCCGGGGCGTTCGGTTCGACGCGGTCGATCATGTCGCGGATCTTGGCGATGTCGCCGGGGCTCACGTCCGCGCCCGAGAGCAGGTGCTGGACCAGGGCGGTGACATCGCCGTCGAAGAGGCGCTCGGTCAGCTCACCGACCATCGAGTGCTGCACTTCTGGTTCGGTCACCGCGGCGCGGTAGTGGTACTGGCGGGCCTGGGGTGGGGCCCGCCGGGTCACGACGCCGCGGCGCTCGAGCCGCGAGAGCATGGTGGCGACGGTGGTTTGAGCGAGCCCGCGCTCGGCGTGCAGGGCTTCCCAGATATCCTGGACCGTTGCTTCGCCCTTGTCCCAGATGACCCGCAGGATGGCAAGCTGCAGCTCGGTCAGTTGATGGCGACCCGGCATTTCCAGCCTCTCGGTTGATCTACAGGCGTAGATTTACATGTGTAGTTTAAGGCTGTCAAGAGGGCCTATGCTGAGAGCGGCAGTTCGGCCCGTCAGGGTGGAGGAGGCGGCAGGAAGTCTTCGATGGCGAAGGGATAGGCAGCGTTCTGGCCGAGGCCTCCGCCGTCCGGTGTGGTCCAGAAACTTACTCGCTGCAAGCGCGAGCTCTGTGCCGCTTGAGTCACGAATGCCTGACTATAGTGAAGGCGTTGCGTGGGGTCGGTGAGGTAATAGGTCTCGGCAGCGCCGTACAACTGCGGCGCACCGAGCGACGGCAGCGTGGCATCCGCGTCTCCCAGGACGCGCTGGAGGAGTTGATCGTATGTTGCACCTGTCGAAATCAGATAGCAGGAAAAGTCAATACGTGAGGGAACGGGCAGTCCTTGGCCGACCATGAACTTTAGACTCCGATACATCCAGGCTACCGAACGGTGGCCGTTGAGAATCGGATCCACGGGATCCGTATATCCGTCGTCGAACGCAATAGCCTGATTGGCTTCGGCGAGGAAATAGACGGCGGGCCGAATCCCTTGCTGGGATGTGACGGAAACGAACCGCGGATAGTTGATCGAGAGGAACCAATCCTCATTTGCCTTGGCGCCGATCATGACTTCGGGATCGAAGAAAATCGTGTCAACTAAACGCACGCCGTCGGGGCGAGTGATGTCGCTGACGGCAGCAAGTACTTTGTCGGTTGTGGTCTCAACGCGAGAGGTGAATTCCGCAGCGCTGAGGTCCTTGTTAAACCCCAAGCCAGTCGTTGGAGAGCCACTGGTGTAGTCGGACGCGCCCAGCCACATGAGCGCGATATCGAGACGCAACCGGTTTCCGCTCGCACCCTGTACAGCGGCAACATCTTGAGCAAACGCGCGCAGGTTGGCTGCTTCCTGGTCCGTCATGGGAAACGTGGCGCGCCAGGTTTCGCCAAAATTCGTGGTACCCGGGTAGGTCACAAACCAGATACTCGTGTGTATGAAGGTCGCACCTCGGTCGGCCATGCCCTGGAGTTGTGCCTGCACTGCCTGGCGAACCTGCGGCTGGTTGTAGATCGTACTGAACGCCGTGCTGAGGTTATCGGTGCCATAGGCGTGGTAGTCCACACCCACGGCGTAGCCTGGAATGCGACCAACCGGGATGAGCGTCGACGAGGCCGCTTTTGAGTTGTCCGTGACCGAAGTGGCCGTGACGGCGATGTGCATGTTTGAAGGGCTTGTGGCAGGTGCAGTGTAAGTTGCAGCGGCACCGCTCCGTGTCGTGACCGGCGCAATCGTTCCGCATTGTGCGGCGGAACAGGATACCAGCCACGTCACACCTCTGTTGCTGGCGTCGTTGGCTACGGTAGCCGTTAGCTGCGCTGTAAAGCCCGTCTGCACCGCGGCAATCGCCGGCGAGACCGACACGTTAATTGCGGGAGCTGAAGGTCCTAAGTTTGAGGCACCACCACCGCAGGCGGTGAGTAAGCACACGAGTACGCAAGTACCGCAGACACGCGGGAAGCGCCATCGTGTACTCATACGGCACCTCTGACTGGATTCACAAGAATCACCGAGTCTTCGCGTGTCTGCAAGCGCGGAAGAGTTGACGTCTCCGTTTTGAAGACCTGCTACCAAAGCGCTGATGATGAGACTATCTTGGCGGTGGGCATCCCTGCCCCTTGGTGTAACTGGCAACACGCCTGACTCTGGATCAGGAGACCTCTGGTTCCGCCCCCTCCGCCTCGACATCCACTCGGTCCACGCACGTCTGCCGCCGATCCCAGTTGGGCGCGGTGTACCATGGGCCTTCCTGGAGTGAGACGTGGGTTAGCTTCGCCACGAC